>Ga0074197_1001214_pt1 | contig 23093 bp, 17 predicted proteins | sample EPASupsiteSAE305_FD_64526 | JGI IMG/M metagenome (GOLD analysis project Ga0074197, IMG submission 64526) | Bioremediated contaminated groundwater microbial communities from EPA Superfund site, New Mexico - SAE3-05 reassembly with SPADES | ecosystem: Environmental > Aquatic > Deep subsurface >...
TTTCTGCTCACCGCCGAAGGGGAATCGGTCCCCGGCCCGACACTCCAGATAGGCAACACCAACAGCCGCTATCGCTTCCCGCTCTCCGCGCGGGAATTTTCGGAAGCCTGGTCAAAAGAAGGCCCCGCACACCACTGTGCGATCGGGGTGGGTCATGTCGCGTCAACACTCGAGAAGACGGCAGCGCTGTTCAACATCGAGTGCCATCGAATTTGCTGAAAGGAAGGTGCAATGGCGGATTACATTTTGGAGCTGCGGCACATCTCAAAGTTTTTCCCTGGCGTACAGGCGCTCAAGGATGTGCATTTCCAGCTTAAACCCGCGGAGATCCACGCGATCATGGGCGAAAACGGCGCCGGAAAATCCACGCTGATCAAAATCATCACCGGTGTCTATCAGCCTGACGAAGGTGAGCTTCTCTTCAATGGGCAGCCCATCCATTTCAAGAGCCCGCTCGACGCGCAGAGGCGCGGAATTGCGGCAGTATATCAGCATGTCGCGTGCTTTCCTGATCTCTCGGTGCTCGAGAATATTTTTCTGGGGCATGAGAGCTTCGATTCTGTAACGCATAAGATTCACTGGCGCGAGTTGCGAAAGCAGGCCGAATCTCTGCTTCAGAGCCTCGACGCCGATTTCAGCCCCTCAGCCACTATGGGAAGCCTCTCGATCGCTCAGCAGCAGATTGTCGAGATAGCCAAGGCACTCTCTGTCGACGCCAAAATCCTCATCATGGATGAGCCCACCGCCCCCCTCTCGCGCCGCGAGTGCGAAGACCTCTACCGCATTACGGAGAATTTGCGCGACAAGGGCGTTTCCATCATTTTCATTTCACACCGGATCGAAGATATGTACCGGCTCGCCGAACGCGTCACCGTGCTCCGGGACGGCCGCTATATCGCCACGTGGGACGTTCCGGGCCTTGAGCAGGCGCGACTTGTGCAGGGCATGGTGGGACGGGAAATTACGCAGTATTTTCCCTCCCGGCACGCAACCATAGGCGAGGAAATTTTCCGGGTCGAGGGCCTGTCGCGGATAGGCTTTTTCAAGGACATCTCCTTTTCGGTGCGGCGCGGCGAGATTGTCGCGCTGACCGGTCTTGTAGGCGCGGGCCGAACCGAAATCTGCGAGAGCATCTATGGCATCTCACCACGCAACGGTGGCAGATTCTTCCTTGAAGGAAAGGAAATCGCGATCCACACGCCCGCAGAAGCGCTCGCCCACGGCATCGGGTATTTGCCTGAAGATCGCATGAAGCAGGGCCTTGTGCTCGATTGGGATCTGATTAAGAACATCACCCTCGCATCGCTCAAGAACTTTTCCCGCAACGGCTTCATGCAGCCATCGCAAGAAAAAGAGATCGCGCTGCGTCTGACTGATAATCTCAAAGTAAAAACGACTCATATCTACGCAAAGGCCTCTACCCTCTCCGGAGGAAATCAGCAAAAACTCATTGTGGCAAAACTCCTTACATCCAAGCTTAAACTGATCATTCTCGACGAGCCCACCAAAGGCGTCGATGTCGGCGCAAAGACCGAAATCTACCGCATCATGAACCAGCTCGCCGAAGAAGGTTATGGCATCATCATGATTTCGAGCGAAATGCCTGAGGTCATGGGCATGAGCGACCGCATCGTGGTCATCCGCGAAGGCCGCAAATCCACTGAATTCGAAACGCCGCAGGCTACGCAAGAAGCTATCCTCGAAGCCTCGATGACCGCTCACGGGAGAGAACTACATGCAATTGCAGGTTAAAATGAACGCAGACGGTTCCTCGGGCGGCGGTGGGAATGGTCGTCCGCAAAGCTCCGAACATCAATCGAGTAGCCTCTTCTCCAGCCTCGTCAAAAGGCTGACTCGAAACTCCGAGGCATTCCGCGAACTGGGGCTCCTCATCTTCATAGTCTTGCTTGCAGCCATTTTCCAGATCCGGAATCCGAAATTCCTGAGCGTCGCAAACATTAAGGATTTGCTCGCGAACACCGCAATTCTGAGCATTCTTGCCGTCGGCATGATGATGGTCATCATCACGCGAGGCATCGATCTCTCGATCGGCTCCACTATGGCGCTTTCGGGCATGGTCACCTCGCTTACGGTGAGCGCAAACCCTGACATTTCGCCTTTTCTCTCGCTGGCACAGGGGATGGCAATCGGGCTTGCCGCAGGGCTCGTAATCGGGGTTCTCGTCGCATATTTCAAAATTTTGCCAATAATTGCGACACTCGGCTTGATGAACATCCTGAGGGGCCTGACCTACCTCATCAGCAAAGGGAAATGGGTCAGCGCCTACCAGATGTCGGCAGGATTCAAAAACCTGAGCACCGGCACGACATTCGGGATTAACAATTTAATTCTTTTTGTAATAGGTATTTATATACTATACACCTATTTCATCAACCAGACAAGAACCGGCCGCTACATCTATGCGGTCGGTTCAAGCCCTGAAACAGCCGAGCTCATCGGCATCAAGCGAAAACGCATCATTCTGCTCGTGTACGCGCTCATGGGACTGCTCGCGGGACTGGCCGGTGTGCTGTGGGTGAGCAAATTTGCCTCGGCCCAGGGCGATACCGCGGTCGGCTATGAGATGAATGTCATCGCCGCGACGGTCCTGGGAGGCGTAAGCGTCGCAGGCGGACGAGGCAAGGTTTCAGGCATTCTTCTGGGTTCGATTTTGTTCGGCATTCTGGCGAATGCCCTGCCGCTCATCAATATTTCGCCGTTCTGGCAGCAGTTCATCCAGGGGCTCGTAATTCTGGCAGCCATCATCTCGAATGTGCTCTTGCAGCGTCGGAACGACAGGCTTACGCTTAAAAAGCGCGTGATTTGAGAGGGAAGAGACAGATGGAAAAGACATCGATCGATATCAACAAACCGCGCGGGTTGCATCAATATCAGTGGGAAATTTTCCTCATCGTGCTCTTTTTGGCGGTGAACGTCGTCAATTCGTTTCTGAGCCCTTACTATCTTACCCTCGACACCTTCGTGAGCACACCGATGAATTTCCTCGACAAGGCCTTCCTTGTCCTGCCGATGACCATGATCATCATTCTCGGGAACATCGATGTGTCCGTAGGCTCGATTGTCGCCCTTAGTTCGGTGCTGATGGCAGTCTCGTACAACGCAGGCTTGCCCATGCCGCTCGCCATGGTCCTCGCCCTCGTTGTCGGCACGACGTGCGGATTCATCAATGGTTTTCTGCAGATCAAGTTCAAAGAACTCTCCGCGACGATCATCACACTCAGCACCATGACGGTTTTTCGCGGCATCGCATATGTGATTCTCGAGGACCGCTCGGCCGGAAAGTTTCCATCCTGGTTCAGTTTCCTGGCCTGGGGCTATATCGGGAAGATACCGTTTATCCTGATCGTGTTCGCGCTGACGGCGATTGTCTTCGCCGTGCTATTGCATAGGACGCGGTTTGGCCGCATGGTCTACGCGGTAGGCAGCAACAGGACTGCGTGCGAATATTCAGGCATCCGCACAGATCGTATCATCCTCGGCGTAAGCATGCTGGCGGGCCTCATGGCGGGATTCACAGCGCTCTTTCTGACCTCGCGCATGGGCAGCACGCGACCGAACGTCGCGCTCAACTACGAGCTCGACGCCATCGCCATGACAGTACTCGGCGGCATAAGCACTAACGGCGGAAAGGGACGCATTACTGGCCCACTCATCTCGATTTTCCTCATCGGCTTTCTGAACTACGGACTGGGACTGCGCAATGTCTCTGCCCAAGTGCTTCTCATCATACTCGGATTCCTGCTGATTCTTTCGGTGCTCGTCCAGAATTTTACCGACAGACCGGCATCAATCTCACCAAAGAAACTGTCCGCTCCAACGCATCGGTCCGATGCGGGAGACGGATCAGATATTCATGAAAATTCAGCTCAAGGAGGCTGACATGAAAAGAACAATCACCGTGGTAGCGCTGGTGCTTCTCGCACTGACGCTCGTCATTCCATCCTCGGTATTCGCCGCAGAGAAAGCGAAATTTGCCATTGTGTTCAAGAACACGGGCAACCCTTACGGCGAAAAACAGCTGGAAGGCTTCAAAGTTGGAATCGAGGAGCAAGGCTTCGAGGCAATTCTGCGATCGCCCGACCTCCCCACCGCCGAGGCGCAGATTCAGATCATTGAGCAGCTCATCGCCCAGAAAGTCGCCTCGATCTGCATCGTCGGAAACGACTATGACGCCCTTACGCCTGTTCTGAAAAAAGCAAGCGCACAGGGAATCAAAGTCTTCTCCCTCGATTCTTCGGTCAACCCGCAGGCGCGTCTGACCCACGTCAACCAGGCTGATTCCGAGAAGATCGGCCAGACGCTCATCAAGGCTGCCTACGACATGTCCGGCGGCAAGGGTGAGATTGCCATTCTTTCGGCGACAAGCCAGGCTTCCAACCAGAACATCTGGATCGACTTCATGAAAAAAGAGCTGGCAAAACCCGAATACAAGGACCTCAAGCTCGTCAAGATCGCCTATGGCGACGACCTGCGCGACAAGTCGGTTTCCGAAACCGAAGGTCTGTTGCGTTCCTATCCGAACCTGAAGGTCATCATCGCCCCGACCACCGTCGGCATCGCGGCGGCAGGAAAAGTGCTCACCGACAAGGGACTCAAGGGCAAAGTGTTCCTGACCGGCCTCGGCCTGCCCTCCGAAATGGCTGAGTACATCAACAACGGCGTGTGCCCCTACATGTTCCTGTGGAACCCGATCGATGTCGGATATCTGGGATCATATGTCGGCACCGCACTCGTGAGCGGCAAGATCACCGGCAAAGTCGGCGACAAGTTCAGCGCGGGACGCCTCGGCAACTACACCATCACCAAAGCGCCCGATGGCGGCACCGAAGTCCTTCTCGGCCCTCCGTTCAAGTTCGACAAGAGCAACATCGAAGATTGGAAGAAAGTCTACTGATCGAGGGTGTCTGCGCGGGCTGGCAAAACGAATTGCCGGCTCGCGCCTCGTCATCCGGACACCTCATCATTCGGACAAAGGAGCACACGATGAAGCGAAATGTATTTGCGATGCAGCTGAAGCCGGGGAACGAGGCTGAGTACAAGCGCCGCCACGATGAAATCTGGCCGGAGCTCAAAGCTGAGCTTCGGAAGGCAGGCGTTTCGGATTACTCGATCTACCTTGACCCGCAGACCCTGCGTCTTTTTGCGATTCAGAGCCTCGCAGACGACGAGACGAACGATCTTCTGCCGCAGAATCCCATCGTTCGCAAATGGTGGGACTCCATGAAGAACCTCATGGAGACAAATCCTGATAATTCACCGAAAGTGTGGGCCCTGAATGAAATGTTCCATATGGACTAAAGCAAGGAAGGTAAGCGCCCATGAACCTTGATCCCATTGTTCAGCTTTCGCGCAACTTTGGCTCCAATCCTGACTATGTACTGGCAGGTGGAGGAAACACCTCTCAAAAAGAAGGCGACTTTATCGCCATAAAAGCTTCAGGAGTCCAGCTCGGGACTATCGACGCTGCCGGCTTTGTGCGGTTGTCTCTTTCCAAGCTAACTGCGTTATTCAATATTGAATTACCCTCGAATTCCGACGAGCGCGAGAAAATCGTGCTCGAGAAAATGCTCGCGGCGCGATTGCCTGGGCAGACCATGCGCCCAAGCGTAGAAACCCTGTTGCATGCATTATTTCCTTTTAGATTTGTCGTGCATTTGCATCCAGCCCTGATAAATGGATTGCTCTGCTCCCGCGAAGCGCTGAGCGCCGCGCAGGCACTTTTCGGAAGCGAGGCAGCAGTTCTCCCCTATATCACACCGGGCTACACACTTGCGGATGCGGTCCGCAGAATCTTTGAAACACGGACATTATCGGGACAATCCCCGTATAAAATATTGTTTTTGCAGAATCATGGTGTATTCGTCGCCGCAGATACTGCTGAAGAAATCAAGGCACTGTACGACCATATCTTTGCCACGCTGAAGGCCAAGGTGAACGCGCTGCCTGCGGAGGACAAGGTGGCTGAAAGCGTCTCCGCCGAGGAAAAGGTTTTGCGGTCAAAAGTGCACACGGCGGTTGAGGCATGCTCCACGAAATTTAACGTAAGATTTTTCTTTACGTTAAATTCACTGCTGAACCGTTTTCTTGCCAGCCCCGAAGCCTTCCTGCCCCTCAGCGCGCCATTCACCCCCGACCATATTGTCTACGCGGGAGCCTGGCCCCTCTTTGTCACTCAACATCAAGCCCAGACTTCAGAGCACCTGGAAGTGCAGATCAATGCGCACCATGCCCGCCATGGCGAACTTCCCAAAGTCCTCGCCGTCCAGGGCGTGGGCATCTTCGGCCTCGGCAAGGACATCGCAGCCGCCGAGCGCGCTTGTTTGCTCTTTACCGATGCCGCCAAAATCGCGTGGTATGCACAATCGTTTGGGGGTGTTCACTCTATGGAGAGCCCCGACATCGAATTTATTCGCAATTGGGAAGTGGAAAAGTACCGGTCTTCCATTGCATCGAAGAACAACATCGCCGCGTCAAAACAATAATTGCACAGGCGAGAAAGGGAGGATGAATCTTATGTCCAGAACAGAGCAGGAGTATAAGGCAGCACGCGAGATATATGCCGAACTCGGGATCGACACTGATCAGGTGCTGAAAACGCTCTCATCGATACCCATCTCGATCCACTGCTGGCAAGGGGACGACGTCATCGGCTTTGACGGAGCCACCTCCCTGAGCGGCGGCATCCTAGCGACCGGCAATTACCCCGGACGCGCGCGCAACGCGGAAGAACTGCGCGCCGATGCCGCATTCGCCTTCACCCAGATTCCCGGCAAGAAACGCTTCAACCTTCACGCCATGTACGCGGAGACGGGCGGGGAAAAAGTCGAGCGCTCCTCGCTTGAGCCACGCCACTTCAACAACTGGGTCGCCTGGGCCAAGGAGCAGAAAATAGGACTCGATTTCAATCCTACCTTCATGTCGCATCCCCTCGCGGCAAGCGGATGGACTCTCGCCCATCCCGATAACAACATTCGTTCTTTCTGGATCGAACATGGAAAAGCGAGCAGGCGCATCGCGCAAGCCATCGCCGACACGCTGAAAGACTTTGTCGTGAACGACCTCTGGGTCCCGGATGGTTCCAAGGACATGCCCGCCGACCGGCTCGGCCCGCGACTCAGGCTCAAAGAATCCCTCGATGCCATCTACGCCGAAAAAATGCCCAACGACCGCGTGCTCGACTGCGTCGAATCGAAACTGTTCGGCATCGGCTCGGAATCCTATGTCGCCGGCTCCCACGAATTCTATCTTGGCTATGCGATGCAGAAAGCCATAGGCCTCTGCTACGACATGGGTCACTTCCATCCGACGGAGAGCATCGCAGACAAAATTTCCGCCACGCTTCTCTATGTGCCGTACCTGATCGTCCATGTCAGCCGCGGTCTCCACTGGGATTCCGACCACATCATCATCTGGAATGACGCGCTCACCGACGTCTGCAGGGAAATCGTACGCATGCATGTCTGGGACAGAGTGTATCTTGCCCTCGATTACTTCGATTCCAGCGTAAACCGCATCTCGGCGTGGATCATCGGCGCCCGCAGTACACAGCGGGCTCTTCTCTATGCATTCCTTGAACCTGTCGAAGCGATGCGCTCCGAAGAAGAACGCGGTGATTTTGGCGCCCGGCTCGGCTTTATCGAAGAATCGCGTTCATTGCCTTTTGCCGCAGTCTGGCGCTACTACTGCGAAAACCAGGACGTTCCTTACGGTCCTGCCTGGATCGAAGATGTAAAGGACTATGAGAAGAAAGTACTTTCCAGAAGAGAATAACGAAATTCTTTGTTCAGCCTAATGTTTTCCGCTCTTGACTTTTTCTATGCAATTCAAGAAATATAAAGTCAAAGAGAGGATGAGTGATTAGCAATGTCCGATAAAGAAAATATCAGTCTTAAAAAAAATCGGCCAGATGTGAAGCCTGGGCCATATGACGTGCGCGCAAGTTCGTCTTCGACACTGTCTCCTGCTGAAGATTATGACCCGGAACACGAAATGAATGCCAACCGCTATGCGGAGATAGCCTTGCAGAGCAAGGTCCCTCTTTTTCGCTTCCTGCACGTGGCAATGAAAGAAGACTCGCTCTTCCTTCTACCCCGAATCCTCATCCGGACCATCAAAACGATGCGGCGCATTCCGTCCACATTCTTCATTAAAGACGAGGCCGAGCTTGAGCATTATGTATTTCATACTATTGCCACCTGGTCAAAAGCCTTAATGAAAATAGCCCAAATGAAGCTCGATGTCCGGGGCACCGGACACCTAAAGCCGAATCAAACCTATCTTTTTGTCTCGAACCACCGTTCGCCGGCGGACATTCCCGTGCTTTTCGCCACGATACCCCAGCATGCGGCCTTTGTCGCGAACGCCATATTCCAAAAGATACCCGCGATTTCATACTGGATGCGCGCGAGCGGTTCCGTGTTCATCGATCAGGGCAACCCAAAATCGGAATTGCGGGCTTTCAAAGCCATGACACGTCGCCTCAAGGGTGGCCGCAGCTTGATTCTTTTCCCTGAGGGACACATGCACCAGGGGAAAGGTCTCGATACATTCAACCGCGGAGGGATATTTTCGGCGGTGCTCACGGGAACGCCGATTGTCCCGGTTTGCCTCTATGGCACGGACAAGGTCATTCGCCCAGGCAGCTTTCACATCAATCCGCGAAGACCTGTCGTCGCTTCATTCGGATCACCGATAGCAACGACATCTTTAAGCCGATCCGAAAAAAAGAATATCGATACGATATTGCACGATGTCATTCTGAGGATGCAAGCCTCACTTGACGAAGAATTTGCTACAAAGAAGTCCGCAGGCCGGCGCAACAATTTGGGTGCGTAAGAATACGAATCAATAAAAGGCATTCATCTAATTTTTCGTTTGCACGCGCCCGAATCCTGAATTACACTCAAATCATGATCAAATCGAAAAACAAGAAAATTAAGCAAAAACACACATCGGCCAAAGGGACAAATACTGAAAAAAAACCAATTCCCTCTCGCTCTGCAATTTTCCGGATCGCCTTTGTACTCTGCATTTTAATAATCTCACTATTGTCTGCATGTTCCACAGCACCAAGCCCCGCCCCTCCACCCATGCCCTCAAGCTCAACATCTACATTCAATCGCGCGGATTTCGAGCACGCCCTTGCGGGCCGCAATCTCGATGTGCTGGCATCCTACAGTTCAAAAGACAGTGGGAGCCTTGGTGCAAATTTAAACAGTGCTGACCGTGAGAAAGCCGCGCGGCGTTATGAAGCGCTTCGGCAAGAACTACTGTTGATCCCAGCGTCCCAGGCAGCGCTCGCCCCTGATCTGCCAAGCCTCGCCGCGCTTCTGGCAAAACCGGAAGCGCGTCACTTCACTTCTTTCGAGCGCGCAAAGCTCGATTCGGCTCTTGCCCGCTATGCTGCCGTTGAAAGCCCCGCGTCAAAGTATCGCACCGGCATTGTTGATCCTCGGATTTCCCGCATCACCAAGACACAGCTTTCAAATGCCGCCCGCGACCCCGGGCACAATCTCAAGGCAATCGTCAATGCGCTTCTCTCTGGCGAGAGCGATCCATTTCTGCGCATTAAGTTGATTCATGACTGGATCGCTGACACAGTGACCTACGATGTCTCAATGCTTTCAAAAAACAGCGTTACAGGACAACAGGACCTTGCCAGCGTACTTGCTTCGCGCCGTGCGGTCTGTTCTGGCTATGCAAGGCTTTTTGAGAAGATGGCCGAGCTTGCGGGATTTGAGGTGAAGACGGTCAACGGCTACACAAAGGGGCTTGGAGGCGACTTCGCCTTCGATGTTCGAAACAGCCACGCATGGAACATGGTGCGCATTGGAGATCTGTGGTATTTCATCGATACGACATTCGATGCCGGCGCTTTCGACAGTGACGGAGGCAGTGCACAATATCACAAACGATATAGCACCGATTACCTCTTTCCGTCGCCTTTTCAGCTGCGGTTCACGCATTTTCCGGATAACGCACTCTACCAGCTCAGCGTCACACCCACCGATAAAGAAGATTTCAAAAGCCGGGTGCTTGTGTCGCCGGAATTTTTCAAAAATGGTCTGACAGTGCAGCGCATGCCGGGCGCCACAGCAAGCCTTTCATCATTTGCATATCTGCAGAAAACTAGCGGTCTTTTCAGTCTCGATATCGAAGCGCCAGAGAAGATGCTCGTCGATGCCTCGCTCTTCGATGCGAAGGGAAAAGAGCTTGAGCGATATACCTTTGCAAGCCATATCAGCCCAACCTCATGGCGGCTTATTTTCGCTCCCCCGTCAACGGGAAGATTCAAGGCCCGTATCTTCGCCGGCCCGGAAAACCCGGGCAACGCGGATTCTTCGCCTTCAATACTTGCAGGTGTACTGCAATTCGAACTCGAAATGAGCAGCGCAGGCAGCAAGGCCAGTGCCTCCGCGAGGTCTGCAAACCCGCCGTTTCCGAAAATCTACGGACGATACCATGAGCCTGCAGGTGAACTTCTGGAAAGCCCCCTCGACGGCTCGCTTGCCAAAGGCAGCACCACACATTTCTTCTATCACTCAAAATCGAAATATGTATCGATAATATATGACAATACTTTCGTACCCCTCAAACGCGGCGCCGACGGCAGTTTCTCCATCGACTTCAAAGTGCCGGCAACGAGCGCCATCAAGCTAGGCGTATCTGAAGACAATGTGCGCTACAGCATCGTGCTTGCGTGGGATGTGCGCTAGAGCCGAATAGACACTGAAAGTTCAGGTTTGTCGGGCTGACATAGCTTTCAGGCCAGCACCACAAGGGTGGCCGCGTCGCGCTCACCTATCCTTCCAGGTCCGTGCCGTGAGAAGCGCGCTCGCGCTCCTGAATCGCGGCAATGATGTTCTCCACATATTGGCGGGCCATGTCTTTTCAGCCAAGTCCTATCGCGATCGCAACCCCCAGCGCCACCGAGCCAATCAGAAGTAGGAGGAGAATGCTTATGATCGACTGCCCCAGGCCAAGTTGGTCCACGACCATTACCACGACAATGATGTAGCCCACTACCCGAATAAGCCTTTGTACCAGCGTCCCTGACCCCACGCCGGCATTGTTCATGATAGTCAGCACAAAATTCGAAAAGAAATTGACAATGAGTATCCCGATCACGGCGGTGATTCCCGAGGCGAGAATCGTCGGTATGGCGCCAAGCAGCCACGACCGGATCGACTCTGCCGCACGCTGGTCCAATGCCGATGCGGCCTCAGCGAGCGCAAACAGCATCACAATCCAATAGAGAAACACTCCTACAAGCTTCGATGGCGCATACTGGACATGTCCTTTGCGCAAAAATTCATTGACTCCAACTTTTCCTGCCAAAACATCGAATTTGAGCCATGCCAGCAATTTGGGCACAATTATTTTAAGGATTTTCGCCACGCCCCATCCCACAATCAAAATAAGCGCCGCGCCGATCGCCGACGGTAAGTCGTCGATCCATTGCCATACGCTGTCTATAATTCCGTTCATTCGCTTCCTCCTGAATTCAGCCTTCGGTGACGAGCCGATGGAGCTCTTCCACCGACAGCCCTTCAATGCCCAATGTACGAACCGTCCGTCCATTGGCGCGGTAATCCTGTCCATTCATGAGATTCGCAAGGTCGATGGTGAGATTGATGGCCGGAGTCTCGACTTTGTACATCGCCCCTATACTCGCCATCGGCACAAGACTCATGGGAACATCTTCCCAGACATAGCGGTGGTCGATCGTACGCGGCGCCTTTATGCCCACATAACTCGTGGTCGCACGAATCGCGCTGCAGAGGTCTGCCCCTACAGAATCGTAGGTCAGGTAGAGCCACTCCCGTGCGGAAACCGTCCGGATACCCAAAGCGCGCGCGAGGGCGAGTCGCTCATCATCGATCGCCTGGAGCACCTTCGCCACAGAGGGGGAAATACCCTGAAGATAATACTCAAAATCTCCGCCGGTCGACTCGATCCATGCCACATTCAGGAGAGTGAGGGCAGGGTGGAAGACCGCTCCGATATTTTCGAGGCTTGTCGCGAGCACATTGCTCCCCGCAATAAACTGAGGAAAAGCGACATCGAGTACCTTGAGCACCGCAGGCGTGAGAAACGAGGGCAGCGCACTCACCGGCACTCCATTTTTGACCCTGAAAATATGGGCCCTGTGTCGGGTAATCATGCGCGAGGCATAGATGAACGTCTGTGCTTCGACAATCACCACCCGGGCTTCGCAATTTTCCCGATCGAGCGCTGCGCGAAACTCAAGCGCACCCCCGGTTCTCCCGGGATTGAGCACCACAATCTGCCCATCCTTGAGAAACGGGGCCATCAGCGTGGCAAACCCGTAATGCGCCGTCGAAGGAGTCACAATCATTATCACATCCGCGCCTTTGATTGCGTCTTCGATATGAGAGCTCGCGAGCCGCACGGACCCGAAACCTGTCACCGCCCCTTCAATATCAATCCCCTTATACCAGCGGATCGCATTCAGATGCTCGTCGGTGCGGTTATACATCTGTACGGGAAAGCCCAAGATTCCAAGATGCCCTGCCATCGCTATTCCACCATTTCCGGCACCAGCAACGCACCAGACCATCTTTTTGCCTTTGGAGGCGACACGGTCAAGGTGTTCGACGATACCGCCCCAGTCAGTCTTTTTCACTATGTGCTTCCTTTTGCCCCTTGCGGGCATGTCGCAGCGAACCCATATGCTGAAAATCCGAAGGCGCAAACCCCATCCGCTCAAGATTTCTCGCAATACCGAACAACCGCTTGCTCACCGAAAGCGGTTTCCCTTCGCAGTCCACTGTCCGCACACCGCCATGCATAAATTGTACAGGCTGATTCACCGCCGCTTCGAATTCCTCCTTGCAGGCGCTGAGCCAGGGAAGTGGGAATACACCGCCTTTCATCATTGCGTAGAGCCCACGGGGACTATAGGTGTTCGGTATTGTGGCTTCGACAAAATCGATCATGCGGCGCGCTTCCTCATAGAGATACTGGGTTCTGGTTTCCACTATGGGAAGCTTTCCATATTCCGGCATATCGCCTTTTTTCTTGAGCCGGCGGTACTCCGACAATGCATACCTCGTAATCCGTACCGATTCCTCAACCACCTCGGGATCCGCGAGCCGCACGCCTTCTGAATAGCTCACCACATGAATAATCTGCGGGCTCGCTTCGTTATCCGGCTCGATATCGTCCATCAGCATCGTGACCGCAGCAAGCTGGGCCCGAGCCTTTTCCATGTCGGGCGAAAAATAATCGAGCCCGCCGCGCGGCTGCAAAATCACCGCGAAGTCGGGCCCTTCCAGTTCGCGCACCAGCATGCGCAAGGCTCGCGCTTTGGCAAGATCCTGTATGCCCCACGTATACTTCGGCGTATTGAGCATGGTCTGCAGAACGAGCGTGCGGATGCCCTGCGCCTTTGCTGCCTTTGCCGCGACGTAGCCCGAAACAATGTAGCCGACATCGTCGCTGCCGCGGAACGCAAAATGATGGGGCACATTCGGTTCCATGGGTTTACCGCTCGAGGCAATATAGCGGAGCGCTTCAAAATGTTCCTCGAGATTTTGCATGACGGTGTTCTCGCCCCGCCCGTCGAGTTTCGAGAACCACCAGAGAGAAAGGGCGTGCCAGCATATATCGAGCGCTTCCTCATGCATTTTCGCCATGTGCGGCACGCGCTTTGTTCCCGCGTAGGTACGCACCAGCATGGGCCTCGCGGCCTGCCATACTCTCCGGTATTCTTCCGCGCTGTTGATTGGCACTCCTCCGCCATTGGGCAAGTTCGACCAGTCTTCGCCAAAACGGCTCTGTGTCAGCTGTGAGGAGCCTATGGAAAGTACGTCGAGGAGCCCTCCTTTCGCAAGGCGCGCGGCCCAGTCGAGGAACAGAGCCACCGCCTGGGCGCGGTCTTCGGCATAGGGGCCGACATGGGCGCGCATGAGGGGAGGCAGGCTATGGACCGCGCCGTGGCGTACGCGGTCGGCCACCCGCTCACCACGAGTACCGAAGCCGGGCGAGCCGGACCGGTCGACAGGAGCAACATCGAGATAGACGCGGTTTTTGACAATTTCGGCGCCAAGTTCGAGACGCGCCTTGTCGTAGGCGAGCTCGGCGCTCGCCTGCTCGGGCACGAGATGCGCAGGCAGACCAAGACTCCCCAGAATTTCCTGATACGACTCGTCGCCCCGAAAAACAGCATCTACAAAAGGCGCCCGCTGCACAACACGATCGCAGGCGGGCGGCAACCCAGCAAACCAGAGCGCTCTGAGCGGACCTCCATCCCTCGCAAGCAGCCTTGCACGCTGCAGCAGCCCGACAAGGCGCACAAAGACCTCTACCCCGCGCTCAGGATCGAGCCGATACGAAAACCCAAGCACACTGATGTTTTTTGCGCGTATCCACTGGGTCAATGTGTCGATCGAGCCGCGTTCCGCCAAGGTGTCGATTTCTTTGCCCACAGCTTCGTCGGCCATTTCCACGCGAATTCCGCAGTCTCGCAAAATCTGCGCAAACGAAAGAATACCGAGTGTATGTGCATCTATTGCGGGCTTTACGAGGCCAACCACATCATTTTGACTTACCTTATACATTCATAAGTCTCCTTTGAACGGCAGCCTCGTGGATTTTCTGAATGGCAAGACTGTATTCAGAAACCACCCAGCACCGTTCCCTTGAGAAGGGCTTGCGCCCCCTCCGGCAAAGATCCTGCGATGCGGTTTTTCGACCGGAGCCGCCGATATCCCGCAGCGACAATGCCCACGAGATACTGCGCCTCAGATAACCCCGCAAACTGCACCGCCCTTTCAAACCACCGATCCGGAATCATCGGCTGACCGTTAATTTCAATTGCCCACAGTTTTCCATCCGCGAAGAAAAAATCGCCCCGGGCATAATCGCGCATGCCCGCCGATTCAAATGCCGCCCGCGCAAAAGGCACAAAGGAAGCCGCCATTTTCGATTCAAGCGGACTCATGACTGTGCGATGGCCATCTTTGTCGTTGGTGGTAATAAGATGAAAGCGCTTAGGCTGCAGAAAACTGATCTGAGCGGGCATGCACTGCATAGCCTCGACTCCTTGTATCATGGCGCAGGTAATTTCCCTGACATCGGGATACGCGCCGAGGTAGTGCTCGACAAGAATGGCTCCTCCATACCGCGAACGCATTCTCTTAAGCGTAGGTTCGAGCTTGTCCGCATTCCAGGCTATGTTGTCCTCATCGATGCCCTTGGAGTTGCCGAGATTTTCAGGCTTCATGATATAAGGAAAGGCATCGAGCGACACAAGCCTTTCAAGAGCGGATCCGTAATCCTGAGAGGCGCCATCCACGAACACAAATGCTGGTGTCCGAATTCCATTTTCTTCCCATCTGCGTTTGAGCGCGGCTTTGGAAAGCGCCCGTTCTATCGTCTCAGGATCAGAACCAACATAATTGACGTGATGCTCTTCAAACCATTTATGGACGTTATGTGATATACTGACATCACCGATTTTATCCGGCAAATGGTCCATCCCACAGAGCACCAAATCAGGCCTGTTTTCTGAAATAATCGATACAATATCGTCAATTTCATTTGCATATGAGAAATAGGCTTCAAAGCCAGCTCCATTATAAATTCCTGCCATGCGTGCATACCCGACTGCGTTTTCGGCTGCAATGATCGGATCAGAATTCCTCTTCATGATTATTTGCAATATCATATAGCCCTCCGCAGGATTTTATATTTTAACATGTAACACAGATTCCCGAAAAACACAAATTTTATTTCTTGAGCTGTTGCAAAAATTAGCCACATCAGAATTCAATGTGCTCAGGTCCATGCCTAAATAAAAACCACTCCGTATGCTATAATTGACGGTAGAAAAACATGATAACCTGCAATGAGCGCAAAGACGAGCGCGATTTTATGGTTCGTTCTCAGATTGCCGCGCGGGGCATCCGGAATAAGCGGGTGCTTGAGGCCATGCGCAAGGTCCCTCGGCATCTTTTTGCGCCTTTGCCATACAGAGCCGAAGCCTACGATGATTATCCCCTGCCTATAGGATCCGGGCAAACGATTTCTCAGCCTTACATTGTCGCGTTCATGGCCGAAGCGCTCTTGCTCAAAGGAAATGAGCGGGTACTCGAAATCGGCACAGGTTCGGGCTATCAAACGGCGGTGCTCTCCATGCTTGCCAAAGAAATCTACAGCGTGGAACGGATTGCCATTCTGCTGGAACGAGCACGTGCGGTACTTGAATCTCTGGAGATCGACAATGTGCAGGTGTGGCTGGGTGACGGTTTTTTCGGCTGGGCTGAAAAAGCGCCGTTCGATGCGATTATTTTGAGCGCTGCCCCATTCGATATTCCGAAGACAATTCTGCATCAGCTCGTTGACGGTGGCAGGATCATTGCACCCATAGGGCCCTTGGGCATGCAGACGCTGGTGCGCATGACGAGGCGCAACGCGCATTTCGATACCGAAGCGCTGCTCGACGTGGCGTTTGTGCCAATGCGGCCCGGCGTGAGCGAAATATAATTATGGCCGTCTCTACAAGTTCAGGTTCTCGACAAAAGCCCTTTCAATTCCCGCAATTCCTGTTCAGGAAATTGTCCTTCACCACACTTTGGGCGATCTTGAAGCAAGGTCTCGATGAGCATCTGTGTCGATGAACTCTGCGGCAGCATATAGGCCGCTTCGCGAGCCGCATCCTCTGCCACGATGCGCAGGGATTTTTCGAGCGCTTTCAAAACCAAGGCCGCGCCTGCATTGGCTGTATTGACCGCGTCTTTACCGGGGACCGCAGCCTTGACAAGCATTTGTTTCACCATCGCCTCTTCGCCTGCCTTTCTGTCGAGAAGAGCAAACGCCTTTTCAGAGACTCGACGAGCTTTTGGGGCCGGCTCTGCATAATTGGCATTGACAAGGTAAATTGCATGCGATGGGCAGGCATCGACACAGAGTCTGCAGCCATCCAGACACTTGGAAAAATCGACTTGCCCATTTTCGGTATCGGTCGCTTTTGTTGGGCACACAAAAAGGCATATACAATCTTTTGTGCAAAGACGCAAATTTCTTGCCGCGTGCATATCTTTCCTCCTAGCTTATCTTTGAGAAGCGGCTTCGCGGAGCCTTGCATACAGGGCATATCTCAGGCGCTTCCTGCCCGATAAAGATAAATCCGCACGCCTCACAGACAAAAACCGACTTATCCTGCAGCAAAGCATCACCTTGTTTTGCATAACGCTCTACGACTGACTGCTGAATAGCATTGACTTTGCTGCCCCAAACCGTCATGCGAAGCGCCCCCCGATCCTTTGCGGCCGTTGCCTCCGTTTTTATGGAATCGAAATGCTCTGTCTCATCGGCCGCTAAGGCAGCAGCCAATCCCTGGAAGCCTGCCGGCTTCCGCGCATCAAGAGAAGGCCCCGCCCGATCAGCCCGTCCGGAACTTAAAACCTCTCCGACAGAAGGCACAGCGCCATCGAAATAACCGGAGAGCTTCCACAGGAGCTCTGCCTCCCTTGTCCGGAACTGCTTTTCGCAAGCCTTGGCGAGATTCGAAAAAATTGGGCCGTACGCATGTTCCATTTGTACCTCCTTGTATTTTGTTTATATAAGAATCTCTTCCCTTGAAAAATCGTATGAATGACAGAAAGTTACCGAGTAATGACCGCGATTGCCACGCGAATCGCCTGAACTCCGGCTGTGGCGGTCCGCTTGTCCCTGTGCACTGCATCTTCGAAAATGCATACACTCATATTTTCTAGCATAATTCATCATCAGACCGAGCGCAATGAAAGGCCCGCGGAATCGGGTTTTTTCAGGCACATTTTGTAGATTGTACGCAAGACCAAATACTGAAGAACGCAGAACATTCCACTTGATTTAGGTCCATCCTCCTGTTACTATCGGTAGAAATACAGGAGTTGGCATATTTATGCAAAAACACAAAAATGAACTGTATAACTATCCAAAAAGACATCTCCAGACCGGCAGCCTATATAAGGCCGAAGATGAACACGACGCCTGTGGTATCGGGATTGTCGCCGAACTAAAAAAAAAGGCAAACCATCGAGTAATCATCGATGCACTCTCGGTTCTGCGAAATCTTGAGCATCGTGGCGCCGTCGGCAGTGACAGGAAAACAGGCGACGGGGCTGGCATTCTCTGTCAAATACCTGATCGGTTCTTTCAGAAGCAGATGGACCTCGGGCGCTTCTTCGCCAATATTAAAACGGCACATGATCTTCCTTATGGGCTGGGCATGCTGTTTCTTCCTGCCGGTCATTCCGACTTTTTGAAAGCACAAGCGCTGATCTCGACCGTCTCTGCACACCGTGGTTTCAGAATTCTTGCGTGGCGCGATGTCCCGGTCTTTCCCCAGGTGCTCGGTGAGCGGGCGAACGCAAGCCTGCCGAGGATTTGTCAGGCAGTCTTTGCAAAGGCAAATATTGCCGAAGATCAGGGCGACGATGTTCAAGATGCTGACGGCCATCTTGAGCGCGAACTTTTTCTTCTCAGGAAATACTTGGAAAAAGAAGCTAAAACCGCAGGCTTTTCCCTCGACCAGTTCTACATTTCCTCGCTCTCATCGCGCACGATTGTGTATAAAGGCATGTTCGTTGCGTCCCAATTCGCCTCTTTCTACCCCGATCTCGAAGACCCGCTTTTCGAGAGCCAGTTTGCCATTGTGCACCAGCGATACAGCACAAACACCTTTCCCTCGTGGCCCCTCGCGCAGCCGTTCCGGATGATTGCCCACAACGGCGAGATCAACACGCTGCGCAAGAATATCAACTCGATGAAAGCGCGGCAGGCAACGATGAAATCCACACTTTTGGGCAGCGATTTCTTCAATGATGTCCCAATACTCGAAGAAGATGGCTCGGACAGTGCCATTTTTGACAATATTTTCGAGCTGCTCGTCCATGCGGGAAGGAGCCCGGAACATGCATTCATGATGATGGTCCAAGAGCCTTTCAGCGAAAGGCTCAGCATCTCAAAAGACAAAAGAGCATTCTACGATTTTCATGCGGCAATGCTCGAAACCTGGGATGGCCCCGCCGCCATGGGATTTTCCGATGGGCATCGCGTAGGCGCAGCGCTCGACCGGAATGGCCTGCGCCCCTTCCGGTATTCGCTCAGCAAAACCGGATATTTTCTTGGAGCAAGTGAAGCAGGCGTGCTCAATCTCGATGAATCGGAAGTCGAAGAGCGCGGCATTCTAAGACCGGGCCAGATGTTCCTGCTCGACTTGGACAGCGGTAGATTCATCAAAGACACGGAAATAAAAACCTGCATCAGCAGGCAGAAACCGTATCGTCGCTGGCTCGAGGCAAACCATATCGGACTGCGTGGTTTGTTTGCGGATCAGGAACTGCACACGCACGGAGAGAGGCCTGTTTCAACAGAGGAAATGACGCGACGCGCCTCATATTTTCTCTACGGACAGGAGACAATACGCATTCTCAAGCCTATGATGCTTCAAAAACAGGAAGCCACCTCTGCCATGGCAACCAAAAAGCCTCCTGCCATTCTCTCGAGAACCTCGGTGCCGCTCTCCGCTTACTTTCGTCAGCGTTTTGCACAGGTGACCAACCCCGCCATCGACTCGTACCGCGAAACAGTGGTCATGTCGCTCGAAAACTATGTTGGGACACAGAAAAATCTTCTTGAGGAAAGCCCTGAGCATTGCCGGCAACTCAAACTGCAGAGACCTGTTTTCTCCAACAGCGACATAGAGACGCTGCGGTCCGCTAAAGTCCCTGATTTTCAAGTCGCCACTGTCTCTATGCTCTTTCAGATTCATGGAGAACACATCGATCTGGAACAGACTCTGGACGACCTCTGCGCGGAGGCGGCGCAGAAAATCGACAGCGGCGCCAATCTGATTATCCTGAGCGACCGGGGTGTCGACGCGGATCACGCCTCGATTCCCGCCCTCCTCGCCGTATCGGCCCTGCACACACATCTTGTCGATGTCAGAAAACGCCATCTCGCAGGACTCATTGTCGAGACGGGCGAAGCCCGGGATATCCACGAAACAGCAGCCCTGCTTGCCTATGGAGCGAGTGGTGTCAATCCATGGATGGCCTTCGAACTCATTCCATCGCTTGCCGCTCAGTGGAACGAAGGTCGCGGTGCGGAAATTCTTGCAGACAATTATATCGAGGCATTGAACAAAGGGATCCTGAAGGTCATGTCGAAGCTGGGGATATCCACGGTCTCCTCCTACAGGGGATCGCGGCTGTTCGAGGCGGTCGGACTCTCCGAGGAGCTTGTCGCGCGGTATTTCAGGGGCACCGAAAGCCGTTTCGGAGGCATTGACATGGAAGACGTCGCGCAGGACATCCTCTGCCGCCACCGCATCGCATTTGCCCGGGAACACAAGGACAACGGCGCGTACCCGACGACGCCACTTTCTCAAAAAGAGCCGGCTGCTCTGCCCTGGCCAGCCGCGCTTGCGGTAAAACTCACACAAGCCGTCCGTTCCGGCGAGCCAGAGGCGTGGCGCGCATACGCAGATGACATGGACAGCTCTCTCCGGCCACCCTGCGCCCTGCGCGATCTCTTTGGTTTCAGACAGGCGACGCCCATTCCTCTTGAAAAGGTGCAACCCGCGGAAGAGATAATTCAGCGATTCTCCGTCGCCGCGATGTCTCTGGGAGCCCTGAGCCCAGAAGCGCACGAGGCTCTCGCCGCGGGAGCGAATGCCATCGGCTCGTGGAGCAATTCGGGCGAGGGCGGAGAGGATTCCGAACGCTGCTCCTACAAAGAGCTGGGCTATTCCTCCGAAAACGCCTCGAAACAGATTGCCTCGGGACGCTTCGGCGTGACCGCCCGATACCTCGCGACAGGCCTTGAATTGCAGATCAAAATCGCACAAGGGGCCAAGCCGGGAGAGGGAGGACAGCTCCCCGGCGCCAAAGTGAATGACTACATAGCCAGGATGCGTCATTCCAAACCGGGAGTCACCCTCATCAGCCCGCCCCCTCACCATGACATCTACTCCATCGAAGACCTCTCCCAGCTTGTCCATGATCTGCGCTGCGTCAATCCGGACGCCAGGATCGCGGTGAAGCTCGCGGCAGAGGCAGGCATTGGAACCGTGGCGGCCGGTGTCGCGAAAGCGGGCGCCGACTGTATTATCGTCTCTTCCGGCGATGGCGGCACGGGTGCTGCGCCGCTCTCGTCGCTCGACTACGCGGGGAGTTACTGGGAAGAGGCGCTGCCTGAAATCCGGCAAGTGCTCGCAATGAACGGCCTCGATATCAACACCGTAATCCAGGTCGACGGACGGCTGCGGACCGCGCGCGATGTGGTCATCGCGACAATACTGGGAGCACGGGAATTTGCGTTTGGCACTCTTTCGTTGCTCGCGATGGGATGCATTGCCTGCGGGCAATGCAATCTTGGCAAGTGCCCCGCGGGCATCGCGACGCAAGAACCTGAATTCAGAGCAAAATTCAAAGGCCGCCCCGAGCATCTCGCTGCGTTGTTTCGGTATCTTGCGGACGATGTCCGCGTCATTCTCGCATCGCTCGGAGCAAAAAGCCTCGATGAGATAGCCGGCAAATATGAACTGCTCGATTTCGGCGCGCGGGCAGCAACACCCAAAGAAAAGAAGCTTTCGTTTGACCGCATCGTGGAAGCGCTCGAAATCGCGCGACGCTACCAGCTGTTGGACACCAGCGCGAGCGATGAGGCTGGCGCGCCGGCAATTCCGCTACCCCCCGCCGGTCTGAGAAATTTCCGCCCCGGCGCGCAGCTTCCCTTTTCAATTTCAGAGGCCGAGTCCCAGCTTCTGCAGAAGTGTGAACCGCTTTTCTCGTGGACGGTCGCTCCGTCAAGACTCGATCTGGCGCTTTCCATCTGCAATTCCGACCGTTCCGTCGGAGCTTCCTTGAGCGGCCAAATCATCCGCGCCGGCCTCGATCTGGAACCGGATACCCTCTGTGTCAATTTCACCGGCGCCGCAGGACAGAGTTTCGGAGCCTTTCTTGTAAAAGGGATTTTCTTCAGGCTCTATGGGGAAGCAAACGATTATCTCGGCAAAGGCTTGTCCGGCGGGCGCATTGTCGTGCAGCCCAGACCTGAGTCGCGCTGCGAGCCCGAGCTCAATGTCATCGCAGGCAATGTCTGTCTCTACGGCGCGACTGCGGGCGAAGTGTACCTGAACGGCACAGTCGGCGAGCGTTTCTGCGTGCGAAATTCGGGGGCGCTTGCTGTCGTCGAGGGAACAGGCAATCATGCGTGTGAATACATGACCGAGGGCACTGTGGCTGTTTTAGGAAGTACGGGCATCAATTTCGGTGCGGGCATGACGGGAGGTATCGCGTACGTGCTCGATGAAGACCAGCTTTTTGACACCCGCTGCAATGCTTCCGATATCGATGTCACGGGCGTCACCCGGCCAGAGGATATCGAGCGCCTGCGCCGGATCGTCGAGCGTCACTATGCGTTCACCGCCAGCCCGAGGGCCAAGCACATTCTAGACGAATGGGATGCGTACCTGCCACTCTTCCTCAAAGTGACGCCGCTCGAACACTGAAGCTTTTGCAGTGCGCCCGCGCCACAGGCATATGCAGGCGGCAGACAGAATTGCCCTTATTCCTTCACCAGAAACTCGGCACAAACTTCGGCGCCCGCCGGGCGCAGGTCGCATGCTCGAAGGCCAAGCCGACCCGAATCAAGGTCTTTTCGGAGAACGGCACACCAAACACTGAAAGTCCAAGGGGCAATTCTCCGGCAAACCCCGCCGGCACCGTGACGTGTGGACAGCCAGCGATGGCTGCGAGACTCGTGTTGCCCCCGACATAATGATCGCCCAAGAGATAGTCTGTCTTCCAGGCCGGAGCATTGGACGCGGCAATAATCGCGTCGAGCCCGTATTTCGCCGCATATGCGCTGATGCCTTTTTCCCGTTCGAAAGTCTGGCACGCCGCGAGGGCCTTCAGATATTCAGGCTCTTCGAGAGGACCTTTCGCGGCGGCTTCGATGAGAATTTCCTGGCCAAAATACGGCAGGACTTTGTCAGCGTGAGCCAGGTTGAACTCGATGATTGCCTGAAGCGTGAGTGGCCATTGGCCGCGCGCCGA
>Ga0074197_1001216_pt1 | contig 23078 bp, 25 predicted proteins | sample EPASupsiteSAE305_FD_64526 | JGI IMG/M metagenome (GOLD analysis project Ga0074197, IMG submission 64526) | Bioremediated contaminated groundwater microbial communities from EPA Superfund site, New Mexico - SAE3-05 reassembly with SPADES | ecosystem: Environmental > Aquatic > Deep subsurface >...
GATCAGGTGCGCGAAGATGCACGTTTGGATTTAGCGCGACACATGCGTGAATTGGACGAACAATCCAAAGAACAGCTCAAACGTAAAGCCAACTATATTTTAGCGCAAGCAACCTCTCGTTTTGCGGGTGAGTATGCGGCTGAGCGGCTGATCAGTGTTATCCACCTCGATGATGATGAACTCAAAGGGCGAATTATCGGAAAAGAGGGGCGTAATATCAAGGCGCTAGAGATGGTGAGCGGAGTCGATATTATCATCGATGAAACGCCGAACGCGATTATCGTGAGTTCATTTAATCTCTATCGTCGTGCGATTGCGGTAAAAACGATCGAACTGTTAGTTCAAGACGGTCGGATTCAGCCGGCACGTATCGAAGAGGTATACCAAAAAGTATGCGATGAGTTTGATGAGGAGATGACCCGCGAAGGGGAAGAAATCATTTTTGAGTTGGGCTTACAAGGTATCCATCCTGAGCTGATGAAATTGATCGGACGACTCAAATACCGTTCCAGTTACGGGCAAAATGCATTGGCACATACCCTCGAAGTAGCTCATTTAGCTGGCATTATGGCGGCTGAAATGGGAGGGGATGTGAAACTCGCCCGTCGAGCAGGATTGCTTCACGATATCGGTAAAACTCTGACCCAGGAAAACGGCGGAAACCATGTCGATATCGGCGTGGAACTCTGTCGACGTTACAACGAGGATCCGGTAGTGATCAACGCTATTTATGCCCATCACGGTCATGAAGAGATCAAAAGCATCGAGTGCGCCGCAGTGTGCGCCGCAGATACCCTCTCTGCCGCCCGCCCGGGTGCTCGTCGAGAAGTGCTGGAAAGTTTTTTACGCCGGGTAAGCGAGATCGAAGAGATTGCAACCCAAAAAGCAGGGGTTAAACAAGCCTATGCGATTAATGCGGGTCGTGAAGTGCGGGTTATCGTCAGTGCTCAAAGTGTCAATGATGATGAAACGGTATTGATTGCACGAGAGATTGCGGATGAGATTTCTCAAAAAGTGCAGTTTCCGGGTGAAATCAAAGTGAGCGTGATACGTGAAAGCCGTGCGGTAGAATACGCCCGATAATCGTATTTTTGTTAATTATTTTATAGATCAGTGTTATATTGTTGTGATATAAAAATGGTATTATTATCCTTTTAATGGCTAATAATCTCAAATGAAAGAATACTATATGAAAAAAGAAGAGACTCTTACCCATCTTCATAACGCGAAAAAGGCTCATATCTCATGGGTTCATCGCGCACATGCCCTTATCGAAGGGCTTCCGGTTGAAAAAGAACAGGTCCCGGTCAGTTGTACCGATTGTAAATTTGGACAATGGTTTTATGGCGAAGGACAAAGACTCAATCGGATTCCAAGTATGGACTGTCTCAAAGAGATTGAGACACTCCATTATGAACTTCACGATATCTATATGAAAATCTTTAAAATTTATTTCAGTGATGAAGACCGCTCTTTTTTCTCAAAATTTTTTGGGACACGAAAAAAAATCTCTCAGGAAAGTCAAGAAATTGCAAAAGAGCATTATAAAGAGCTAAAAACAATTTCTGAAAAGCTGATAACAGCAATTGAGCGTTTAGAGCGAAGATTGTTCGCTCTCCAAGAGAGTAATTTCGTTTAAAAAATTGCTAATTCTCAATGTTCTACTTCAGAATCATCGTACGGATCGAGATGGATAAGGGGGTAAACATTATTTTCGGGGAAAAGATTTTTAAGAGCCAATTCAATCCGATCTCCCACCATATGAGCATCATAGAGCGATGTGCTGATACTAAAAACAACATGAACACTCAGATAAATATCGGATCCTGAACTGCGCGTACGGAGGTCATGATATCCGCTGATATCGAGCTGATTATTGAGTAATTTATTAATCTTAGTGACACTTTGAGGATCGAGTGCCGCATCGAGGAGCATGAGAACCCCTTCTTTGATGATCGGATAAGCCGAATAAATCATGTAGATACTGATTCCAATCCCCAATAGAGGATCGATAAAGGTGTAGTCGGTAAAGGTGATAACAATCAGTGAGATTAAAACAGCTCCGTTACTCAGTAAATCGGTTTTGTAATGGAGTGCATCGGCTTGAATGACCATATTGCCGGTTTTCTTAGCGATCAACGTTAAAAAGATGACAAGACCTGTCGTGATGATCAGTGACGCACCCATGACCCAGATGGAGAGATCCAGATGGTTTATTACGCTCCCTTGAACCATTTTAGAAATAGCGGTGTAGAGGATAAAAAGTGCTGAAAGGCTGATGATCGTCCCCTCAATTACTGCGGCAAGCGGTTCAAGTTTTCGACGACCGAAGTTGAAATGCTCATCCGGTTCTTTATCGGAATTATGCAGTGCAAAATAGTTAAAGAGGGAAATAACCGTATCGAGGAGTGAGTCGATAGCGGAAGCAAGGACGGCAACTGAGCCGCTGATAATCCCGACAGTGAGTTTAAATGCCACCAGTAAAAAGGCGACGATGGTGGAGATGAGAGTGGCTTTTTTTTCTATACGCATGGTGCCATTTTAGCCTAATATGGATAAAATTTCGAGATTATTGTGAGGAGCCATGATGGATTTAAATGCAATTCGGCAAGAGCGACAAAAATGGATGACATGGAAAAATATTGCTCCACTGCGTGAAGCGCTGAATCAGCTTCCGAATATCACTGCCGAGGTTGATTTAGATAATACGGTAAGCCTCAGAAGCAATGATGCGGTTGATGTAGATGAGCTTGAACGAATCGCACGTTTGATGATGCCATGGCGCAAAGGGCCATTTGATCTGTTTGGTCTGTTTATCGATACTGAGTGGCGCAGTGATCTTAAATACAATTTTCTCCGTCCCCATTTTAATTTGAGCGGTAAAAAAGTAGCCGATATCGGGTGTAACAACGGCTATTATATGTTCCGATTCCTCGAAGACGCTCCGGCAAAAGTGGTCGGCTTTGATCCATCGGCTCTGTTTAAATCACAGTTTGATTTGATCAACCATTACGTTAAAAGCGAAATTGTGTATGAACTTCTGGGGGTGGAACATCTCCCGTTTTACGAGGAAAAATTTGATATCATTTTTTGTCTTGGGGTATTGTATCACCGCAGTGATCCCATTGCAATGATTAAGGCCTTGGGACAAGGCTTGGCGGAGGGGGGTGAGATTTATCTCGACACCTTTATCATTGAGGGGGAAGAACCGTACGCTCTTTGTCCGAGCGAGAGTTACTCGAAAATTACCAATGTTTATTTCGTTCCGACCCTTAAAGCGTTAGAGAACTGGTGTATCCGTGCCGGATTTACCTCTTTTGAAGTACTTGGCAGTGTTGTGACAACCTCGGATGAACAGCGCAAAACATCTTGGATTGAATCGCAAAGTCTTGAAGATTTTCTCGATCCTGCCGATACTACCAAAACAGTTGAAGGATACCCGGCACCGGTTCGGGGATATGTTCGGATTAAAAAGGGATAATTTTGTCAAACAATCAAACAGAAACAGAAGAATCGATTCAGGTCGCGATCAATCAGCAAACTTCGTTGAATACTCATGAGAGAATCAATACGGTTTACAGTGGTGAAATAGTCAAATTACAAATTGGCTACGCAAAAGTTTCGCTAGAAACAACAGAAGTAATGCGTGCGGATGAAGTGGGGCTGGTACATGGCGGCTTTATTTTCAGTGCAGCTGATTTTGCCGCTATGGCAGCGGTCAATGAACCTAATGTCGTATTGGCTTCGTGCAATTGTCTTTTTTTAGCTCCGGTGAGAATCGGAGATATCGTTACTTTTGAAGCAAGTGAACACCAAAAAGAGGGACGAAAACGAAACGTATCGGTTAAAGGTTATGTCCATGAGATCAAGGTCTTTGAAGGGGATTTCAAAACTGTTGTCACCGAACGCCATGTATTGCGTTTGGATTTGATGAAGAATACGGACGTTTAAATCGCGCGAATCCAATAATCGACATGGCGTTGTTCCGCCTCTACGCTGGTCGCTTCTCCATGTCCGGGATAGAGTGTTTTGTTCCCGCTCATTTGTGAAAACTTTTTCAAGCTTATTTTCATCGCTTCGGGGTCAGAGTAGGGAAAATCAACTCGCCCGATCGAATTTTTAAATAAAAAATCGCCGCTAAACATCACATCACCGATTTCGATCATCGAGCACCCCGGACAATGTCCCGGAAAGTGGTGAAATTTTACCTCAATCCCTGAAATATCAAAGATTTCATCACCATTTACTTCAATATCGGGTTTGGATGGCGGTAATCCCGGCATCCATGTACTGTTTTGGAGCAGCATGAGATCCCCTTTGGGGGTGTAAAGAGGGATCTTCAATTTTTGTTGCAGTTCGCTGTTACTCCACACGTGGTCAAAATGCCCGTGGGTATTGAGAATAGCGACGGGGTTTGTAACGTTTGCCAGTACCCACTCGGTTGCCCCCATCCCCGGATCGATGATGATCTCTTTATCGCCCTCTTTTACAATATAACAGTTGGTTTGATACTCACCCATCGGGTGTTTTAGGATTTCCATCATAGGCTCTTTTTTAGTCAGATTGTAACATAAAATAGTTTTTGAAACATGATTTGCTATAATGTCCAAACTTTAACACTGAGGCACAAAATTTGTCCATTTTTTTAAACAAATTCTAAAATGCAAAAAATTATTTTTAGATACAAAAATGAACTATTTTTATTCGCATCGTTTTGGCGTGGGAGTTCTGATGGATCCTTTTATTGGCTATTTGAAAGAAACGGTAAAAACAAAACCTACTATCAATACAATCCTGATGGTTCAATCCTAGAAATCCAAAGAGAAAAAGAAGAAAAGAAAAAAACAGGGATAAGCTATCATACAACTGGTTGTATTCACTATAAAACAACCGAAAGTAAATTTATCTTTGCCGAAAGTTTGCTAGATATAAAACAGAATTTTTGTTTCGCTATTTATGCCATACCATCAATAAATAAGCTTGACAGATGCTCAAAGAAAGATGCCAAAAATAATATTATAATTGATTTTGGTATAGACGAAATATTTGATTATAGAACAACATATTCACTTATAATCATTCCATATACTTCAAACGTAGGCGGGTTGCTTAAAATTGATTACGCCTCAGAGGGTTTTTCAATAATATTAAATATCGAGAACTTTTCTTTCGAAAATTCAAATCGTATCGCAAATAGCTTTGTATTTATGGTTCCTGAAGGCTTATTTCAAAATCAGCAATCTTTTATACCGGCAAGAGATTTTATTCGAAATGACAAATCTTATAATGAAAAATGGGCTTTAATAAAATACCATCAAAAAATCAATTCAACTACAGATGTAATTATCTACGACCAAGATAATGAACATCGATATAGAATAGTTTTTTCTGTCCCAGCGAGAATACCACCTAGTGTGGAAATAATCTTTAGCAATTTAGAATACACAATTAAATTAGAACAACACAAAGATACATATCTACTATTTCAAGTTCTGAATAAAGATGGCAATGTGATTAAAGATAGTACACTCGTCCAAATAACAAAATTGATTTTGAGTGCTGAATTATAAAAGAACAGAACATAGAGAAAACGAGGGCAGGCTGAATGAAAATGAGCAAAGATGGGGATGGATACCGTGTCGTGGCACGGTATGACAGTGTACAGACGGTATGCCGGGAAAAAAGCACAGTATGACAAAGAAGCTGTCATTCCGTGCTCCGACACGGAATCCACAAAAGGTTATTGAATGAAACAAGGTTATATTTATATTATGGCAAATAAACCTCAAGGAACGCTCTATATCGGCGTTACATCGGATATAGTCAAGAGGGTATACGAGCATAAAAATGATTTTGCAGATGGTTTTACTCGAAAATATGAGCTTAAAAATTTGGTGTATTATGAAGTTTTTGATGAGATAGCGGAGGCTATTAAAAGAGAAAAACAGTTAAAAGAGTGGCAAAGAAAATGGAAGATAGAATTGATTGAAAAACAAAATCAAAAATGGGAAGATTTGTATGAAGCGATTTTGTAATTTTGTGTATTGTAAGTTACCCCTTGAAAACAAGGGGAGCGCATAAAGCGATTTATGGAAGAATTATAGCACAAAAAATAAAATAAAAACGGGGAGAGGCTATAATTTCAACATGGAACTTTACAACACTCTTGAAACTATTTTAACGGCCTCTATCCCAAGCGAAAAAATCGCTGCATTCAAAACCTTTTATACCCTTTATCGTAACGGCGATATTTATCGTGATATGAGTACCCCTTTCACCGTTTTTAGCCACCCCTCGTATCGTGAGTATTGTACGATCATCGATCCCAAAGAGGTTCCAAAACGGACCAAACTGGGTACTCCTCACGGTCAAATTTTATTGCTCCATGCGATTGCCCATATCGAATACAGTGCGATTGATCTGGCGTTGGATGCGGTGTACCGTTTTCGCGATTGCCCTGAGGCATTTGAAGAGGATTGGTTGGTTGTAGCCGACGATGAGGTTCGCCATTTTGAGATGATAGAAGGGCTGCTTCGAGAGTTGGGGAGTTTTTATGGGGAATATCCGGTGCACGATGCGCTTTTTGAAGCGTCGCAGCGGACTCTGGGACTGCATGAGCGGATGGCGGTAGTTCCGAGGTATCTTGAGGCAAACGGATTGGATGCTACGCCCTTGATCTTAAAAAAGCTGTATTCCCATCGGAGTGATCCGATGATTCAAAAGATCATGGCGGCATTGAACGTGATTTTAGCCGAAGAGGTCGATCATGTCCGTAAAGGGGATGTGTGGTTTGAATATGCTTGTAGAGTGGAAGGGAAAGAGAGCTCAAGTTATTTTGAGATTATCGAAAAACACTATCCTCACAGTTTTCCCCGTAAAATCGATATTAATTGCGAAGCACGGCGTAATGCTGGATTTACCAAGGATGAACTCTCCAAAATTTCATTTACTTCGTGTTGATACTTCGTTACCAAAATTAGTTATAATGCAAATTGTTAATACAAAAATAAGGTTAAGCGGTGGGTAAATACGAGCTGATCAGCCGGTATTTGAGCGAATTTTTGAGTCAAGAAGTTCGTAAAACAGGGCTGAAAAAAGTGATTGTCGGTTTGAGCGGAGGGATTGATTCTGCCGTCGTAGCGGTGCTGGCGCATCGTACGTTCGGGGATGATTTGCTTTGCGTCAAAATGCCCTCACACTATTCATCTCAAAATTCTTTGGATGATGCGGAGGAATTGTGTGCCGCGTTTTCCCTGCGTGCTGAAACTCATAGTATTGAGCCAATGCTGCGTGCGTATGAAAGTCCCGAAATGTCACCGCTTCGGGTAGGTAATCTTTCGGCTCGGTTACGGATGGTAACGCTTTTTGATATTTCGGCGCGAGAGGGAGCTTTGGTACTGGGAACCAGCAACAAAAGCGAACTGATGCTCGGATATGGGACTCTGTATGGGGATTTAGCCAGTGCGCTTAATCCTATCGGGGATTTGTATAAAACCGAAGTATTTGAATTGGCCCGTTATTTAGGGATTCCAAGCTCAATTATCGATAAGCCCCCGTCTGCGGATTTGTGGGCAGGTCAGAGCGATGAAACGGAAATCGGATATCCCTACAGCGAGCTGGATCGTGTCTTAAAACGTTACGTAGAAGAGAGGCACACCTCTGAAGAGATGATTGCGACTGGAGAAAATCCTGAGTTGGTCGATATGATAGTGACAAGAATATATAAGAATCAGTTTAAACGTAAAATGCCTGTAATAGCGAAGTTGACCTCACGGACGGTCAATCATGATTTTAATTATCCCAGAGATATAACCTTATAAAGGAAGAAAAATGAGTATCCCCTTTTACCGCGTCGAAGTTGGCGGAGATGAACGTGAAAAGATCGATGAAGTTCTCGATGGCGAGGCTCCTAATATCATTGAAGATTTAGAAGCGGCATTTGAATCGTATGTGGGTGCCACCTATGCACTGGCCACGTCACACGGGACGTCAGCACTTCATTTGGCGATGTTGGCGATTGACCTTAAACGAGGAGACAAAGTCCTTTGTTCGATCAATGCGTATCCTTCTGTTCCTGAAGTGGTGCGCCATTTTGATGCAGAACCGATTTTTATCGATATCAATCCTGATACCTTTACCATCGATTTGGATAAACTCGAAGCGTATTTGAGTGAAAATAAATCCAAAAAACTTAAAGCGGTGATTGTCTCTCACGTAGCAGGACAAAGCGTTGAACTGGATCGTTTGTATGCCATTGCAAAATTGTATGATGTCAAAATCGTTGAGGACGCTTCGGATGCATTGGGTGCGACGTATAACGGGCAAAAAATCGGTTCTACCGGTGCCGATATCACCTGTTTTGATTTCAGTCCCCATTTACGCCGTAATGTTTGCAACGGAGGAATGATGGTGTGTGATGATGAAGAGATCATGGAACGTGCCAAATCACTCCGCAATCATGCAATGGTTATCGAAGATGAGGGATTGGGCTATATTTATGATGTGACCGATATCGGGAGTCAATACATGATGAGTCCTCTGGATGCAGCGACGATTCTCGTGCAGTTAGAGAAACAAGATGAAAATATAGCGCGTCAGCGTGAAATTGCTGAAATTTTCAACGAACGTTTATCCGATGCACCCCATATCAAACTTCCTGTTGCCAATGATGAGCATGCGTATGCTCTTTATATTATAAAAGTTGATAAAAACCGTGACTCATTTGCGCGAGAATTAGCCGCTCGCGGGATTGAATGCGGACTGCATTATATTCCGCTCCATTTGTTGAGCTATTATAAGTCAAAATATTCATTGCGTGTTAACGATTTTCCGCTTGCACTACGTAACTATCAGCAAGTTCTCTCTATCCCGAACTACGCGGCACTTAGCGACGATCAGGTAGAAGAAATTTGTGACGCAATTTTGGACGTAGCCGCAACACGCGTTTGAAACATTGGTTCGTTCAGTGGGGTGAAGGGTATCTTTATACCCCTTCGCTGATCCAAAAAATCCTCTCTTTTTTACTTTTGCCTTTGAGTTGGTTGTATTGTCTTATCGCGTATGTACGGTATCGTCAAAGCCGCCCAAAGTTTATGGGAATTCCGGTTATAAGTGTCGGAAATCTGACCGTCGGGGGGAGCGGAAAAACCCCTGTTGTCATAGAATTGGCAAAGCAGTTTGAAAAACCGGCGATAGTATTACGCGGATACGGCCGTAAAAGCCATGGGATGGTGGTCGTTAAAGATAAATCGACGATTCTCTGTGATGTGATCAAAAGCGGTGATGAAGCGATGCTCTATGCAAAGACTCTTCCTAATGCAACAGTGATTGTGAGTGAGATTCGAGAGCGTGGAATTGCCGAAGCGGTGTCGATGGGGTGTGAGGTCGTACTACTCGATGACGGGTATGGAAAACACCGAATCGATAAACTTGATCTTGTGATTGACGTTGAGACGCCGAATCGTTTTTGTCTCCCATCAGGGGCGTATCGAGAGAAATTGTGGCATGATAAACAGGTTATTATGCTCTATGAGGGAAAATCCTTTCAACGCTCCGTGAGTGTCCGGAACCCTACGGCAAAAATGGTACTGGTGACGGCGATTGCCCGTCCTGAGCGACTAGAGCCGTATTTGCCTGAGACAATCGAAAAAGTCTATTTTGAAGATCACCATTTTTTTACACCGTGGGAACTCGAAGCGATAGTGGAGCGGACAGGGGCTACGAGCTTATTGGTAACTTCAAAAGACTTGGTTAAAATGTCGTCTATGAATCTTAATTTGTCCGTTTTAGAACTTTCGTTGGAACTGGATGAAACACTGATAAAAATTGTCAAGGAATACGCTGATGCAAAAAAAGATTGATACCGTCAAAACCCTGATGGACGCGATGCCGTTCATTAAAGAGTTTCGTGATGAGATTGTTGTCATTAAATACGGCGGGTCAGCACAAAGCTCGGATGAATTAAAAGCCAAATTTGCTCAAGATATTGTTCTTCTTCATCTCGTCGGGGTGAAAGTCGTCATCGTACACGGCGGCGGAAGCCGTATCTCTCAGCTTCTCGGCGATCTAAAAATCCCGACCGAGTTTATCGACGGTGAGCGTGTCAGTACCCCTGAGGTTATGCGGATTGTTGAGATGGTGCTCAGCGGTGAGATCAATAAAGAGATTACTTCACTTCTCAATTCCTACGGTGCAAAAGCGATCGGTATCAGCGGTAAAGATGCCCATTTCCTGAAAGCTAAACCCAAAGACGAAGCGAAATTCGGTCTTACCGGACGGGTGGAAAGTGTGAATGCGGAAGTGATCCATAATCTTTTACGTGAAGGGTTTATTCCGGTTATCGCTCCAATCGGAGCGGATGCTATCGTTGGTCATCCGGGGTATAACATCAATGCCGATCTCGCCGCGTCAGCTGTAGCCGCAGCAATCGGTGCCTGTAAAGTGATTTTTATGACCGATACTCCGGGGGTATTGAACAAAGAAAAAGAACTTTTCTCGACCCTGACCGAAGCAGAGGTTGAAGCGCTCAAAGCAGACGGTACGATTATCGGCGGGATGGTTCCAAAAGTCGATTCGTGTTTGGAAGCGGTCGATGCAGGGGTTCAAAAAGCCCATATCATTGACGGGCGGATAGAACACGCGATTTTGCTCGAACTCTTCACCTCTGAGGGAGTAGGGACACAGATTACTCTGTAGTCCTTAGTGGTATTTTTCTTTTTTAATACTCAAATCCCAATTTTTGGATGAAATCACTTTTCCATTTTTAAATAAAATTGACAATGGGATTCATCATCTGAACCGATAGGTGAAGCTATAAATAGGTCATGATCCCATTTAGTATTTTCAAGATAATCTATTATCTCATTTGTACCACTCAAATTTGGACCAAATACATAGTTAGAATTATGAAGCCAATTTTCTTGAATCATAAGATGTGGTTTTTTTTCCATAATCCATATATAAATTTTGCCTTTTAGACTAAAAAATCCAAAGCTACTAAAATGTATCTCATTACGAATTGATAGAAAATCATATGCTGTCAAGCTATGTCCTGAACGTCCGTCCATACTAAGTGCATTTATCGACATAGTATTAATATTATTTTCACTTGGATAACGACCAAATATTGCTTCCAAATAGCGGAGATCATTTTTGCTATCTATACTACTTTGATAAAGTATACGGGTGATTTTGTATGGCTCATCATTTACACGATTTTTTTCTGTGGAAAGAGATAGAAGTGAGAATGGTTTATAAAAGTCTTTTTCTAGTAATGGACTAATTTCATCATCAAATTTTTCAACCGAATCACCTTTTATTTTCAGGCGTTCTCTCTCGAAATCACTATATTTTTGGACAATCGAAGAAACTCGCTCAAAATATTTTTCATAATTTTCATCAGCAGTACTCGCTATTGCTTTCGGAAGACTCACGTGGTTTTTTTGTATAGCACTTAATAATTCGTTACAGGTACCTGTTGTTTCAGCGTTTTTATGTCCTGCTACATCGAAACCGATAATGTTTTTTGACTGTTGTACATTACTTATCATATTGTCTAAATTATGTTGTAAGGTTGTCTCTAAAAAATTTGTTTTCGCATTTAATCCATTAATCGAAGAGAGGAATAAAAGGGTTATAGATAAGAGTTTCATTATTTATCTTTATTGTGTAGATTCACTTAGCATTCGGCTGATTTTTTCACTTAAAATAGGAAGATGGTTTCTGGTAATCATCTCAACCAGTCCGAGATCAACACCCATATAATCATGTGCGATAAAGTTACGGACGTCATAACTCCCTTTTGCATCCGTTTCCAAATCAAACTGCGCTAAAACATCGGAATCTATTTTGTTGAGGGTTTCTCCGATTTGTAACCATGCCATCAAAATAGCGGGTCGAGCTTCGATTTCATCGGTTAAAGCGGCGACTATTCCGTTATGTCGAATGATAATCGTTTGAATATTAGTGAGCATTTTGAGGATAAATTCCGCTTTGGCGCGAATCGAATCAGCTGACACGTTTCATATCTTTCAAAATATATTTTTGACCTATTTCGTTTAGGGCAGTGAGTGAGATTAAATCGACGGGGAGAGAAATCTCTTTTTCGATTTCACGCTTGATCTCTAAGATTTTACTAAAAGAACCGAAACCGCCGTTACGTTCGGCGAACTCGGCAGGATTCGGAATCTCATAGAGCAGATCCAAATCGCTTTTGGCGCTCTCTTCGCCTCGTGCATAACTGCCGCTGACACCGATAATGACAAACCCATCTGCACTAAAACGGGATCGAAGCTGTTGGAGTTTTGATTCTAAATCAGCGGTCATTTTTTCCTCATTTTGTAGTGCATTGTTGGGTAATTATATCATACTGAGATTGATTGATAGTCTTGTGTTTTTTCTTTTGATAGTTCTTTATAAGCGTTAAGTGATACCCTCTTTGTTATAATCACGAAAATTTTATAAAGTGAAACAATGAAATTTATTGAAACACGCGGAAATGACGGAGTTCATCCACAGCAGGTTACCTTTTCAGAGGCGATTTTAAGTCCTATCGCATCATTCGGCGGATTGTATGTTCCCAGTGAACTTCCTAACCTTGGTGAAGCGTTTCTCTCAAAACATTTAAACTCATCGTACAAAGAACTGGCCAAAGATTTACTCACAACGCTGGCAATCGATATTGAGCCATCCGTGATCGATGAAGCGCTGTCGCTTTATGATAAATTTGATGATCCTTCCAATCCTGTTCCTGTTGTAAAAGTGCGTGATGATCTTTATGTCAGTGAACTTTATCACGGCCCAACCCGCGCATTTAAAGATATGGCGCTTCAACCGTTCGGTGTCGTTCTCAGCTCAATCGCCCAAAAGCGCGGCGAAGAGTATCTGATTTTGGCAGCAACGAGCGGCGATACCGGTCCTGCAGCATTAGAGACATTTAAAAACAGAGCCAATGTTCGTGTCGCATGTCTCTATCCTGATGGGGGAACATCGGACGTTCAGCGCCTCCAAATGGTGACCGAAGATGCGAAAAATCTAAAAGTGATCGGCATTCACGGCGATTTTGACGATGCCCAAAGTGCACTCAAACGACTTCTCGGTTCCACAACCTTTAAAGAGGCATTGAAAGCTAAAAATATCTCTCTTTCAGCGGCGAACTCAGTTAACTTCGGACGGATTATTTTTCAGATTATCTATCACATTCACAGTTATCTTGAGCTGATTCGCCAAAACGTTATTGCGATGGGTGAAAAAGTGTATCTTGATGTCCCAAGCGGAAATTTCGGGAATGCTCTTGGGGGATATTACGCCTATAAAATGGGACTTCCGGTTGAGAAGATTATTATCGCATCCAATGAGAACAATGTCCTTACCCGCCTGATCAATACTGGGCGCTATGATTTGCGTGGTGAGCATGTTGTGGCTACGACCTCTCCGGCGATGGATATTTTGATCTCCAGCAATGTTGAACGTATTTTGTTTGATCTTTTCGGATATGGACGGACTAAAGAGTTGATGGCAGGATTGGAAGCGGAACGTTTTTATGCATTGAATGATGATGAAACGATGAAACTCCAAAACTTCTTTGCTGCCGATTATTGCAATGGAGCAGAAGGAAAAGGGTATATCAAAGAGGCCTTCGATACCGGTTATTTGATGGATCCTCATACGGCCACCTGCTTTAAAGCATATGACTGTTGCGCAACGCAGCCGCTAAAAACGATTGTCTACTCTACTGCGGAGTGGACAAAATTTTCTCCGACCATTGCGAACGCTCTTACCGGAGAAAAAGATGCAAATGACATTGATGCACTCGAATCGATCAGTAAAACCGCTAAAACTCCTATTCCTCCAATGATCAAAGGGTTATTCGATAAACCGATTACACAATCTACGGTCATCGAAAAAGAGAATATCGAAGCTGAAATTCTCAAATTTCTCTAACCCTCAAGGGTTACCCTTTTTTCTGCAGCCCTTTATCATCTTTCCCTAACATCATCGTCTCCATGAGTTTAATCTCTTCATCTCCCCAAATCAGAATTTTTTTCGACGTTTTTAAATTCGGCGGATTTTTGGAAGGGTATTGAACGCTGGATAAAATGTGTCTGATACAATTGATACGGGCTTTTTTCTTGTTATCGGATCGGATGATAATCCATGGAGTGGAACCGGTATGGGATGCTTTGAGCATGGAGTGTTTGACAGTTGTGTATTTGTCCCATAATTCTTGAGACGCAGCATCAACTGGGGAGAGTTTGAACTGTTTGAGAGGATCGGTTTTGCGCTCTTTAAATCGTCTGGCTTGTTCAGTTTTAGAAACGGAAAAATAGAATTTAAACAAGATTATGCCGGAGTTTACAAGCATCCGCTCAAATTCACTGACATGATTCAAAAACTCTTGATGCTCTTCGGGGGTACAAAATCCCATTACGGGTTCAACACCTCCTCGGTTATACCAGCTTCGATCGAACAAGACAATCTCTCCCGCGCTGGGAAGGTGCTGCGAATAGCGCTGAAAATACCATTGCGTTTTTTCGACATCGGAAGGTTTGTCAAGGGCTACGACACGGGCACCGCGAGGATTCAGGTGTTCGGTAATCCGTTTGATGGTTCCCCCTTTTCCTGCCGCATCACGTCCTTCAAAAATCATGAGGATTTTAATCCCTTTATCTTTGACATGATTTTGAAGTTTCAGCAATTCAATTTGGAGACTTTTGAGATCTTTTTCGTACTCTAGAACAGATTGCTTGATCCACACCGGAAGCCGCTCTTCTTTGGAACCGCTTTTGCGTTTTTCATCTGAAGGTATCACCTGATCTTTACGTCTATCTTCATGAACGATATCTTCGATTTGTGTAGCTTCGGCAATCTCTGTTGTTGCCATAGAGTGTTTAGCGCCCATTCATTCTCCCTCCTTTTTTTGATTATAACGTTGAGTTGATTAAATCGTCAATATTCTTAATATTTTTGGTTGCGACGAAACAGGAACTTTCACCGCAAATGGTAAATTCATCGAGAGATTCATCATTTTTGAGGAGAACAAACGGGTAGTTCAGAGGTTGGGTGATTTGAGATAGGTTTACCGATTTGTTTTTGATAAGGCGCTGCTCATTGAGATGACGGATCACTTCACCGGTAAGTGTCGGATAGTAGATCGGTGTTTTCATCAGCTTGATTGAGACGTATTCGAGGCTTTTAAACCCAAAATGGCGGTATTTCGGATCGACCAATATACCAAGAGTAAACATGACATTGACCATAATTCCTAAGGCGCTAGGGTAGGTACCATCATCAAGCTCCGCCACCGTTGTAAAGGCTCCACGGCTAAAATACCATTTTCCCCCTTCGTAAAAGAGTTCCAGAGCTTTGTTGGCAAATCGCTGTGCATCGATAAGATAGCTCTCATTTAGCGTTGACTGATATCCTTCGATCAATGCGCTGCACAAATAGGCATAATCCTCTAAAAACGCATCGATTTTCGGTGTTTTATGGATAAGGGTCGAGTGTTTGAGCTGATCTTTTAAGAACATGGTTGATTTGAGTTTCTCTAAACTCTTGATTGCTTGTTCAGTGTAGTGTGGATCGGTTTTACCTAAAATAAAAAGGGATTTAATCATCATGGAATTCCATGCCGTAATCACTTTCCGGTCGATAAAAGGGTAGATTCGGTGCTGTCTGAATGTTTGCAATTGCAAACGAAATTCATCAAACCACTCAGGGCGATCGTGAGACGATAAACGAATGATAGTATTCCCCTCAAAATTTCCCTCAGGTGTTGCACCGATTATCTTTGCCGCTTCATGGGGCTGAGAAACAGAGGCACTTTCGAGTGCAGTAATAATTTCATCATAGCTGTATATGAAATATTTTCCCTCTTCTCCTTCAGAATCGGCATCGCTGGCACTGTAAAAAAGATCCTCTTCCATCATGAAATTGATCATGAAATCAGCGCTTTCACGAGCAATTTTGAGATATTTGTCCTCTTTATACACCCTTCCCGCTTCAGCATACAGAGCACAGAGCAAGGCGTTGTCGTAGGTCATTTTCTCGAAATGGGGAACCAGCCATGCTTCATCCGTACTGTAACGGCAAAAACCGCCGTCGATCAAATCGTACATCCCGCCCAATGCCATTGAATCGAGAGTGTGGGTAATCATCGATTTTATTTTGTTGTTGTTTTGGAGCCTCTCCATCGTGAGGAGCGTTTGGAGTGTCGAGACATGGGGGAATTTGGGAGATTTAGAGAATCCGCCGTTTATCTGATCATAGTTGTGTTCGGCTTGGAGGGAAAATTGGGTAATGATTTTATCGTTCAAGTTTGTTGCTTGGACAGGGTTGTTGTTCGGACGGAGAAATCCGCTGATCTCATCGGCATTTTGAAACAGTTTTTCATCATTTTGGGCTATTTTTTCGGCGATAATAGCGGTAAGTTCACTAAATCCCATCATCCGCTCTTTATTAGTGGGGGGGATATAGGTGGCGGCGTAAAAAGGTTTGTTTTCAGGGGTGCAGAAAATAGAGAGAGGCCATCCTCCGGCTCGGCGGTTGAGGAGGAGATGAAGTTCTTGGTAATGCTTGTCGATGTCGGGGCGCTCTTCACGATCCACTTTGATACAGATGAAGTGTTGATTGACAAAAGCCGCAATCTCAGTGTTTTCAAACACCTCATGCTCCATCACATGGCACCAATGGCAGCTGCTGTATCCGATAGAGATAAAGATCGCTTTGTGCTCTTCTCTGGCGCGATTAAATGCTTCATCACACCATGGATACCATTCCAGGGGATTCTCTTTGTGCTGCTGGAGATAAGGGGAATCTTCAAGTGCAAGGCGGTTTGACATATCATTCTCCATAGGATTATTGCGTGTAGTGTAGCATTTGAGGCTATAATGAAGCTGAAAAATATTAACAATGTTGCTCTGTGAGTTTCGTAACAGTTAATTGCGATAAAATAGAGATAAATTTTTTCTGGGGTCATTTATGCGTTTGCTATTCTTTTTACTTATTTCATTAAATATTTGGGCTGTTGGATTTTTGCAGCCGGATGAAGCATTCAAACCCAAAATCAGCATGATTGATCCTTCTACAATCGGTATTGAAATCGAGTTGGGCGATCAAATCTATATTTATGCGGATAAACTGAAAATCGAAGATGCCGATCTCAAAGACGGGATTGATTTTGCTTCGATCACAATGGCCGATGCGGTTAAACACGAGGGGGAGAGCGTTTATGAATCTTCACCGGCGGTTCGAATTGGGCTCTCAAAAAGTTCTGATATTTCAGGGGAACAAACGCTCAAAGTGAAACTCTCGTATCAAGGATGTTCAGCTGCCGGATTGTGTTATGAACCGATGGAAACTCTCCTTGATATTACCGTTGATGCCGATAAATTGAGTAAGAGAAGTCCGTCCGGCAGTTCCATTTTAAAAGCTCCTGCGGTTGAGAGAGCGAGTTTGGAAGCAACCCCTCCTAAAGCGGCGGTGAAAACCTCAGAAACCGATCAGATTGCGCAGGTGATTCAGGGGGGAAGTCTCTGGTTTATCATTTTGAGCTTTTTTGGATTTGGATTATTGCTCGCGTTGACTCCGTGCGTATTTCCGATGATCCCGATTATCTCGTCCGTTATCTTGGCTCAGGGCAAAGGGATGGGGGCAAAAAGGGCGTTTTTCCTTTCACTTGTCTATGTATTGTCTATGGCGGTAGCGTATACGATTGCGGGTGTTTTGGCCGGCCTTTTCGGAGCAAATCTTCAAGCGGCGTTTCAAACGCCGTGGGTTATTACCCTCTTTGCCCTTATTTTTGTCCTTTTGGCACTGTCGATGTTCGATGTGTATGAATTGCAAATTCCAAACTTCATCCAATCGCGTTTGAGTAAAATGGGTTCTCAGCGAAGCGGAGTGATCGGGATAGCGATCATGGGCTTTTTGTCGGCGTTGATCGTTGGACCGTGTGTCGCGGCACCGCTGGCAGGGGCACTGATTTACATCGGACAAACGGGTGATGCATTGCTTGGAGGTGTTGCACTCTTCTCACTCTCCATTGGTATGGGTATTCCATTGTTGATTGTAGGGACTACGTCGGGTAAATTTATGCCGAAGCCGGGGATGTGGATGGACATCATCAAAGCGGTATTCGGTGTTATGTTGCTCGGTATTGCGATTTGGATGATAGGGCGTGTGTTGGATGAAAACACAACATTGTTGTTATGGGGCGGTTTGGCGATTTTTGTGGCGATCAATATGAACGCTTTGGAACCGTTAGGGGAACATCCCTCATGGAGTTCCCGTGCAAACGTTAAAGCCCTCGGATTTATGGTTTTATTGTATGGGATCAGTTTATTGATTGGAGGGATGGCGGGAGCCAAAAATCCACTTCATCCGCTTGATCCGTTTTTACCGAACAAAGAAGCAACAGTATCTGTAGCACAGAATCAGCATAAAACGTTTGAAAAAATCACCTCTATCGAAGAATTGGATGCCATTTTGGCAGAAAATAAAGGGAAAAAAGTGATGGTTGATTTTTATGCCGATTGGTGCAGTGCATGCAAAGAACTGGAAGAGAAAACTTTTAGTAATGAAGCAGTGAAAAGTGCAATGGATAACTATGTTCTGGTTCAAGTCGATTTGACGGCAAACGACGAGGCAGCACGTGCAATCAGTTCTAAATACGGTATTTTCGGGCCACCGGCGATCTTATTTTTTGATGAGAACGGTGAGCGGATAAAAAGCGCCGATATTATCGGATTTAAAACAAGCGATGAATTTTTAAAACATTTGGGAGAAATCTAATGGGAAAAATATTTTTAGTTTTATCGGTAATGGCCAGTTTGGCATTGGCAGAGATCAAATGGGCATCATCGTATGATGCGGCGTTAGCTCAGGCGGTAAAAGAGAAGAAAAAGGTCATGGTGATGCTCTCGAGAGAAGAGTGCCCGGCGTGCGAATATATGAATGATATCGTTTTTGAAGAAAAAGCGGTGGAAAATGAGATCAATAAAAACTTTGTCCCCGTTCATCTTGATATTCATAAAGATTTCATCCCTGAGGGATTAGGGTATATCGGAACTCCGACATTCCATTTTTTGGATGCAAAAGGGAAAAAAATCGGTCGTCATGACGGCGGTGCAAATATTCCGACATTTTTAGGGATTTTGGGAAAATATAAAAAGTAAATTTTTCTATTGCGCTATAATTTCCTCATTTTTTAATGGATAGGTGTTTATAGGTGCGATGGAGTAGTCTCATAGGAATTGTATTTGCGACTGCATTGCCGGGGATGGAGAATAATATTTTCGTTTCCCCTTGCAATACGTCGCTTCCAATATGGGCATACCATCAGGGTGGATGCGAAAAAAAAACGCTTCAGTACTCTCAAAATGCGCTCTCTTCGCAGGTATTGGGAGGTGTGAGTACGATGAACTACGATTTGAAGAAAAATAATACCATCGAAACGGTATCGATGGGGGCCCAATATTCACGCGATCTCTTTTCTGCGAAGCTACAAGGCTCCTATGTAAAAGGGAGATTCGACAATACTCCCTCAGTAGGCAAAACAAATCTATCGGTGCAATATCGAAATAAACTATGGGATTCGCTAACGCTGAGTGCTTCGGAAAACGTTACTATCACTGTTAAAACAGCCAATGATCAGAGTGATCCGATGAAATATACGAGTTTGCTGAAAGCCCTCTATCCGCTAAACGATGCTTATCATGTTTTTGCGGAGGGGAGTTACTCTTTGTTGGATACTCCCGCGTCGGAGAGTACAATATATCGAAATCCGTACAGCTATACTACGGGGATAAGCTATGCTGAGGGTACAAATACGGCGATTAACGCTTCTTATATGCTAGTGCAGGGTGCAGATCCGACTCTTGGTCCCAATAAAAAAATCAAATTGGCGCACAAACATAAAATTAACAAAAAAATTAAAACGTCAGTGAGTGTGATTCAAAGTTTAGAAGCTGAACAACCGGACAACAAGGCATCGTTTGATTTGATTTATGCCTTTTAGTCTATAGCGATCGATTATTTATTTTCTACCAATTTATCCAAAATATAGAGCTGCATATTTTTATGCGGTAACTCTTTCTCCAATGCTTCTGAGTAAATCTTCGCGACCTCTTTGGCATGTAAATCATAATCAAAATGGGGAAAATGATTTTCCCATCCATTTTTAATAATTTTCAAAGCGACCGTATCGATTAGATATTCTTTATAAATAGCATAGGTTGCAAAAAACATCCCCGTAAACAAGACGGCCATTATGATTAATAGATGGCAGTCGATTTTGGCCAAAAAAGGATGGAATGCGACCGAAACCGGTAAAATAAACAGATGCCAAAGTCCGATAAAAACGAGATAGCTTCTCCCGATGCTAAGGCGAAATCCCGGAATTTTCCCCTCCAGTTTCAATCCCTCTTGATACATTTTATTGGTTTTAAGCAGATCGCGAAAGAGCATTGGCCCATCACCCAGAGTAAAGACGTAAGGGATGATTTTTTCATCCGTAAAGTTTCGCGTTTTGGTTTTCATCCATGAAAATATTCTAAGCATTATAATCCTTGATAATTTGACTGACACGTGCGGCACTTCCATGGCCTAAGAGCTCACGGAGGGCGATGGCATCATGGTAAAAAGCGGTTTTATCCATTTGCTGATAAGCATTATACAGATTTTGAGCATTGACTTCGTTTTGGATGAATTCAGGGTGCAATTTTCGTCCGTATTTGTGGGAAAACAAGATATTCCCTAATCCTACATAATCAAGTTTGACCAGACGTGAAGCGATAGCGTAATCGAGTGATTTAGCGATATAGGCAAGGATAAAAGGGGTACCGATCAAAGAGGCTTCAAGTGTGGCGGTTCCACTACAGATAAAGGCGAAATCAGAATCTGCCAAACTTTGATGGGCTTCATGGGTAATTTCAAAACTCGAAATATCGCCATAAAGTTCTGCGATTTGATCCGCAGTGAAATGAGGCGGGATGACAATAAGTGCACGTGTTTGTATCATAGAACGAAGTTCACGAAAAATCGGCATTAGCCGTTTGATCTCTCCGGGACGGCTTCCGGGCATAAAGGTCATTTTCCCGGTAGGTTCGAGAGACATTTTTCGAATGTTGATCTCATCAAGGAGCGGATGCCCGACGTATTCGATGGGGGCATTGGGAGAGTAATACGAAGGTTCAAACGGTAATATAGAGCAAAGTCGGGTAATGGTTTTCTCTAAAACCGGAATCCGTTTTTTCTTCCATGCCCATGCTTGAGGGAGAATATAGTAGATTATCTCTTTATTAGGATAACGTTTTCGGATTGCTTTGGCTACTGGGAGATTGAATCCGGAAGAGTCGATCAGCAGTACTTTATCGGCATCTTGTGCGAGTTCCACCATCTGATCTTTCAAACGAAAGAAGAACGGGAGTTTTTTTATCGCATCCACAAATCCCATCACCGAAGTGGAACGCAAATCGACGATGCTCTCTCCGAGCGTATTATCAAAAATCCCCGATAGTTCTATATCACTTCCGAGTTCTTTAACCAAAAACGAGAGATGAATATTGGCAGAGTGCTCTAACGCACTGACGAGTAGTTTCATGATCCTCCGTCTCCCCGTGTGGATGTATCGCTTTTATAATTACTCTTTCCTTCATGATATTCACTGAGAAAAGTAGTAAGAGCATCGATCTCTTTATCGCTTAACCCCATAGCAAAAGGGATCATCATTTGAGATTGTTGTGTCGTTCCTTGTTTGGCTCGATAGTTTTTGAGCTTTGAGGCTAAAAACGGTTGGCGTCGATAGGCGAGGGCGGGATATAAGTTGGTTCCGCTCGCTGATATACCGTGGCATCCGCTGCATCCTTTTGAAAAATAGAGATTTTTACCTATTTTATAGAGATCAGTACCGCCATAAAGGAACATAGGTATCAAAAAAAGGATGATTTTAACCACACGTACCCTTTTTATAACATTTCTTTGACTAAAATTGCGTAATTATACCTAACGGGAGCAATCTATGATCATATCGGGCGCAATTATCTGTGATATTAACGGAGAACGTCATGCTGACATTCAGATTGAAGAGGGGATTATTACGCGCATTGGCGAAAATCTCAGCGGTGATGAAATCATTCGTGCGGAGGGATGTTATCTGATCCCCGGTCTCATCGATACCGATGTACGGTTAAAAGACTCTCAGCTCAGTCGAACCAATCTGGAAAAGCTCTCATATCGAGCCCTCAGCGGTGGTGTTACTACGGCAGTTTTGGCAAGCGATTCGACTCCTCGTATCGACAATGAGATTACGCTGGAATTTGTTCAACAGCATCGTTTTTTACCTCATGGTGCAACGATTGAATCGGCAGTGAGTGCTTTGAATGAAACAGGAGCTTTGAGCAACATTGCGATCATGCTGAAAAAAGGGTGCGTATCGGTGCACACTTCGACGATCAACGATTACAACCTCATAACTCGCATTGCCCAATATCTAAAAATGGCCAATAAATCACTTTTTTACAAAGCAGAAGAAAAAAGTCTTGTCGAGAGCGGTGTTATGAGTGATGGTGCTGTTGCTTCGCAGCTTGGATTACCGGGGATATCTCCACTCTCAGAGGTAGTTCATGTTGCCGCGATGATCGAAATTTCCCGTTATTTCGGGATTAAAATTGTATTTAAAAGTATTACGGAACCCCGATCGATAGAGTTGATCGCTGAGGCGCGTAAAAGCGGAATCGCCGTAGAGTGTGAAGTTGCTATCCATCATCTGTTTAAAAATGATTCGGCCTGTACAGGCTTTGATACCGATGCCAAAATTAATCCTCCGTTGGTGAATGAAACCAAACGACTGGCGCTACTTGATGCACTGGTACGAGGTGATATCCATTCGCTCACTTCACTGCATCAACCTAACTCTGATATCCATAAAGATATCACATTTTACGATGCTAATGTCGGTACGACTGCTATTACTGAATATTTGCCGTTAGTCTACACCTATTTGATTTCGACAAAAATTATTGATATGTCCAAATTTGTGAAGGTAGCATCACGAACTCCGGGAGAACATATCGGAGTGAAAGCCG
>Ga0074197_1001217_pt1 | contig 23067 bp, 18 predicted proteins | sample EPASupsiteSAE305_FD_64526 | JGI IMG/M metagenome (GOLD analysis project Ga0074197, IMG submission 64526) | Bioremediated contaminated groundwater microbial communities from EPA Superfund site, New Mexico - SAE3-05 reassembly with SPADES | ecosystem: Environmental > Aquatic > Deep subsurface >...
AGAGCTACGAATCTCTTTTAAAAGTTTAAGTCCATCGCATTTTGGCATACAAATATCGAGCAATAAGATATCTGGTTTATGCTCATCAAAGAGTTCAAGTGCCTCTTCACCATCTTTTGCTTCAATGACTTTATCAAAAAATAGCTCCAATGTTTGTGTGACACTTTTGCGTAAACTCTCTTCATCTTCAGCGTATAAAATAGTCAAGCGCTCAAAGAGAGCAAGAGGATTGTGCATAGCATTCCTTATGAAAAAGGACTATTCTAACGCACATAAAATGAATTGTCAAATCACTTGAATTCTTAGAATTTTAATGGCGTATCACACCCAAATCAACACAAGCGATATGGGTAGGTGATGTTTTAGCGCTCTTTTTGAGTACACCAAAAATCTCATTGAGTTCATTATCATCTAGGTCATGTTGATACCCAAAACCATGACAGATCACTGCTGCACTAACTGTCATAAGCGGAAAAGGCTGAATAATGCCATCACGATTCTTTGCCATAATATAACCAGAGTTGAGCCCCTGCTCACAGTAAAAACTCTTAATATCTTCTGCAAATTTTTTCACAATTTCTAATACAATACCATAGACTTTTTCAAAGCTATCGTCCTCTTTCAAACTCCAGCCCAAAAAAAAGTCATCGCCTCCCACATGTCCGACCAAACACTCATCAAACCCTACAGAGCTTTTCAAGATATCTGCAAACAGGGTAATCGCACGATCGCCTTTACGAAAGCCATAGTTGTCATTAAATGGTTTGAAGTTATCAAAGTCAAAGTACGCCATCATCACTTTCTCTTTACCATCCATCGCATTGGCGACAAATTCATTGATGATGCGATTGCCAGCAAGCCCTGTGAGTGGATTTTGGTCTTTGGCATCAACGATGTTCTTTTCATTTACAATGTCTAAAAGCACTTTGGAACTAAGATAACCTACATATTTTTCATTTTCCGTAATTAAAATCGCATCATTATCATCATCAAAGGCATAGATTTTCAAGATCTTTTCAATGGGGTCATTGATGTCTGCTCTGCCACAATGCGAGATAATCTTTTTGAGGCTTCCTTGTGTGAGATTATACAAAAGGGCTTTGCCATAGTTAGAGTAAATATACGCCTTAATATCGGCATCTTTGATAATCCCAAGCGGCGTCATATCGCGTGCTAAAACGGGAACAAAGTGTGTCTTTTTATCGGCTTTTAGCACCTCATACACTTCATTGATATGCGAATCCACAAAGACCGTGTGACTCTTTTGCAGATACTTCTCAATATTGGCGATTTTTCCATTTTTACGTTTGTCATGTTGTGAAACGTATTTGAGATGCTCATACGAAGAGACGATTTCAGTAACATCAAGGGTAGGCTTTTGCACGAAATAGCCTTGCACCATATTGCATCCTAGTTTTTTACACTCGATGTACTCCTCTTCACACTCCACACCTTCTGCAATCGTGAAAATGCCCATCGCTTGAGCAATCTGAACGATAGAGCTGACAAAAAGTTTTTTCTTTTTACTGAGGTGAATTTCATTGATAAAAAAACGATCAATTTTGATGAAATTAGGATCGGCATTAAAAAGCATTTGAAGCCCTGAAAAACCTACACCAAAATCATCAATCGCCATTTTATAGCCTTGCTGTTTATACAAATTAAGTACCAATTTGTCCACACCAGCATACATACCCACTTGATGTTTTTCAGAGAGCTCAAAACAGATATTTGACGTCTCCATCTCATAGGTTGAAAGCAGTTCACACGTATAGCCTGACTTAAAATCTGGCATCATGGTAATGCGGTTATCAAGATTGTAAAACAGTTTAATATGTTTGGAAAAAGGAAGAAGTGAAAATTTATGAATGGCTTTTTCTCGCAGTTTTACATCAAGCAGATAGAGTGTTTTTTCACTATAAGCGGTATCAAAAATACAGTCAATCGTGGTAAACCCTGCTGCTTCATAGTTGCGAATCAGTGCTTCTACGGCATAGAGTTTACCCGTATAAATATTGACAATGGGTTGAAAGGCAAAATCAGCAACTTCAATAAGCTTTTGCCATTTTTCGTTAAGCATTACGTACAAATCCTTCATTGCAAATGAAGAAATCATACTCTTAAGCGATTACTAAATCATTACATTCTTATGAACATTAATCGCAATTTTCTACACAGATTTTATGCGGAATCACTTGCCCTCCACATCCTACAAAACAGTTATCATAGCTCTGTTCACATCCACAGTTCGTGGTACAAAAGCTTTGTTGATTGACTAAAATTTGCTCAAATGTTGGGCGAGCTGGAACCCATGGTTCTCGTGGTCTATCGTGACTTAATCGGTTCATATAACGGCGTAATTCGTCCCTCTTTTGACAGGCATAAGGGTCTTTGTCACGTTCACACTTGCTTTGAAAATGGCTGAGATCTCGACTGTAATCGTAATAATCTCTTTGCCAACGATGCATCTCCATCTGATAAAAACCATAATCTATCTGGTAACGACTATACGCTACTTCATACGCACGTTGCTCATCAACCTCAACAGCTTTTGCTTTAGCATAGGCATCATCAAGACAATACTGATAATTTTGCTGACATTGATTTTGACAATTTTGACGAATAAGAGAACAGTTGTTAAGGCACGACTGAGACACCGAAGATGCAGGAGGGATATACTGATTTTTAATCACATAACGAGGGCCACACCCAACAAAGAACAGTGCGACCAACAGCCAAAATAAATGCTTCATAGAGCCTCTTTTAAACGTTTTGGCGTATTATAGAGTAAAATCGTGAAGTTTTGGTGAAAATCAGGGCTGAAGAACTGCACCTTTTAGGTAATTCGCTACGATTCGATCATACATACTGCTTCCCTTGCTATCAATCTCTTTTAAGCGATTGAGCTGTGTTTGCATGATGTTAATCTGCTCTTTGGGTACGCCTTTGCCCGCAGCAATGTAATAATCGGTATTGAGTAACACATGTGCCATTTTGTACTGAGATACATCTTGTCCTTCACTGACTAAATGATACACAAACGGAACGTCCGTATAGACTAGAGCATCAATTCTTCCATATTCCAACATCTTATAACCTTGAATCGGTGTTGAAACACGCGTGATATTGAGCCCATGGTTTGTCCCAATCTCTTTAAAAAGTGTCTGTTCTGCCGAAGTCTCTTTGATAGTTGCGATACGAAGATTTCGAAGTGCTTCAATGGTATTGCCCTTTGGAACCACGAGGCTACGTTTCGTGATAGCTCCTAGTTTGACGGTTGCAAGAGGTCCAACCCATTGAAACAGTGATTCACGGTCTTTTAAACGCGCTGTACTGATTAAAAAACTATTAGGGTGAGCAAGAGCTTCATTGTAGACTTTATTCCATATATCAAGGTCAATCTCTTCTTGTGAAAACCGTGGTCTGATGGTTGCTAAACTCGCTTCTAAAAGATCAAAGCCTAAGCCTTGAACCACTCCTTTATCACGAAAATTAAACGGGGGATTTGGTCCTGCGTACACCACGGGGTCAGCACCCAAAAGGGCAGTAAGACCCAGCCATCCAAAAATCACTCCATACCAAGTCAAGGCTCGAAGACGCATTTTTTGTCCTTACATTATTCATTTAAGAAAGGCCAGCAGTCAAGAAACTTAAAAATATATTTAAAATAAAACTTAAAATTGTAACACATACAGACTTATGTGAAACTCAAAGTATGAGGAAGTGACGAAAAAATGTGGAAAGAAGTATCACTCTTCTTTAGAGGTCATATACGAGAGGTAAAGAATGTTGCTCATAGCACCGCTGCTTAAAATCATTGCCATCACAACAATTTGGTAACGCACGGCAATGAGGGGATCAACGCCTGAGAGAATTTGTCCTGTCATCATTCCAGGCAAAGAGACAAAACCAACCGCTAAAAAAGAGTTGATTTGAGGCATCATGGAAGCTTTAAACGCAATAGAGCGCGCTTTGTACTTATCGTGATGTTCTCTCTCTTTTTCATATCGCTCTGCAGCTAGAGAGATCGCGTTCATAGCATTGGCATAAATCATCCCGGCAAGTGGGATGACATAGCGAGGATCAAGGGGATTGTCTAATTCTAAAACACCCCATAACACCAGCGCTAAATTGAGCGTTCCACCCAGTGCGATGGAAATCAAAATCGCTGCATACACTTCAAAATCTTTTCGATGAATATTGCGCCTTGCGATGAGGGATGCTGTTGTTATCATCACAGCAACCAAAAGGGCTAAAAGCCAAAATGCGTTGGTTTCAAACAATGACGTTAACACATAGCCTATCACGATTAATTGTATGCTCATACGCAGTGTCGCAAATGCAATTTCTGTTTTCTTGCCAACCCATCTGTAGTAAAAAAATGCAACGATGAAAAGTGGAGGAAGAAGATACAGTAAGTTAAAAAGTGAAATAGTGTGCATAAAAAATTCCAAAGAAGAGGGAGAGTGCTACAACACTCTCCACAATAAACTCTATTTTTGTTGACTCATACGAATCGCAGCTGCGATGGCAGCAATACGCTCATTTTTTGCTTCATCTTCTTCAAGATGTTGAATCACATCCATAGTAAATGTCGGAAGTTTTTTATCAAGGTATGTTGTATTGAAGACACCCTCTTTAAAATCATCATCACGTACAATTTCACGGTGAAGTGGGATGTTGGTTGGAATACCCGCAATGATAAACTCATCTAAAGCACGTCTTGATTTACGCACAACACCATCCCAATCCAAACCTGTAACAATGAGTTTACCAATCATCGAATCATAATTGGTTGGGACAATATAGTCTTTGTGACCAATAGAGTCCATTCTCACACCAGGACCACCTGGTGAAAGATACGTTGAAATACGTCCAGAAGACGGGATAAAGCCATTTTTAGGATCTTCCGCATTGATACGGAACTCGATAGCATAACCACGGAACTTAATATCTTCTTGCATAAATGGAAGTTTTTGACCCTCAGCGATACGAATCATACGGTAGATAATATCAACACCTGAGATAGCTTCAGTAATGGTGTGTTCTACTTGAACACGGGTATTCATCTCAATGAAGTAGAAATTGTCATCTTCATCGACCAAATACTCAACCGTTCCAACACTCTCATATCCTAGTTTGATCATCGCTTTTTTAGAAGTTCTAAGAAGCTCTTTTCGCACAGAATCATTAAGACGTGGACTTGGAGCAATTTCAACAACTTTTTGGTGTTTTCGCTGAATTGAACAGTCACGCTCCGCTAAGTGAATAACGTTACCATATTTGTCCGCAACAATTTGAACTTCAATATGACGAGGATTTGAGAGGTACTTTTCAATAAACGCATCACCTCTTCCAAAAAAGCGCTCCGCTTCTTTAGTTGCTGCTTCAAACATAGGAACAAAATCTTCCTCTTTTTTGACAATACGCATACCTTTACCGCCACCACCAAATGCTGCTTTAATGATAACAGGGAAACCAATCTCCTTGGCAACTTTTACGGCATCGTCTATGTTCGTAATAGGCTCATCTGTTCCTTCAATAACAGGAACACCTACAGCTTTCATTGCAACCTTTGATGCCATTTTGTCACCAAAAAGCGCGATGTGCTCAGGCTTTGGTCCAATGAAGATAATGCCATTGTCAATACAATGTTGTGCAAAATCAGGATTTTCAGACAAAAAGCCATATCCTGGGTGAATTGCGTCCGCACCTACTCTTTTGGCAACTTCGACAATATTTTTGTAATCCAAATAGACTTTAATTGGATCACCTTCCAGTAAAACACTCTCATCTGCTTTACGGACCCATACGCCACTTGCATCTATTGTTGAAAAAATAGAGACGCTTTTTATATCGAGCTCTTTACAAGAGCGAATGATTCTGAGTGCTATCTCCCCACGATTAGCAATCAACACTTTCGTAATTTTCTTGGTCTCCATTACCAGACTTCCTCCTAAAAATAATCCGCTAATTATAACACCCAATCTTTAAACGAAGCTCTGCGTCAAAGACATAATTTATACATAATTTCCTAAAGCCAATCCTCGCGCTTGACACTCTCGTCTATATCGCGTCCCATGCGTTGGTGCAATGTCCAATAATAATCAACAAATGCTTTGACATTGTGTGATATTGGCAGATAAATTCCCTCTTCTTTGAGAGCAAATTTTTCTAAAAAGAGTTTGGCATCTCCTTTTGCAAGATAGTGCTTTAAAAGTTCTGTATAAATTTTCAGATACCATGCTTTGAGTGCTTCATATTTTTCTAATGAGAGATCTATCTGCAATTTCTCTTCAAAGCTCAGTACCCCCGTTTCAAAAAGACCTGTAAGGTGAATCAACCCTTCACAATAATACGGCTCAACTTCGCCTGTTTTCATCCATGCAATCAATCCTACTGAGCGTTTAATGGTATCGCGTAAGAGTGCCATTTTAAGGCTTTCGTCTTCATTCATAAAAAATGCGACAAGCCCTCCTGTTGTAGCTTTAAACTCTTCGATATTTTTAAACACACCACTTTGATTCATCTTAGTTTCGGTGTCATTATCCATCCACAAAATATGACCAAACTCATGTCCGATGGTGCTTACTTCATACACGTGATGCCATAAGGTCGCTTGATGGAAAATCAACTCTCTTTCGGCATCCATAAACTCTTTTCCGAAAACCTCTTGATTGATTTTTAAAAATGGTTTTGCTCGAAGAGAATCTAAGATGTTATCGGAGAATGCAAAGATTTTTTTGCCAAGTTCTTGACTGACGATTTCATCATTAGGAACCACTTGTGCTGAGAAAAGTCCATTGAATTCAGCCGCATAAAAAAGTGCTGGTCGTCCGATGTAGAGCTGAACACGTTTGAGATTAGAGAGCACATTCTCTTTAACCGTCAAAGCACCTGCGCCATTTTGATCAAACAAGCGAATAAACATCTTTAAAATGCGATCAAATGTCTCATATGCACCTTTATTCTCAGGATTAGAAACTCTCACATCCCATTCAAGTGCTACAGCTTTTTTATAGTGGTCTTCATAGTATTCAAGAGGATGTCCGATTTGAATAGGTGCAGTAATTTTCATCCATTTACGATCTACATCCGCCCATTTTGCGATAAGCTCACTACGCTCTTCTTCACCAAAGGCTGCATCCAGCGCTTTGAAATAGTCGATGTAAAATGCTTTTTGTTCCCAATCAGGATCTTCCATCTCGCTTAAATCATCGCAAAGACTCTGCAGTGCATTTCTCACCTGAGTGACCTCTTTAACAAATGCTGTCGCATAGGCTTTTGCGATATAGCCACCTTCTACTTTTTCCAAAACAGAGTACGACCTATCTCCATCTTCACCTGTTGGAGAGGGATCAAGCAGACCTTTTTCATGCAACATCTGTGCAATAGCTTCTGAATTTTTGTTGTATTCAAGTTCCAAGAGCGGATTGATGGTATTGATGATGTGCTCATTCCACGAGGATTGCCATGTACTCATCGCCATGCCTACTTCATGAACACCACGCAAAACACGACGGTAAAACGGTGAAAAAAGCCACTCTTTATCCACAAGAGAAAGCAATTCAGCATGTGATTTAAGATAAAACTCTTTTACCCAAAGATACGCTTTTTCTTTTGCCGCTGTAATAAAGACCTCATCTTTACCTTCTTTTTCTAGGGCTTGTACCATCTGTTCATCACGAAGATTAATCAAACGTGTCAAGGCTGCCACTCTGTTTTCGCGAATCAAAGAGAGTTCAATACTCTCTAAAAACGTATCGATAAACGTTTCAATACGTTTGTCGTAATTTTCGGACTCAACAATACTAAAATAACTCCCCAATGCCCTTTGGCGCTCACCTAAAAGTTCATAAAACCGTTTTAAATCATTTTCAAATTTTTGACTCATCTGCATTCTCACATTTTTTCGTGTTTTTTTAAGTATAATTTTATCTCCCCTTATATCATGAAGAGATTAACTATTACCTTAATTGTGTGACATGACGCACACTTAAGCAAATCGTTATCCATGATCAAACGAGCATAAAGACCGTGAACACTCTTTAAAGGAAACAGAAAATGATCAGCCGTTACGAATCCATCAATACCTATCTCAATCGAGGTATTATTGAAGCCAATATTGCCTATGCAAAAATGCATCAGAGCTCTTTTTCTATGGTTAAATTTGGATTTGATGTGGATTTGGAAGATGCTTTTTTCTTTAAAGACTTGATTGCATTCATTCATACAGAACTTGGTTTTCATACCCTTTTGCAACAAGGTGTTGACACGTTTGTCATCATATTGCGTGATATTAAAATTCACCATGCCAAAAAAGTGCTCAAAAAATTAGAACACAACATCAAACAGACGTTTAAGATCGAAATTAAAAATATTGGTATTACTCTTTTTGATGCCACAGATTCGTATAAAAGCCTGCTTGATCGTTTGGATAAATACTATGTCATGTCCCGCCTTTCAACTCGCAAAAAAATCTTTTACGGGACATTGGATTTTGACTTCTATGAAACACAAAATAAAAACGATGTTCTTGCCTCTATTTTACGCAAAGAAAAAACAGTCACCTTACACAATCTTTACAATGGTATTCCCATCAAAGAAGAGGCAACCATTGCTAAATTTGATGAGGGCATTGCGCAACTTAAAATCACAACACCGAAGATTTTCTACTACACAAAAGAGAGTTTTACATTTATCCAGCACGATAAAATACCAAGCATCATCAAAGCTAAAATCATCAAAGTTGATCCTTCAAAATCCTTAGTAGTTCTTGCAAATTTAGAGTTTTTAGATGCTTCCCCACTCGATCGAAGCTACATCAGAGTACAACCTCAAAAGCCTATCAATGCGACACTTCTACTCAATAAAATCAAACTGCTTGATGGAACACTAGAGACCATTTCAGAGAGTTCGGTTGTGTTACATGTCAAATTGACAGATATTGAAAAAATCATTCATAAAGATCTTACGGAAAGAGACTTCGAAATTGCCTTCCAAATTCCAACCGAAAAAGGTTTTTTAACCATGATTTCGGCTAAAGCAAGCATCTTTAGCATTATTAACGAGACCATTGTCATCAACATGCAGCCCAACACCTTTATGAAATCAAAACTCAAACAGTACGTTGCACTGCGACAAAATGCATTGTTGGTAGATTTAAGACAACAACTGAAACATATGAGTTAATCAGATTTGAACCATTTTTAGAGCTCAAATCAGATACCTATAAAGTCACATTTTAAGAGCTATTGCATGGGTGTATTTCATTATTAAAGGAAAATGACTACATTCATTTGCTAAAGTTATAGGATTAAAAATGAGGATGAAATAATATGGCTGTTCTTTGGGATGCTTTAAATGATGTAGGGATGCTAACGATTGCACTCTTGCTTTTATCATTGGCAATTGCATTGTTTTATGAAATGATTAATGGCTTTCACGATACTGCCAACGCAGTTGCAATGATTATCTACACACACTCTATGAAAGCAAAATATTCTGTTGTGATGTCTGGTATTATGAACTTTTTAGGTGTTTTGATGGGTGGCATTGGTGTTGCTTACGCCATCGTTCACTTACTTCCTCTTGACATCATGGTTGAAACCAACCAAAATGCCGCTTTAGCGATGGTCTATGCGCTACTTATCTCTGCGGTTGTATGGAATTTTGGTACATGGTACTTCGCACTTCCAGTCTCTAGTTCACACTCACTGATTGGTTCTATCATCGGCGTAAGTGCGACATTTGGTCTTTTAAATGGCTTTGATCTTGCGCACAGTGTTAACTGGACGGTTGTTTATAAAGTATTAGCAGGACTCGCACTTTCTCCACTAATAGGTGTGGGATTTGCATTTATCCTGATGAAATTATCACGCAAATACATTCAAAACCCAAAACTCTTTAAATCGCCCAATGATGAAGACAAAAAGAAACACCCAAGCTTCTTAGCACGTATGGGCATCGTAGCAACAGGTGCAGGGGTGAGTTTTGCACACGGCTCAAACGATGGTCAAAAAGGTATTGGTCTTATTATGATCATTCTGATTGGTATTCTGCCAAATTATTATGCGCTCAATATGGACTCTCATCACTATAGAATTACACAGACAAAAGATGCCGCATCAAATTTAGCAAAGTTTTATGAAGACAACAGCGAAACCATTGTGCAACTTGTCAATGAAAAAAGATTGATCAGCGCACTAAAAACAAATAAAACCATTGCTGAGTGCAATGTGGAACAGATTCACTCAACGATCTCTTCCGTTGCTTCTAAACTCAATAACTTAAACTCCTATTCTGAATTATCAACTAAAGACAGATGGAGTGTTCGTACATCTATTTTATGTACCGATAACTTCTTCGCTCAAGCAGAAAAAATCTATTTGATTTTGGACAAAGACAAATCTGATTATATCACCAGCCAAAGAAAACTACTCGTTGCTCCAATTGAATATGCCCCATACTGGGTTATTATGGCAGTAGCCCTTGCTATTGGTATTGGAACAATGATTGGATATCAGAGAATTGTACATACCATTGGTGAAAAGATTGGTGCAAAACCCATTAACTACATGCAAGGAACGGTTGCTCAAGCCACTGCGATGATTACCATTTTACTTGCCAACTTTGCACATGCACCTGTTAGTACCACCCATATCTTATCGAGTGCTGTCACCGGGTCCATGGTTGCAGAGCCTGATGGTGGTGTTCAAAAAGGCACTATCAAAATCATTCTGCTTTCATGGCTATTCACATTGCCAGTCACAGCATTACTAGGTTCTGCTCTTTACATGGTTCTTAATTTCTTTATGAAATAACCAAAACACACGCTTTTTCTTGTTTTATAACGCCCATTTTTTGGGCGTTATCTCTATTTTTTCCCTACTCTTTTAAGGATACATATCGTGTTATTTTCACAACTCAATCTCAGTGCGCCCATTTTAAAAGCTATTGGCGATGAAGGCTATACCACTCCAACACCAGTGCAAGAAAAAGCCATTCCTGCTATCTTAGAAGGCAGAGACATGCTTGCTGGTGCACAAACAGGAACAGGTAAAACCGCTGGTTTTACACTTCCTATTTTAGAGCTTCTCTCAAAAAAGCCTCACAGTAAAGGTAAACCGCTTCTTCGTGTGCTAATCCTTACACCAACCCGTGAACTTGCAGCGCAAGTGGGTGAGAGTGTAAAAACCTATGGTAAGTACTTGCCATTTAAAAGTGCAGTCATTTTTGGCGGCGTTGGAATTCATCCGCAAATTCAAGCACTACGTTCTGGCATTGATATTCTTGTAGCAACGCCTGGACGTTTACTTGACCATGTTTCGCAAGGTACGATTGATCTTAAACATATTGACACCTTTGTGCTTGATGAAGCAGATCGTATGCTTGATATGGGCTTTATCAAAGATATTCGACGTGTCATAGCCCTGCTTCCAGCCAAACGTCAAAATTTACTCTTTTCTGCGACCTACTCCGATGAGATTAAAAAGCTGTGTGAATCCATTCTTAAAAATCCAGCGATTGTTGAAGTCGCACGCCGCAATACCTCAAGTGAGTTGGTCAATCAACGAGTCATTATGGTCGATTGTAAACGTAAAACCGCTCTGTTAGGAAAACTCATTACGGAGAATAAATGGACACAAGTGCTTGTGTTTACACGTACCAAACACCATGCCAACAAAGTCTCCGATTACCTTGTCAAAATCAGTATCAGCTCCGCTGCCATTCATGGAAATAAAAGCCAAAGTGCTAGAACAAAAGCACTGGCTGATTTTAAAAATGGAGCGATTCAAGTTCTTGTTGCGACAGATATAGCTGCACGTGGACTTGACATCGACCAACTTCCTCATGTCATCAATTTAGAACTTCCAAACATCGCTGAAGACTATGTTCACCGCATCGGGCGAACAGGACGTGCAGGCAATAATGGTGAAGCCATCTCTTTAGTGTGCGTAGATGAGCATGAGTATTTAGCAGGCATTGAAAAGCTCATCAACCGTAAATTTAAACGTGAAATCATCGAGGGATTTGAGCCAGACCCTACTATAAAAGCAGAACCGATTCAACAACGAAGAAACTCAAAACCGCAAGGGCAGCCAAAACGTAGAGAGAATGCTCCAAGAGAATATGTAGAAAAAAGAAGAGATAAAAAAAGATGATGATCTATGTTGATGCTGATGCCTTTCCAAATGCACTCAAAGAGATTTTACTTCGAGCTATCTTGAAGCGAGGCATCACAACACACTTTATCGCCAACAAAAAGATACCGCTTCAAGACTCGCCGCTACTTCATATGGTTATCGTCCCACAAGGGGCGGATGAAGCGGATCATTACATCGTAGAGCATGCTGAAAACTCCGATATCGTCATTACTGCAGATATTCCTTTAGCCGACCGATTGGTCAGTAAAGGAGTACTTGCCCTTGATCCAAGAGGAACCATTTATGATGAAAGTAACATCAAAAGCTTACTTGCTATGCGTAACCTGATGCAAGAACTGCGTGATGCAGGTGAAATAACAGGAGGGCCAAGTGCGATTGGTGAAAAACAAAAACGTGCGTTTGCCGATGCCCTAAATGCCCTCTTACAGAAAAGACCTATCAAACACGCCTAAATAAACTCTTTCAAGAGACCGCTAATGTAGGTTTTAATGAGTGTAGCGATACAGAAAACCATGAGTGTTTCAATGATTCTAAATGCATTTGGATATACGGATTATCGCTTGGCTTAGTGTAGCGAAACAAGGGTATACCAGATAAATTTCCGACATGCTCAAAATGCTCTAACCTGTTAATGCTTGCAAAAAAAGCATGGGTTTCTGCTAACTTTTCAACAAAATTTTCCAATCGTTTTGTTGCAAAGGCACTGTTTAATTTTCCATTTTCGCAAAGTGAATAACCAGAATTATGATTGACCGATGGGCAAGCGGTATCGACAAGGATATGCTCAAAATAAGGGCTTACCGGGTAGAGTTTACACGCAGGTGGTCTTTGCAAATAGATGCTACATTGTTGATTGATATAGTATTTGCAGTAGCTTTTGCCATCATTTAAGAGTACATAAGCAGAGAGTTTATGGTCTCTTATGCTAAACAAAATAGGGAAATTTTTATATACGGCTTCAAAATCTTCTAAAATAAGAGGTGCTGCGGCAAAACCTTTAGCTCCATTACAACAATCACCCTCGCAGGTCGAACACCCACTAAAATGCAAATCTTGCTTCTTTATATTGATAAAACTTCCAATGCTTTCCATTCATCTGCTTTCAATCAAATTTGAGTATTACTCTATAGGTTTGCAAAGAAAAGCATTATTAATTCCAAAAATAACAGTGGTAATCAAAAATGAGTGAATATGTAGAACAAATGAAGTCTTTATAGAAGTTATAGACGTTTTAATAAGTCCATTAAAACGTCTATAATAAGAGGAAAATTAACCAAAACGTCCTGTAATGTAGTCTTCGGTTTTTTTCTCTTTTGGATTAACAAAGAGTGTTTTAGCATCAGAGTACTCAATGAGATTTCCCATATGGAAAAATGCCGTATAATCAGCAATACGTGCGGCTTGTTGCATGTTGTGTGTGACGATAACAATCGTATAATTCTTCTTCAAATCCAACATCAAATTTTCAATCTTCTCTGTTGAAATAGGATCAAGCGCAGACGTTGGCTCATCCATCAAAATGACATCTGGCTCAACCGCAATCGCTCGTGCGATACACAAACGTTGTTGTTGCCCACCAGAGAGTGCCGTACCTGGGTCTTTGAGTTTATCTTTAACCTCTTCCCAAAGATTAGCTCCTCTTAGTGCCCTCTCAACCAACTCATCACACTCTTTGCCCTTTTTGACGATGTCGTGCATCAAAGGAGCGTAGGCGATGTTTTCATAAATGCTTTTTGGAAAAGGATTTGGTTGTTGAAACACCATACCTACACGCTTACGAACAGCAACAACGTCGATGTCTTTATCATAAATGTCATGCCCATCGATACCAATGTAGCCTTCAACACGACAATCCAAAACAAGGTCATTCATACGGTTGATACAACGTAGAAAAGTTGACTTTCCACAACCACTTGGTCCAATGAGTGCAGTAATTTTTTTAGTATAGATATCCATATTAATTGAGTTTAAGGCTTGTTTTTCGCCATAAAAAAGGTTCAGATTTTTAACTTCAATTTTGACCGTTTCTTTAGCAACATTGCCATCTTCGCGGTCCATCATTGCTGTATGTATAAAACCATTTTCCATTGTCATTACCACTTTCTTTCAAATTTTTTTCGTAAATAAATTGCTACAGCATTAAGAGATAACAAAAGCACCAACAACACGACAATTGCTGCCGCTGTTCGCTCCAAGTAGGCTTTTTCAGGCATTCCTGCCCATGTAAAGATTTGTGCTGGAAGCACAGTTGCCGCGTCACTAAAGCTCGTTGCTGCATCTGGTACAAACGCGATCATTCCTACGATGATGAGTGGTGCTGTCTCGCCAATAGCACGCGCAATAGAGATAATAGAACCTGTTAAAATACCAGGCATTGCAACAGGCAAAACATGGTCTCTTACAATTTGCCATTTTGTAAGTCCTAGCCCAAAACCAGCTTGACGAATACTGGCAGGAACAGACTTAAGAGCTGCTTTTGAGCTAACAATGATGACAGGTAAACTCATCAAAGCTAAGGTCATACCACCTACCAATGGCGAGCTTCTAGGCACTCCAAAGAAGTTAATAAAAATCGCCAAACCTAAAAGACCAAACAAAATGGAAGGAATCGCCGCTAGGTTGTTGATGTTCACCTCAATAATATGAGTAAGTTTGTTTTCAGGCGCAAACTCTTCGAGGTAAATCGCTGTCATAACACCGATAGGAAAAGCAATAGCAATTGTGACGATCATCGTCAGTAAACTTCCGATAATCGCAGAGTAGATACCAGAATTTTCAGGGATTTTTGAATCGCCTGAGAGCAGAAAGAGCGTGTTGAATTTGAGCTCCACTTTACCATCGTTTTTCAATTCATCTACATATGCTCTGTCTCTCTCAGAGGTACGAGACTCTTTTCCTTTGAGGTATTGGTCAACTTCAGAGTTTGCCAATGCCCAAAACTCTTGTTTGGTATTCATCCATGATGGATTTGCTTTGATCAAAAGAGGAAGATCTCTCAGCCACGCACGACTGATGATTTTAAGTTGCTTACCATTTACCGCGCCATAAGGGTTTTCTACCACTTCATCGTTAATAGAGACCTCAATTTTAATATAGGTTTGCGTAAAAGCAGGATAGCCTGCGCGTACAATATCCACCAAAAAGAAGACCAAAAAAGAGATGGAAAAGACAATAGCAAGTACTGTGAGGTACTTAAAAATAGCCGCTTTCTGGTTGCGTCTTTTAATCTGTGGAATATAAAAATAGTTGTCGTTTTTTTCTTGCATTGCTTAAGCCCTTAAAGTGTTGAAACTTTGTATTTTCTATGGAAACTTCGGATGGTACTCACTGAAATAATATTAATGATAAGCGTAACAACAAAAAGTACAAATCCTAGTGCAAACGCAGAGAGCGTAAGCGGGTTGTTAAACTCTTGATCGCCTGTGAGGGATTCTACGATTTTAACAGTAACCGTCGTCATATCTTCCAGTGGATTCCATGTGAGGTTTGGTCTAAGACCTGCTGCCATCACAACGATCATCGTCTCACCCAGTGCACGAGAGACCGCCAATAAGATAGAAGCGATGATGCCTGGCATCGCTGAAGGTAAAACAACAAACCGAATCGTTTCTGCTTTGTTCATTCCTAGGGCATAAGCACCATTACGCATATTTTGAGGCACAGAACTGATAACATCATCGGAGAGAGATGAGATGAATGGAATAATCATAACACCCATGATGATACCACACGATAGTGCATTTTGGTACTGTGCTTCAACACCAAAAAGTGCAAAAAATTTCACGATTGCAGGAGCGATGGTAAGGGCTGCAAAGAAGCCATATACGACCGTTGGGATTCCCGCTAAGATCTCTAAAAAAGGCTTCACTTGTGACCTAAGTTTGGGTGTAGCGTACTCTGACATAAAAATAGCCGACATAAGTCCTACAGGCACAGCTAAGATCATCGCCATAATGGTGATGTAAAATGTTCCTGCAAAAATAGGCACAGCGCCAAATTTTGCTTGCGCACTTGCAGCGTCAGCTCGTCCAGCACCTTCTAAAAACGCTGTATCAGGAGACCACTCCAAACCAAATAAAAAGTAGCTCACACTTTGTGTTTTGAAAAAATGCAACGCTTCAAAAATAATGGAGAGCAAAATACCAAATGTGGTCATTACGGAAATTAATGAAGCAAAGAGCAACATCCCTTTGATAAAGTTTTCAACCGCATCACGCGCTCTGGTTTTCGCATCAACACGTCTGAAAAAAAGCCACAATGCAATAGCCCCAGCACTAAGAGCACCTGCTACAAGCATAAATGGAGGGATAGCATGAATGCCAAAAAGATATAAAAATACTCCCACAAACCCTATCGTAATGATAGGAAGCCCTGTGTAAAGTGCAACAAACCAACCGTATTGGTCAGGTTGAGAATGCATTTTAATACCTTTAGAGCGAATGGTGACAGCACGTGCTTTACCGATGATATAACCTATGAACATCAGTGGAACAAGACCACCAAAAAAGATAAGATAGAGAGTTTGATTGCTCACCAGAGTCCTTTGAATTAAAAGTGCAAGAGGCAAAAGCCCCTTGCTCGCGTGATATATAAATCTTAAGGTAAGATGGTATGTTTCTTAACCATCTCATCGGTTAGTTTTGTTTTAGCCAAAACAGCCGCTTGTACTTTTTTGAGGTCTTCACTTGTCATAGGAACCAAACCGATGGTTTTTAGAACACCTTTTTGACCTACCATTTTGTCATCAACATAGAGTTTAAAGAATTCATCCATGCCCTTAACTTCTGCTCTGTGAGAGTTCTTAGCATAGATATAAAGACTTCTTGAGATTGGGTATTTTCCGCTTGAGATGTTCTCAGAGGTACATGCTACACCATCGACAACTGCGCCATTGATTTTGTCGCCATTCTCTTCAAGGAAGCTATAACCAAAAATACCAAATGCTGCTGTATCTTTTGTCAATTTTTGAACAATTAAGTTATCGTTTTCGCCTGCTGGTACATAAACACCATCTTGACGAATCGCTTTGTATTTACCTTTTTTATCGCCGTACGCATCAAATTTTTTAGAAGCAGTCTCCATGACCATCTCATCAAAAGAATCTCTTGTACCTGATGTTGTTGGAGGACCATAAACGGTAATTTTTCTATTTGGCAATTTCGCATCGATCTCATTCCATGTTTTATACGGGTTTTTAATCAATGATTTACCATCTTTACTTGGCACTTCTTCAGCAAGCGCTAAAAAGAGTTGTTCTTTGCTTAACGCAATTTCGCCATTTGTTTTAGACTGAGCTACGGCAATACCATCAAAACCTACCATCATTCCGGTAATGTCTGTGACACCGTTTTTAGCACATGTTTCAAACTCTTCCGCTTTCATAGGGCGTGAAGCATTGGTAAAATCTGGGGTATCAAGACCAGCACCTGCACAAAAAAGCTTCATACCGCCACCTGTTCCTGTTGACTCAACAACAGGGGTTTTATTGCCAGTAACTGCTTTAAACTCTTCTGCGACATAACTTGTAAAAGGATATACTGTTGAAGATCCAACAATTTTAATTTGATCTCTCGCAGCCGCAGTCGAACACAAAGCGGCAACACTTAAAAGCGACAAGGCGCATGTTTTGATAGTCATTTGAACACTCCATTTCTGAAATTTGGTAATGTCATTGTAAAAAAATTTGATTACAACTTGGTTACACATCTTTTGCTTTTTTTGAAACTCTATTTATAATTGATTGCTATAATGCCGCTATTGTTGCTGGATATAATGGCACTATGATTATGAATTATAAGGAGTATTTATGTTACAAACGATTCGAGCCAAACTCGTTTTTCTTTTATGTGTGGTTCTTTTAGGTACGGCTAGCCTTGGATATCTATTGATTTCAAACACCATAAAAGCAAAACTTGCTGTCGAAAAAGTCCAAACTGCTGATGAAATCGCAAAGCACACCGATGAGCTTATCATTCACATTAGAGAACATCAAATTACTTTTAATCCTAAGGCGATTGAGGATTATAATAAATCCTACACTGACCTTCTTGAACACGTCAAAGAACTTGGAGCTATATTAAATAAGAAAGAGAACATTCTGCTTCTTGCCGAGATCAAAAAAACTGCAGAAGAGCTCAAAAACTCTACAGATGAGCGTTTTGCACTTATTACAAAATACGCATCTCAAATCAACACACCTGAATTTGCTCAAACGCCAGATGGTAAGCGATTTGAGACATTGACCAATCAAGGACGTGAAATCTTTGCATCTCTTCTGGAAAAAGCGGATAAGCTTTCAAATTCGATAGAGAAGTACGAAAATTCTATTCTCGATCAAGCAAAATTGATCGGCTCTATTATGGCTGTTCTCATCTTTATAGGCGCAAGTTTAATCTTTTGGTTTGTCTCAAACCAAATCAAAAGCTCTATTAATCTTTCGGCAAAAGAGTGCGAATTCATTGGCAACACCAAAGATTTAAGCCACAGTATTGCAACTCAAGGCAATGATGAAATCGCACATATGATGAAAATAGTCAATACCCTTCTCTCACAGCTACGCAATGCCATCGATGATGCAAAACGTACGGCGCTTGAAAATGCAGCCGTTGCGGAAGAGCTCTCTTCTACCTCACTTCAAATCGGTAAACGTACCGAAGATGCGGCAAAAGAGGTCGATGAAACTGTGCATGCTACACAAGCGGTTGCCTCCATTCTTAAAACCAGTGAAGAGAGTTCACAGCATTCAGGAAAAGTGATTGAGCACGTAGCAGATGAACTTGGCAATGCCTCACAAGAAGTCCTTTCTGTCTCTTCTGATCTTCAAAATATTGTTGTAAGTCAAACGGATTTATCCAGCCGTTTAGAGCATCTTGACAGTGAAGTAACGCAAGTTCAACAAGTGCTTGGCGTGATCGCCGATATTGCAGAACAAACTAACCTTCTAGCACTCAATGCCGCCATTGAGGCAGCACGTGCAGGAGAACATGGACGTGGTTTCGCTGTTGTTGCAGATGAAGTACGAAAGTTAGCTGAGCGTACACAAAAAAGTCTTGTGGAAAGCAATGCAACCGTTGCCGTCATCGTCCAATCGGTCAATACTGCAACTGAGATTATGAAAAAAAGTGCTGGAGAGATCCAAGAGCTTGGACATCGCGCTGAAAATACGCAAACATTGATGCTCAAAACCGTTGAAACCATGAATGAAGCTAAGACTTTAGCACTGCGTACGGTGAAAGATGCACAAGCAGGTAGCGCAAAAGCTAACGAAGTGATGACGCGCATTCATAACATTCATCAACTCTCCACCACAAATGCAAGAAGCGTAGAAGAGATCGCTAGTGCGGCAGAGCACCTCTCCAAACTCTCCGACAATCTCAGCCATGCGCTTGCTACGTTTAAAACGGCATAAGGAGCCATAATGTCAGAACTCATGCCAAGCCTCTTTGTGGGGCATGGCTCACCTATGAATCTTGTGTTGGAAAACAGCTTCACAGAAAGCCTTGAGTCACTTTCTCGTGAACTTCCAACGCCAAAAGCCATTTTAGTGATTTCAGCACATTGGTACACCAATCAAACGGCTGTGAGCATAAGCTCTGGAATTGCATATGAAACACTCTATGACTTTTATGGATTCCCGCCTGCCTTGTATGAACTGAGCTATAAATCTCCTAGCAACAATACCCTCTCCAAACGCATTGCAACGCTTTTAGATGCTCCTTTGGTTGAGAGAGGACTGGATCATGGTGCATGGATGCCTTTGTACTATCTTTTTCCAAAAGCGAGCATTCCTGTCATTCAACTAAGCATTAATAAAAACCTACCGTTTGCGTCCCATGTGAAACTTGGTGAGAAACTTCAAGCGCTTAGAGAAGAAGGCATTATGATTATAGGCAGTGGCAATGTCACGCACAATTTGGGTATGGTTGATTTCTATAATATCAATGCGCCTGCCGTACAATGGGCAAAGAATGTGGATACATTTATCGATAACGCATTTACAACCAATGATGTCGATAGCCTTGTGAGAATTGAGACGCTCTGTCCTGATTTTAAAACAGCCCACCCTTCATTAGACCACTATTTACCACTGCTGTATATCGCAGGTTCTAAGATGGAGCATGAACACTTCCGTTCTATCATTCCACTTTTTCAAAACAGCTCTTTAAGTATGAGAGGGTTTATCACTTCGTAACTCATAGTATCTTAGACAGAGAAACTCCCCTTATCGTATTGGGTGAATTTCTCTTTTACAAATAGACATCTTAACACGATACCTCTTTCTCACACGAAATCTCACACATACGAATTACAATATCTTACAATTAAATATAAATTGTAAGGAAAATTTTATGTTTAAAACCATTCGTTCTAAACTGATTTTATTGTTTTTGATCATTCTAATGGGCATTGCATGTTTGAGTTATCTACTCATTTCCAATACTTCTAGTGCTGAAGTCGCTGTCAAAAAAGTTCAGCTTATTGAAAAAATCACACGCGACACGGCTGAGCTGTTGATGCATTCTCGCGGGTATCAGATTACCTTTACACCTATGTTTATGGAAAAATCTATCGAAGCGCAAAATGCCCTTGTAAAACATCTCGCCGAAATAGAGCCTATACTCAGTTCTCAAAAAGAGACGACGCTTTACACAGAGGTAAAAAAAGGTGTTGATGATTTTTCATACTCCACATTACCTCGTTTTGAGCTTCTTACCAAATACAAAAAGGCCATCGAAACACCTGAATTTCTTTCATCCAATGATGGAAAACGCTTTACGGAACTCACCAATACAGGACGTGATGCGTTTATACTCATCTCAAAAAAAGCCGATGAACTCTCCAAAGTCATCGAAGAAGATGAAAAAGAGGCATTAGCGAAAGCTCGAAAATTAGGGATGGCTCTTGCGTTAGTGGTACTTGTGATTACCAATCTTTCATTTTGGTTTGTGGCATCCCAGATTAAAAAATCATTGGAAATTGCGACCAAAGAGTGTCGGTACATCGGTGAAACCAAAGACTTGGCACACACCATTGCGACCAATGGCGAAGATGAAATTGCAACGATGATGCAAACCGTCAATGCCCTGCTCTCCCAACTACGCCATGCCATCGATGACGCTAAACGCACCGCCTTAGAAAATGCAGCAGTTGCCGAAGAACTTTCCTCTACGTCTATGCAAATAGGAAAGCGTACAGAAGAAACCGACCAAGAGGTCGACCAAACTGTAACGACGACCAAAAGAGTTGCTACTATTTTGCATGCCAGTGAAGAAAATGCTGCACAAGCAGGCGCTATCATGCACAGCGTTTCAAAAGAGCTCGATACTGCTTCTGCAGAAGTGCTTGCCGTATCGTCTGATCTTCAAACCATCGTTGTCAATCAAACCGACCTTTCCGCTCGTTTGGAACAGCTCAACCACGAAGTTTCACAAGTCGAACAAGTGCTTTCAGTCATTGCCGATATCGCAGAGCAAACCAATCTCTTAGCACTCAATGCCGCCATTGAAGCCGCTCGTGCTGGGGAACATGGACGTGGTTTTGCCGTGGTTGCTGATGAAGTACGAAAGTTGGCTGAACGTACACAAAAAAGTCTGGTGGAAAGCAACTCCACCGTAGCCGTCATCACCCAGTCGGTTGCGACTTCATCAGAACTCATGAAAAAAAATGCCACAGAAATTCAATCGCTTGGGATGAGAGCTGAAAACACGCAGCACTTGATGCTAAAAACCGTTAAAAACATGAACGAAACGGCAACTATCGCCAAAGGTGCTGCAGAAGAAGCCAAACATGGAAGTATTGAGGCCAATGCAATGTTGGAGAGGGTCAATACCATTCATAAACTCACTTCCACCAACGCGCGAAGTGTGGAAGAGATAGCCAGCGCGGCAGAACACCTCGCAAAACTTTCTACCAATCTTAGCCACGCCCTCTCTGCCTTTAAAACAACCGCGTGACAGATACCATTATAAAGCCCTAAAATAGGGCTTTATCTGCTTTACTCTCCCTTGATATACCGCGCTTTTTTCGTCTCTTTGATCTTAGTAATGTCCACTAAAATGAAGCTATCGACACAGTTGGCAAACTCTTTGTCGATGTTAAAGTCTAAAAAGCAGATACCGCCCTCATCGCATAACTCTGTGTACTGTTTATACAGCGTTGGCACACTCAAATCCATGTGTGAGAGTTGTTCTTTTAACGTAGCAAAATCCTCTTTATAATCATCTCCTCTAAAGAGCATCAATGCTTCTTCACGCTCCGCTTTACTCATAAAAAAGCCATTGCGCGCACTGACTAGTTTTTCAGTCCCACTAAAATAGAGCGCATAAAAGGTGATGATTAGATTTTTCGCGATTTTGGGATAGACATCGCTGAGGCTTACTGGTCCGTACATATAGCGAATATGCGGGTTCTTAAACAGATACGCCCCAATCCCCTGCCAAAGATAATCCAGCGCTCTAGTACCCCAATAACGTGGTTGCACAAAACTGCGTCCTAATTCGATGGAGTTGTGCAAATAAGGTGAAAACTCGGAAGAAAATTCAAATAAAGTTTGAGAGTAAAACCCTTCCACTCCAAAATACTCACTGATATAATTGGCTTCTCCAATGCGGTACGCCCCCACCACCTCAAGCTCTTCATCATCCCAAAGCACGATGTGTTTATAGTGTTTATCAAACGCATCCACATCTCTTTTAGAGCCTGTTCCCTCTTCAACTTTACGAAACGTAAACTCACGTAAGCGTCCTATCTCTTTCATCAAAATCGAGCCTGCTTCGAACTCATAAAGATAGATTTTTTTGCCATCGCTGGTTTGTCCTAAAAGCGTCGATTTTTTAAGTTCCGCGCGTATGGCTTTACGCTCTTCAGGGTGAGCTATCGCTTTTTGTGTCGTAAAGATGCC
>Ga0074197_1001218_pt1 | contig 23056 bp, 20 predicted proteins | sample EPASupsiteSAE305_FD_64526 | JGI IMG/M metagenome (GOLD analysis project Ga0074197, IMG submission 64526) | Bioremediated contaminated groundwater microbial communities from EPA Superfund site, New Mexico - SAE3-05 reassembly with SPADES | ecosystem: Environmental > Aquatic > Deep subsurface >...
CCCCGAGAGCATCTCGATGTTGCCCGGAAACATGGCGGCGTAGGATTCGGGGTCGACGCCGAAAAGCTGGACGGGCACATTTTTGCCCTCGAGGAAGGTCGCTCCGGCACGCCCCGTCAGAAGGGGAGTCACCGAGCGGACTCCAGGGATCGCCTTGACCGAAGTCTCAAGCTTTTGGTAGCCGGATATTTGGGGGAGAGAATCGCTGGTATCAAACCCCAGTGTCCCGAAGATGCTCATATTTTTTTTGGCACTGATCATGAGGTCTCCCGTATAATTTTCCACGAAGGACTCCCGCATGCCGGCGGTGGCGGTGGCGATCATGGAGCTGCCGATCACCATCACGGCAGCTCCAAGCCCCAGGATGGATCCGATGATGAGGGATTTTGTCTTGTGTTCGCGCAGGTTGCGCAGCGCCATGTTCAGGATCACCAGCATGGACTTGCCTCCGGAGGAGCCTTGCGGCCTTCGTCCGATTCTATGAGCCCATCCTTGAGCGTGATCACGCGGTCGGCGGCGTTGACGATCTTGCGATCGTGGGTGGAGAAGATGAAGGTAGTCGAAAGTTCGCGGTTTATTCTCTTCATGAGCTCTATGATGTTGCTGCCGGTCGTAGAGTCCAGATTAGCGGTGGGTTCATCGGCCAGCACGATTGTGGGCCGGGTCACGAGGGCGCGGGCGATGGCGACGCGCTGCCGCTGCCCGCCAGAGAGCTCGTTGGGTTTATGCTTTTTCCATGCGGTGAGTCCGACTTCCTCTATGAGGTAGTTGACCCATTCGCTCCTCTTCTCTTTACTTTCGTATTCGCCGCGCGTTGGCCCCAGGAGAAAGGGAAATTCGACATTTTCCTCGACACTGAGAACAGGAATGAGGTTGAAGGATTGGAAAATAAAGCCGATCGCCTCATGCCGGAGTCGCGTGATTTCTCTGTCGCCAAGATCGGATGTCACCTTCCCGTTGAGCATTACGGCGCCCGAGGTTGGAACATCGATGCAGCCGATGATGTTGAGCAGCGTCGATTTTCCCGATCCCGATGGCCCCGCGATTGAGAGGAATTCTCCCGTTTTAAGGGAGAAGCTTATGCCCTTCAATGCTTCGACCTCGGTCTTCCCGAGCGGATAATGTTTGACTACATTCTGAAGTTCAACTAATGCCATCGCTGTCTCCTTGAAGCCAAGAATACCAAAATGGTTCTGAAAAGTGGTTTGACAACTTATAAACAATGTTAAACTGAGAGTTTAAAGTTCGCTCTCCGTATTGACCTGTAGAAGTACGGTGGACTAGCGTAGTGAAGAGGGAAAGGCAATGGACGCGTCGGTTCTCATCATAGAGGATGATCAGGATATCGCCGATCTCATCGCGATGTATCTGAAAGATGAGGGAATTCGAAGCGATATAGCCCTGACCGCGGAAGCGGGTCTTGAGCTGAGCGCTGCTTCGGCCTACGACCTGGTGGTGCTCGATCTCAACCTGCCGCGAATGGACGGCTACGAATTTCTCCAGACTTTCAGAAGGATGACGGATACGCCCGTGGTGATCGTCTCCTCCCGCGACGCCGATGAAGATATGATTCTGGGGCTGGGGCTCGGTGCGGACGATTTTGTGAACAAGCCCTTCTCGCCGCGGGTGCTCACCGCCAGGATACGCGCACATCTGCGTCGCTCTCATACCCCGGCCATGGATCAAAATCGCGAAGTCATACAGTTCGGTGACATTTCGATGGACCTGGGCGCACTCATAGTGGAGCGCCGCGGCGAGCCTCTGGCCATGCCGACGAAGGAGCTTGAACTCCTTGCCTATTTTGCGCGCAACCGAGGCGTGGCACTAAAGACGGAGCAGATATACAAAGATGTGTGGGGAAATATGTATGGCGATTACACGACTGTCGCCGTCCATGTCCAAAGGCTCCGGAAACGGATCGAGCCGGACCCCGCGCAACCGTGTTTCATAAAAACCATCTACGGTATCGGCTATCGGTTCGAGATACCGACGGAAGCCTCGGCGTGTCCGGAAAGAGGAAGGGCATCATGAAGCTGCGAAGCCAATTCATCCTTCTCGACATATTTACCGGTTTTGCTGCGATAGCGGCTACGGCGGCCTTGGTTATCTTTGCCTCGCACATCAATCTACTCACCGGCCCCGGCAGGGAGATGATCTCCGTTCGCGAGCGCCTCGAAGCCGCCGTCGATCATGGTGCAGAAAGGGCGGAACTGGAGTCCATCTTGGAGGAGTCCAAGTCGCTCAAATTGCTGCTTGAGGACTCGGATTTCAGGCTGCTTGCGTCCAATTTCCCCGAAGCAGCGAGACTTGCGTCGGGCGAGCCCGCCGAGATCGCGAGAAATTTCGGTGAGTTTTTCATGAACCGGATTGGCGGAGGTACTGAGGAATATTACCTTGTCGCCATACAATTGACGCCCGGAGGGTTCTACTCGAGTTTCATCACCTCGACGGCCCCCTTTGTCGTGCTTTTCCTCGCCATTCTTTTACTTCTGCCCTTCCTCGCTTCTTTCCGGCTCAATCGCACGCTGAAAGCGATAAAGAGCCTGCAGCTGGCCACGGAGCGGGTGGCCGCCGGCGACCTCGAATACAGTCCGATCATGGAGGGACCTGAAGAAATCGTGTCGCTGGCCCATTCATTTGATGCGATGCGCCTGGCTTTGCGCGATGAATCCGACCGGAGGGCACGGTTTCTCATGTCGATCTCGCATGACCTTAAGACCCCACTCGCCTCCGTACGAGGCTATGTAGAAGCTCTGCGCGATGGTCATGCCGAGGACAGTGGGCGGCAAGAGCATTATCTTTCGATCATCGATCAAAAATCCATGCTGCTCGAGAGCCGCATCCGCGAGCTCGTAAACTTCGCATCCCTCTCGACAAGCGACTGGCAGCTTACCTTGCGCCCCGTCAGACTGAGGGAATTCTTCTCGGGCATCGCGGAGGCCTTTAGGGAAGAGGCTTCTGTCTTTGGGCGTATTTTTGCGGCCACCATAAACATCCCCGACGACGTCACCGCGATGATGGATGAGCAGCTCTTCACGCGCACCCTCGAGAATCTGTTTTCCAACTCGCTTAAGTTCACGCACGATGGCGGAAGAATAGAGCTGGATTGCTATACCTTGGAAGGCTTCACTGATATAGCTTTCTCTGACGACGGCCCGGGAATAGCTGACGCGGATAAGCCCTACATTTTCGAGGCATTTTACCGGGGCGATAAGACCCGCACGACGCAGGGCATGGGCTTGGGATTGGCCATCGCGAAATCCATTACGGAGGCCCATGGGTTTTCGATATCGGTACGGGATACTCAGGGACCCGGAACCGTTATTGTCATTCGCATTCCACACTGTCAGGGCTAGCTTTGCCGACTGGTCTGGAAACGCAACAATGTCGTGAGATGGGAGCGGCCCGCTATCAGACATTCATCGCCACTTCGCAGGTACCCCAGACCACGTCGATAGGAATGTTTCATATAGATAGAGGTCATGAATGAAGAGCCATAAACACGCCAATGCTCAAAAGCAATAAAATCCTGGAATTTTATGCCATATCGAAAACAGCGGGAATACGGATTATAATAAAAGCGCAGTCAAAAGACTGCAACGGCAGGTCACGATGCACGATTTGATGGCGAAGTTCTTTCGGTCTCCCCTGGCCATTGGCATTGTATGCGGCAATGCCCTTCTGGCGGTCGGCGCGGCACTGGCCGGTATTGCGCCGGTGCTCGTGGTCGTCCCCCTCTTTGTCCTTGTGACAGGCGGTGAACTTGCCCTCGCGCTGCTCTCGAAGCCGGGAGCAAAGGCAATTCTTGGCGAACAGGAGCGGGAGCGAAAGGAGCACGATGTAGACCGCCTTGAAGAGACGGCCCGTCTGCGGAAGCGTCTCGCCATGCTTCGTGTCGAAAATCCCGAAGTGAAGGCAGCCGTCGAACGGCTTGTATTGGCAGCGGGTCTGTATCTCGAATCCTGCGCAAAAGGGAATGAAAGAGACCCGCTCGTCGAGGAGGCAGTGCAAAACGCCGTCGCAACGGTGGACGGATACCTGCATCTGTCTGATGCCGGGCGGATTCGCGCGCGCATAGACAGCGAGCATGGCAATACGTGGCAAGACTTAGAACAGAAAACAATTCTCTCCCTCGATACATCGACCCGCCTCATCGGCGAAAAACTTGCCCTGCCCTTTGGGGGCATCGAAGGAAACCATACTGTGCTCGATGCAATGGATGGACGACAGGAGCTGGAAGAATGAAACGAAACGGATTCTTGCTGGTCATGCTGGTATCGATCGGATTATGGGGACAACCCCTCGCTGCGCTCGAAGCGCAGGCAGAATCCGTGGAAATATTCCTTACCTTGCACAGCGACGGTAAAGCGGTGGTTCGGCATTCCATCGTCTGGGATGTGAGTTCCGGCACCATGGGAGGTTTTTACTTCCAGGGCGAGCAGGCTCCCATGGTGTGGGACGCGGAGCGCTGCTGGGCCGATCTGCCGAACGGAACGCGGACTCCCCTCGACATCAAAAATGCAGGGGATAAATGGGATATTCTCCTTTCGCAGGGCAAGCGCACCTCGGGAATCTCGACCTGGGTGCTCACGTATGGAGCTGATCTTGCTGCGGCGAACATGGTGGGGCTCACCGACAAATCCGACGGCGAAAAGCTGTTCTATTTCCACTGGGCGCCGCCGCAGTGGGAGCAGCCACTCGACCACCGCAGCGTGACGGTGGTGCTCCCCCTCGAGGCGAAGGCGGGCGAGTCTGGAGATTCGCGGTCGGAACGGCTCGCACAGCTTGGCTTTGCCACGGAGAAACATGTCAATGACGAAAACAGTATCGACTGGTATGCGGCGGAGGGCTCCGACGGGAAAAGTTACCTCGCGCTCCGATTCCACCAGCGGAACCCTGCCGCGCATGCGACTCAGGACATTCAGTTCTATATGTCCGCCGAGAATGTAGGCCTCGCGTTTTCTCCGCTCTTCGACGCCCTCGCCGGCCAGGCGGGCCCGGCGAATCCCTCAGAAGCCCTTCAATCTGGAGAACAGCCCGGCGACGTGGGCGCAGAGCCTTCTGATGCCGCGCGTTCCGGATCGGCTCTGGGATGGCAGCGCACGCCGCTTCTCGCCCTGTTTCTGTGCGGCGGAATCGCGGCGCTCGGCGTGTTTCTCTATCGAAAAAAGATAGCCGGATATCCGAAAGCCGTCGCGAAAGCCGAGGGCATCGCCTGGGCCGGCGATTCATGGACGCCTCCCCGCCTGAGCGAAGGAACGTACGCGATTCCCGGCAAAGTGGCCGAAGACCTGCATCCCGTCGAGGTCGCTCTGCTGTTCGAGCTGCCCTTGCCCCGGGTTGTGGCCGTCATGATCAAAATCCTTGAGGATGAGGGTGTGGTTCGCCTTGCGCAGGAGGCGCCTTTGCGACTCGAAGTGCTCAAGGCGGAAAGCGCGGACGAGTACGGCGATACGTTTTTGGGCGCCTTCGACACGGAAGGCTGGGTGCTTTCGGGCCGTATGGCCGATTTTTTCGAGACGGCGTTGAAAAAACTCCAGGAAAAGACGTGGGACTGCGACATCGAAGCCACCAAGGCGTACTATCGGAAAAAAATGGAAGAAGCCGAGGCTGAGGAAGCAAAGGGAGGAACCACCCCCACTGAGGCGACGCCGAGGTATGCTTGCTGGCCTTCCTTTATCTATGTGTATTCGCACCCGTATTACTATGGGAATCTCGGTCTGCCCAAAGAGTTCTCCGGGAGTTATGCGTCATTCATGGCATCTTCGGCCTGCTTTTCGGGATGCTTCTCGCCGAAGAACCTTGCGGGTACCGCCGGTGCCTGTTATTCCGCCTGCCATAACGCGTGTCACAGCGCGTGCCATCAGGCCTGCCACAGTGCCTGTCACTCTGCGTGCCACTCGGCCTGCCATAGCGCCTGTGTCTCCGGAGGCCCGCATTGAGCCCGCGCACAAAAAGGGCCGCCAACGCGGAGGCAGCTGATGCCACGGCGGTCGCGCGCAGACCGCCCGGGGCCGCAGGTGTCCCGGCCTCCCCTTCTGTCGCCGCACCCTCCAACCTCTCCTGGATCGACGATTTCTGGGCTCAGGCGGGAGAGCACATCTTCTCCAGAGAGGACGACGGCGTCCTCATTCTGCCACCGAACCGCGTCTACAAGGTCAATTCGACGGCAGCCTCGCTCATCGCACACCTCAAGCGCGGAGGCTCAATGCGGGCCCTGCAGTTCCCCTCGGAGGATGCGGCGCACGACACCGCACTATTCTTTGGAGACGTCGCCGCGCTCTACCGCGGCGACATGCCGGTCAACGGCACGGTGTCTTCGGAACCGTTCTCTTTTCCCTTTACCCGACTGCCGGTGCTGGGGGAAATCGCGCTGACCTACCGGTGCAACAACGCATGCCGCTTCTGCTACGCGGGCTGTGGCGGCCAGAGTGGTCGCCCCGCCAGCGCCGGATCTGTCTCAAACCACCCCGAGCGTTCGACCGCAGATGACCGGCGCATCATCGATATCTTCGCGGACGAAGCCAAAATCCCCTTTTTCTCATTCACGGGCGGAGAACCTACGCTTCGGGAAGACCTCGAAGCGCTTGTCGAGTATGCATATCGGCGCAGACTCATCACCAACCTTGTCACGAACGGCACACTGATCGACGAAACGCGCGCCCGCGAGCTCAAAAAAGCGGGCCTCGGGAGCGCGCAGGTCTCCATCGAAGGACCGAATGCGGAAATTCACGAATTTCTTGCGGGAAGAAAAGGCGCATTCTCCGAAACAATCGCGGGTATCGCGGCACTGCAGAAGGCGGGCATCCCCACGCAGACCAATACGACCATCACGCGGGGAAACCTGCATGTCATCCAGCGCATGCCCGCCTTCCTCGCCTCGCTGGGCGTCAGCCGCTTTGCCATGAACCTCTTCATTCCCACCATTCCAGGCGAGGAGACCGACCGACTCTTCGTCGCCTACGAAGAAATCGGTCCTTACGTGGACGCCGTCGCCAAAGAGGCAAAAAAACTCGGCATGACCTTTTACTGGTACAGCCCCACCCCCTTCTGCAACTACAACCCCATCGCGCGGGGATTTGGGAACAAAAGCTGCGCGGCCGCCGACGGGCTTCTCTCCGTCGCCCCCGACGCTTCGGTTCTGCCCTGTTCTTCATGGGACGAACCGATCGGCAACCTGCTGAGACAGAATTTTAGAGAGCTGTGGTTTTCGGAAACGGCACGGTTCTATAAAGAGAAGCATTTCGCGCCCGCTCCATGCCGTGCCTGCGACAGCTTCACCGCATGTCAGGGAGCCTGCCCGCTCTACTGGCGCTATACGCACGCCGAGCCATCCGGAGCCAGAAAAAGCAAGGAGCCCTTATGAATACAGCCGTCATTCGATATCGAATTCCGGGTCTGGGCACCACGTCCCGCCTGCTCATTTTTGGAGCATTCGGCCTTGGAGGTATTTTGCCGCAGATATTCTGGCGCGGTCCCGGCACTGTGATCGGTACGCTGCTCCTTCTGCTGCCGCTCTTTCTTTTATCCGCGAAGCCTTGGACCAACAAGCCCAAGGACATAGGCGAGGAAGACTGGCAGCCCGTCACGGACGCCGAACTGGACCGCATCGCCGACGCATTCAAATCGACCAGACACATACACTTGCCACTCTGGTACCGCCCCGGCTTCGGCGTCCCCTTTACGATACTGCTTGCCATTCTGGCCGTCGCCTTCGGAAGCGCACTCACCCTGCCGGGACTTCTCGCCACGGATGCGCTCATCCTGCTGTGGCCCGCGCTCAACTTTCTCAAGATACGGCTGTGGATACCGAGAGAATTCGAAATGATCATGCGCGCCCTACAGGCCGCGCGTTCGGTATCCTTGCCGCCGGACATCGTCTGCACGCCCTATCTGCGGCTCGACCGCGATGAGCAGGGCCTGCGGATACCCGAGAACGCGCGGCTCATGCTCGAACCCCGCCAGAAACCCGACGACCTCGTGGGAGTGCAGCTGCAGGTAGCCATCAACAAAGGCCCCAACGGAACCGTCCCCTACCTCTACGCCGTCGCGCTCACCCATGGACAGGGCGCGACATGGAAGAAGGCCTGCGGTTTCCGCGCCCCGGGGTATGTGATCGAACCTGGCGGCGACGCTTCCTACGGCACCGTCGTCATTCGCCAGCACACCGACAACGGCGGCTATCAAACGAGCCCGCAGGACTGCTCAAGGCTCGTCGAGACCGCCATAGCGCTCTTGAAAAAATCATCTGAATGAATCTATTCCAATGCAAATAATGCTGCCCCAAGTGCTCCACAAAGATCCGGCGCTTCTGTGATGAACAATGAAGCCCCAAGCTTTTTCTCAAGTTCCCTGACGACGCCCATGTTACGAGCCACCCCTCCTGTCATCATATAGGGCGCTTGCCCTCCACCACGGCTGACCATTGAGGCGGTTTTCGTGGCTACAGACTTGTTGAGGCCATGAATAATATCCGCTGTGCTGTGATTGTCCGCGATGAGGGAAATGACTTCAGACTCTGCAAACACGGTACACATACTGGATATCGTCAGATCATGTTTCCATGTGAGCCCGGCATTACTCATATCCACAAGTTCCAGTTCAAGGGTTCGGGCCATCACTTCGAGGAAACGCCCTGTACCTGCGGCGCACTTGTCGTTCATGATGAAATTCGCTACCGCACCGTTTTTATCAAGGCAGATAACTTTACTGTCCTGTCCGCCAATATCCACGATTGTGCGGATGTCAGAATTCAGAAAATGTGCTCCTTTGGCATGACAGGTTATTTCAGTTTTGGTATCTGAGGCAAATACTATATTGTTTCGACCATAGCCTGTGGCGACGATGGCCGCAAAGCTGTCCTGGTCCGTTTCCAGCTGTCTGCACACCTCCTCCAAAGCCGCCTGTGCGCTTTTCTGCGCCTTTGCTCCTGTACGGACAATGGAGGAAGCTACTACGTGCGCGGTTTGATCCAGCACGACCATCTTTGTTGTCGTTGAACCGCTGTCGACACCCGCAAACAGCCCGCGCTGCCTGTTTTTAATCCGCGGCAGCGTGCCATGCCGGGCTTTCAGGCTCTCGGCGAACGCTTCCAGACGGGTAGAAAGCTGTCCGGCTGACTGAGGAGTAAAATCTGATTCAATTTTCAAAATGGGCAATGCAGTCTCTTTTTTCAGCGCTGCGTAGTCAAAGCCATAGTAATCGCAGAATTTTACCGTGTTGTAAATGATGCCTCGCAGGTTCTCATTCTCCCACAGAGATCGGCGACCCCCCACATTCGTCATGCGCATACATGGAACAAGCTGAAGAAGTGCCGCCGCATACCAATCCATCAACGCCACAAAATCCAAGGTCTCGGCATGGGACGGCAGGGGCTCCAATCGTCTGTTCCCGCCACAGGTCAAATCGATCACGGGGTATTGTACTTTTTCTTGCATGGATAAGAGCAGTCCGCGGCTGACTCGGGCGCCCATGACCGCAAGAAACGGTTTGTCCGGTACGGGGTCTGTCGATGCCCTGCACGCCTCAAAAAACAACTGTCTGTCAAAAGAAGAACTGTGCTGCCCTCCATATAATCCGGCCAGCCGCAAGAGTTCCCGCTTTACCTGCTGGCGAGCGCAGGCTCCGTCATCATGGGGCAGATCGAATAAAAACAGAAATTTGTGACGTCCCTGCGATTTCAGCACATCGTATACCCTGCGTATGGAATCACAGCAGTTGACCAATATCAGCTCATCCACTGCTGTGCTGTGCTCCAGAAATGCCTTGGCGTGGCAACACAGGTTTGCGTGAGTAATCCCCTCCGCATACTCAAAATCTTCCGCTTCGTCGTTGAGCAACTCCGCCTTACCGCCCAGGGCATACAGCAGTTCCACAGGGGTGTATTTACAAGTGTATCCGGTCATTTCATGCCCTCAAGCTGTTCAAGGAATGCGTTTACCCGCGTCACCATCTGTCCATCGGAGACATTGCGTGAATCACATCCATCACCATCCAGCACAAGTACGGGAAAACCTTCCGCTTCAAGGGTCTTTTTTGCCATTTGAGCCATGCCCTGTGTTTGTTTACATCCCCAGTGGCAGAAAACAAGAACACCGTCGGCGTGTAATTTTTTCGCATATTCAATCGCGGCCTCAATGCGCCGCTGCGCTCCCCCGTTGTTGATGTTGTACACAACGCGCTTCGCCATGCTCTCGTACGGCTTGTCGGGGTTCATGTCACAGAGCACGTCATACGTCATATCGCAACCCACAATCTCGCATCGTTCACTTTTATCAAAAATCGCCTTCATGGAATCCTGCCAATTGGGCAGAGTATGCAACCAGAGTATCCGCTTTTTACTCCGGTTTTTGGGCGCTTCCTCCGCCGCTTCCCTGATCGCATTGATAAACTGTTCACCCTGGGGCGTACCCAAAAACACATGGACGGCAACCAGCGAAAACAACTCACCGCTCATGGTGACCGGCATCGAACAATTCGCACGAAGTTCCAGGTACTCCCGATAGGTCTTGATGGAGCGATCCGAGATACATATTGCAGCACGAAGCCTGTCTTCATCCATCTTTCTATGGCAGACATCCTCGAGAGCGGCGGTTACGGATCGAAGCTGTTCCGCTACATAGTTCACCGCATCATCACCGATATTGTTCGGCACATCCACCACGACATGCGGAATCTGAAGGTCCTGTGCAAGACGCCTGAAAGAAAGCTGGTTCGCGTCGCAGGCCAGTGTGGTATGCGCAATGAGCAGAGGCTTCGGCAGAACGCCAGTTTCTGCCAGCCCAATCATAATTTTGTGGTAGGAGCAAAAGCTTTCGGGCACATCGGCGTTCTCCGCGGCATCCGCGAACACCTGCTCACAGGCGGTATTGGCAATATATACAGATAATGCTTCGGGGAACATCGGCGTAACATCCATGGCGTGCAGTATTTCGCAGGGGAAGAACACATTGACCATGGCAGCGTTGTGAGGATGCTGAAAAGCATGACAGATATAACGGCTGACAACAGCATTCATTTGGGCGTATGCCCCTGCCAGCCCACTGCCGCCGAAACGGGCGTCTTTCCATCCATTCAGCGAATAGGCCGTAGTCAATAGCCTGCGCGCCCGGCCCGGGTTTGCATAAACCTCTTTCGATACGACATCCCCGAATTTTTTTATGATCTTATTCATAATTACATGTTCCAGAGATTTCTACAGCCTGTCTATAAATCCTGTTTCCAGAAAAATAGTCGTACCAATCTTTTTATCCTCACTCTCGTTCTGCATCATGCGAATAAGATTGTCTATCGCCATAAAACCGATTTCCACGGTGGGCTGCGTGATGACGGAGACCGGATATTTCAGATAATCGAGCCACTTATTGTCATCGTACGTCACAATCTTTATTTGTTGAGGAATGCTGATCCCCATCTCTTCCAAGCTTCCTATAAGCTGATAACATATATCCGAAGTCGCGCAAAGCACGCCATCCGGCTTTGTGTCTTCAATAAATTTGCAAATCAGCCTATTGGAGTCTTCTTGCTTATAATTCAGGGTCAGAACGCTTGGCGCCGCATTCGTACTATTCTTTTGAATATAGAAGCTATATCCGAGCAAGCGCTGCTGGACAGTATACACTGTCTCCGGATAACCAATGAATCCTATATTCCTGCACCCTTTCGAAGCGAGGTAATCGGCGCCGGTATACCCGCTTTCAAAATTGTTTATTCCGACAAAGACCTTATCCAGACCTTCATATTTACGATCCACGAAGACTATCGGAATAGTGGTGGCCAAAATTTCCTTGGGGCATTTCCTGGAATCAATGGGAGCAATAATTATGCCTCCTACATTTTTTTCCAAAATACTGCGAATGTTCACTTTTTCCAGTTCGGCATCGTTCTCCGAATCGCATAACAAAATGGAAAAGCCCTGTTCAGAAGCATATGTCTCTATTGCTTTGATGACTGAAATGTAATAGTCCTCCAGGATATTTGCTACAATGACTCCAATGAATCTTGTTGTGGAATGGTGGGATTTTGGTTTCTTTTTCTCATAGCTGAGTTCTTCCATTATTTTGAGAATATACTCTCGTGTCTCGCGCTTTACATAACGAGTTTTATTGATGACATGCGATACCGTAGTGATTGAAACGCCTGCTTGCTGCGCAATATCAATAAGCCTGACGGGTTTGCTTTTCAATATCATTCCTCCATCTACAGCGCATTCAAGCTAGCCTGAACCTGCGACAATGCCAACAATGACTTTATCTTTCGATTACGCGCATGTCAATAAATTTTCTACTTTGATATTGTTTTGGCAAAGCGTTTGCTTCGCCTGTTTTTCGTAGAAATATCGTACATTACCGCGAGGGCAATGATTGCTCCCCTTACAATTTGCTGCATATAAGAATTTACACTCGCGAGATTCATGATGTTATTGAGACATCCGACAATAAGTGCACCGACAACTGTGCCCCCCGCAGTACCTAAACCCCCCGAGAAACTCGTCCCTCCGATTATCGAGGAAGTGAGCGCCTGAAATTCATAATTTATTCCGCCATTTGGCAAACCGGCATTGACTCTCGACATGAAAAGCACGCCGGCAATGCCCACTATCACTCCATTGAGCACAAATGCCAGCACTTTGGTCTGATTGACCGCTATGCCCGAAGCCTTCGCCGCTTCCTGGTTACCACCGATCGCATACAGCGCGCGGCCAAATCTTGTATGGTTCAATATGTACCATGTGAGAATAAAAAAACCTAATAAAAAGAAAATGGGAATAGGCACAGGACCGACAGAGCCTTGCCCAAGAATGGTATATCCACCTATCTGATAGATATTTTGTCCCTTGGAGAATAAGAGCGCCGAACCTCTCGCCATTTCCTGCATTGCCAGCGTTGCGATAAAAGCTGGCACCGAAAATCGCGTGACAATGATCGCATTGATCAGGTTGCACAATACCGCGATGGCTATCGCAACGACAATCGCCAGAGGCATGGACCCCGTGGCTTTGTAGCTTGCAACGGAAAGCAGACCGGAGAGCGCAAGAACCGATCCAGAAGATAAATCGAGAAGCCCGCAAATGATGAGCATTGTCTCGCCAAAGGCCAAAATTGTTGTGACCGAGATCTGACGCGCGACATTCGATATGTTCTGAGCGGATATAAAGTTGCTATTTATTATGGAGCTTATTACTATCAAGGCGACAAGCACTAAATAAATGCTGTAGCGTCGGCTAAGGCCAGACCAGGAAATATGTTGTCTGGAATTATCTCTCATTGTGGTACCCCCATCCTTTTTTCATATCCTGTAGCCAGTCTCATAATCTTTTCTTGGCTGAATGCTTCTCTTTGAAGTTCTCCTGCAATTTCGCCTTTGCATATGACATATATCCTGTCACACATTCCGATCAGCTCGGGCAATTCCGAAGAGACCATGACCAGGGCCTTTCCTTCTGCGGCAAGGTCTCCCATGAGTTTGTAGATTTCATATTTCGCACCCACATCAATGCCTCTTGTGGGCTCGTCAAGGATAAGAACTTTTGCGTCACAGAGAACCCATTTCCCAAGCACCACCTTCTGCTGGTTGCCGCCGCTCAGTTCTTCCACTGTCGTGGAGAGAGACGGGGCTTTTACTTCCATTCTTGAGCAGATTTTGCCAATGGTACTATTTTCCACCGCACTGTGGAGATGCCCCCCATGGAAAAAGAGCCTGAGATTTGCAAGACCAACATTTTCCCGAATGTTGCGTATAGGAATTATTCCAAAACGACGTCTGTCCTCTGACAGCATGGCTATTCCGGATTTTATCGCATCCTTGGGATCATGTATGGAAACTCTCTTGCCAGAGATCGTCATCTCACCTGATAGATAGGAATCCAAGCCAAAAATAGCCCGCATTATCTCTGTGCGGCCCGACCCCATCAGGCCTGCAAAGCCCACGATTTCCCCGGTTCTCACAGAGAAATTGATGTTTTTGAATGCCTTTTCAGAGGAGAGCCCTTTGACGACCAGGGCTTCTTCTCCAATGGTGAGGTGTCGCTTCGGGAAGTTGCTTTCCAGCTTTCTGCCCACCATGAGAGAAATGACCTCCTCGATCGTAAAATCAGCGCGGGGCCTGGTGTCGATTACTTTCCCGTCGCGCAGCACAGAAATGTCATCGGCAATACGGAATATCTCTTCCATTTTATGAGAAATATATATTATGCTTTTTCCTCTTGATTTCAGACCTTCAATTTTTCCAAACAGACGGGTCACCTCGCGCTCCGAAATGGCGGAGGTAGGCTCATCCATAATAATGATGCCGGCATCAATTGAAATTGCCTTCAATATCTCGAGCATCTGAATATCGGACACTGAAAGATCTTTCATCTGCATTGTCGGAGAATACGGCAAGCTTTCCTGTTCCAAAAGCTCGAGCGTATGAGAACGAACGGATTTCCAATCAATGTGGCCATTTTTCGTTGGCCATCTGCCACAAAAGAGGCTCTCTTCCACGGTCATTTCGGGGATGTAGTTCAATTCCTGAAAGATCATCGAGATCCCAAGCATTCTCGCCTGTATCGGATTCCGAATGTTCACTTTTTCCCCATCTACAAATATTTCTCCATCGTCCGGTTGGTACACCCCATCAATAATTTTCATCAGTGTAGATTTACCAGCTCCGTTTTCCCCGCAGAGAACAAGCACAGAGCCTTGCCTGACTTTCAGGCTTACATTATCGAGAGCACGCACTCCAGGAAAAGATTTGTTTATATTCCTCACTTCCAGCCTGTAGGAATCCATGTAAAACCTCTTGATGGTCAGATAAGATAAAGCATGCCTGGAACAGCGTTCCGGGCATGCTTGTGTTCTCGCATCAAACGGGCGCTGTTACTTCAACGCACCGGCTTTTTTGTGAATCTCAATAAGCATATCGACATTATCTTTTGTAATAAGCGGGCAATCAATATCGACATCGATCTGTTTTGCTTTTCCTGTCAGCAGTTTTTCAGTTGTGTCGAGTATTTTTGTGGCAAGATCATATGCACTCTGAAGGCTCGTGGCAGTGAGCAGTCCAGACTTTATGAGCAACGCAGCTTCAGCGGTACCATCGACGCCGTACGCAAGGATCCCTTTGTATGCGGGATTATTTTTTACAACTTCGAGGGCTCCAGCAGCCATATTGTCATTCATTGAAATGATTGCATCGATTTTTGGATTCGCCTGAACCCAGTCTTCCATGTAGTTCATGGCTTCATCTTTATTCCAATGGGCAATCTGCTCGCCAACGATCTTAACATCCTTGCGCTTGTCAAAAAATTCTTTCTGCCAGCTTTTTCGGCGGGCATCCGCGTGGAAATTGCCTGAAGGACCGTTGAGCACCACAACCTTTGCATTTTGCGGGACCTGCTTGAGGGCAAGCCGAGCATTTACCGCAGCCTGCTCATAAGGATCCGCGTCTACCGATGAAGCACCTTTAATGCCGGCAATGCGGGCATTTGTGGTAATCGCTATGATTCCAGCCGAAACAATTTTCTCGACAAACGGCCGCTGGGATTCTCCGTTGTTAGGCTGGACAATGATTGCATCGTATTTATTGGTAATCGCATTCTCTATGAGTGAGTTTTCAATATCATCGCTCGCCTGACCGTCAAATACCTTCAAGCTGATGTTCGGATATTTTTTGGCTTCTTCTACAATGGAATTCGCCAACCACGCCGCAAACGAATCAGCCTGCGCACGGGCAATGTACGCCACTCTGTATACTTTCCCCTGAGCGAATGCTGCACCCGAAACCAGGGTAACCAACAGTAGCAGCATAGCTATTCTTTTTCTCATGTTCTGCCTCCTCCGTTTCCATTCCTCTGGACATTTGTGATATTCGAGATTTTGCCAATTTGCAGCAAAATTCATCGAATTTTTGCTTTTCATGGTATTATGTAATCAGCTTTTCATAATTGTCAAGCAAAAATTATTAAATATTTTTTTCCAAGCCAATCAAGCCTTCAAAGGATACTTAAACTATATAAAATAAAAATTTATTTATTTTATTCAACAGAAATTTTGCGTGACAGTCCTTTTTTGCCAAATCCCATATTTTTGCGCAAATTTTTCTATTTTTTGCTATTTTTCCTTGACAATTTTTACTTTTCGTGTGGAGAATATAGTAGCCTTGTCTACGCTTGGTAGAAGTTTTCTTGCATATTTGGAGAACAACATGAAAGCTCTTGTATTAAAGGGAAAAAACAGGTTAGCCGTTGAAGATTTCGCGATCAATGAGCAGCTCTCCCCCAATGATGTCAGAATCGCAATTAAAAAAGTCGGCATATGCGGCAGCGATATCCATTATTACCTTCACGGACAAATCGGAGATTTCATCGTAAAGGAACCCATGATACTTGGCCACGAAGCAAGCGGAATCGTCATAGAGACAGGTTCCGATGTCAAACACCTCAAAGTGGGCGACAGGGTCTGCATGGAACCAGGCATACCTTCTTTCGGTAGCAGCGCTACACTGCAGGGGAAATACAATCTCGATCCTACAGTACGATTCTGGGCGACACCTCCGGTACATGGCTGCATGAGAGAATCTGTGGTCCATCCTGCCAGTTTTACATTCAGACTCCCTGACAATGTAACGCTTGAAGAAGGCTCGCTCGTCGAACCGCTCGCGATAGGCGTCTATTCAGCCTCCACCGCAACAATTCAGCCCGGCGACGTCGCAATTGTCTTCGGCGCTGGAACCATAGGAATAGTCACCGCACTGGCCGCAGTTTCTTCCGGCTGCTCAAAAGTATTACTATGTGATATCAAACAGGGAAAATTGGATGTTATAAAAAAGCATTTTTCCCAAAACATCATATGCATAAACACTGCCAAGGAATCGCTCGATGAAGCCATCAAAGATATTGCTCCCGAAGGCGCCGACATCATATTTGAAGCAAGCGGCAGTCCGGCAGTCATTTCAAATATGATCAAATACATCCGCCCCGCGGGCCGCGCAGTCATGATTGGAATGCCAGCAGCGCCTGCCACATACGATGTCGTGGCGGCCCAGGTGAAAGAAGTAGAAATCCGGCATATATTCCGCTATAGAAATATGTATCCCCGGACAATCAACATGATTGCTTCCGGAACGATGAGAGTGAAACCTCTCATCACACACTCATACAATTTCAGTGACGTCATACAGGCTTTCGATTTCGCTGCAAGCATGCCGGAAGATGCCATAAAAATCATGATAGACATGTAAAAAAGTTCGCATTCATCTCACTTCCTCATTTCTTGCAGGCGTTCTCTCCGAAAATCCCGATGTTCCTCTTAGCAGTTCATATATACCATGGATCTGGTGACTATCTGGAACAACTTGTCGAGCGGTTTTATGAAGTCACCAACAAAAAAATTTAATATTACAGCACAAGCTCCCAGTATCCCACATCGATCCATGCATTGTGCTTGAAGCCGACCTCGGCAAAATGCGCCGCTTTTTTGAATCCGAATTTTTCATGAACGGCGACGCTCTTTTCGTTCGGCAGGGCTATGACCGCGATCAGGGCGTGGACCTCGAGTTTCTTGACCCTTTCGAGCAGCTCCTGCATGAGCGCCGTCCCGATACCCTCCCCCGTATGACCTTCGGCGACATAGACGCTTGTCTCCGCCGTGTATCGATACGCGGAGCGCTCCTTCCATCTGCTCAAATACGCATATCCCAGGACCTCTCCATCCGATTCGTACACAAGCCAGGGGTAATTCCGGGAAACAGCTTCAATTCTTCTTGCCATCTCCTGTTGAGGCACGGGCTCTTCCTCGAACGAAATGCTGGTCGATTCTACATAGTAATTGTATATCTCACATATCCTTGCGCTCTCTTCGACGCGCACATCCCTGATGCTCACGGATGTCATTATCCCCTCCTGATCCAATTTAGCATACCATACACTGATGATAAGGAGGACAGAGCTATCGCGCAAAAGCGTAATCTATGATATTTCATGTCCGAAGAGATGTATCGCAATCAGGAGGCGAAAGCCAAAGGAGCCGTATATGAAAATCCTTGTCGCCTATATCTCGAAGACTGGCACCACAGAGGAAATTGCGAAGCGGATTGGTGAAATATTGAGCGCAAAAGGCGCGGAAACAAATATCGATGTCGAAGTGGCGCCTATCGACGCGGTCGGCTCCGTACAAGGCTATGACAGGCTTATCCTGGGCAGCCCGATCAACGGCATGAAAGTGCTCCCCCAGTTCAAAGAGTTTCTCAGCACAAAAGTCGCCGGCTCCAATATCCCCACCGACATTTTCATAATCTCATACTTATTCGAGCGGGGCAGAAATTTCTGGAAAAACGCGATCCGCAAGAATGTCGAGAGCATTCGGACGCTCGCAGGCGCCTCCTCGGTCGAAATATTCGCAGGAAGGCTCCCCGGACCTCTGCCCGCCTTTGCGCGCCTCATTTTCGGCACGCCGAAGGACCTTCCGCCCGACATGCGCGATTGGGGCAAGATTGAGGCCTGGGCCGAGGGGATTGCAGGGGGGATGGTAGAAAGCACAGCAACGACGCCGGTCTCATGAGAAGGGTTGGCTGTTCATTTCGTGATTTGATTCAAAGCGAGCCAATCAATGCCAAATTCCTATTTCGGCAACCCTCACCGGAGGAAGGAATCGAACAGGCTGCCCAAAGAAGCTTGAATATGATGCTTGATTTCCACCCTTGTAGCAGAACGACAGATAAAAACTGGCAGGCAAACATCTATCGCAATTATCTTGTCATGATCTCTGCTGCGATTCTGGCTAACATGGTCCTTGGGAGCATGACAGGCTTGTCCGTTACTTTTGTGAAAATCTTCCGGACTTTTTCGGTGTATCCGATGCAATCAAGCACGACCATGTCACATCGGAGCTGAGCAACTCTCTCAGCGCAATCCAGGATTTCCGAGTCGCCCGAAGTGTAAGGCGACAGCGACTCGAAGAGCAGCGTGACACCAGCGGTCCCCCACTTCCGGGCGAGCATGGGGATCTGTTCGCTGGCAGGGGCGATGACGCAGAGCCGCGCGCCACCATTCTTTTTCGAAGAGAAAACGGCAGATACAACCGCGCCGACGATCGCGGAGGGATACAGCACCGGGACCTTCGACTCCACAGGCGGAAACTCGCCCGTACAGAAAAGCACGATGAAATCGACGTCCCTGTGTTCCATTTCCGCCACCGCCCACGGAAGCCTCTCAACCGCGCTCTTCTCCGACAGCTTTACTTCAGTGCCGTCTCTGAGCCTTGTCACCAGAGTCTGATCGTCTGGGCCGCGGGGAGCGAGCGAGGCGATTCCCTCGCACGACAGCCCGTCGAGCAGGCCCAACTGTTCGAAAGAGGGCAAAAAACCCAGAGCTTTGATGAAATCCGGAAGGACATCGGATCTTGGGGACTGTCCGATCGTGACGATGCCGAGCCGATATTGCAGGTAAGGAACCTAAAAAAATATTTCTACACCCCGAGGGGAAATCTTCATGCGGTCGATGACGTAAGCTTCGAGATTCAGGAAGGCGGTACGCTGGGGGTCGTCGGAGAATCGGGATGCGGCAAGACAACCACAGGAAGAGCCATTCTCCGGCTGATAGAACCTACGAGCGGATCCATACTCTTCAATGGTACGGACATTGTCTCCCTGGACAAGCACAGGCTCAGGATGATGCGCGAAAAAATGCAGATCATTTTCCAGGATCCCTACTCCTCGCTCGATCCGAGAATGACCGTCTCCGGCATAATCGCGGAGCCTCTCATCATCCACAGGCGTGTCTCCGGCAAGAAAGAACTTGTAAAGCATGTTCAGAAGCTGATGGAAATGGTTGAACTTGAGGATCGCCTCTATTCGGCATATCCGCACGAACTCGATGGAGGAAGGCGCCAGCGGATCGGCATTGCCCGTGCACTCGCCCTGGAACCAAAATTCATAGTGTGCGATGAACCTGTCTCTTCCCTCGATGTATCCGTTCAGGCGCAGATACTCAACCTGATGCAGGATATTCAGGACCAATTGGGTCTCACCTACATGTTCGTCACCCATGATATGGCGGTGGTCAAACACATCTCCGATGAAATTGCCGTGATGTATCTTGGCCAGATCATTGAGAAATCACCGGCAAAGGAGTTGTTCAAACACCAGTATCATCCGTACAGCCGTGCGCTCATCTCTGCAATTCCGAAAATCGACTCGAAAAGCAGCGATACATCGACCATCCTTCGGGGTGAAATCGGCTCTCCGATTGAGCCAAAACCCGGTTGTAGATTCGCCCCGCGATGTGAATACTGCATAGATAAGTGCCTCAGCGAGAATCCGCTCTTCAAAGCCGTCAGCCCCGGAAGATATGCCGCGTGCTGGAGAGCAGAGGAAATATAGAAGAGGAGAGAATATATGGATTTGTCTGCCGCAAAGAGTTCTCTGTGGGACATCATCGATAAAAGAAAAAATGAGATTGTCGGCCTATGTTCCGATCTCATAAGGATACCGAGCGAAAATCCGCCGGGGAACGTCGACGAAATCGTCTCATTTATATCTCAATTTCTCGCAAAAAACGGCATTGAAAGTCGTATCACCGGTCCAGCACCCGAATATCCCAACATTATCGCCGGAATCGGGAAAGGCCCCGTATTGCTCTTCAACGGCCATTGCGACGTTGTTCCCGCCGGAGACCGCGCGCGATGGAACTTCGATCCATTTGGAGGTGAAATTACCTCGACAACAATCAGGGGCAGGGGCACTTCAGATATGAAATGCGGCCTTGGTGCCGCTCTCTTTGCCATGAGCCTGTTTGCACAGGGGAAAATTCCGCTGGGAGGGAGACTCGAAATACACATTGTCCCCGATGAAGAGACGGGGGGTGCCAACGGAACAAAATGGCTTGTCGAAAACGGGTATGCCGACAACGCATTCGCATGCATTGTCGCGGAACCAACATCCAGTGATACATGCGAAGTAGGCCAAAAAGGTCAGATCAGAATTCATGTGACTGCACAAGGAAAGGCTGCTCACGGCAGTATCGGCAATTACGTGGGAGAGAATGCCATAATGAAAGTCGCCACCCTCCTGAGCCGAATTGAGGAACTCCGTTCCATGAAAGGCGTATACTCCGAATCGCAAACCCAAGTGTTGTTCGACTCCAAAAAGATCGCGCAGGAAAAGCTCGAAAGACCGCATGTGGAGGATGTGATCGATCACGTCACGGTAAACCCCGGCATAATCAAGGGGGGAATAAAAATAAACATGGTGCCGGATCTTTGCGAAGCGGATATCGATGTAAGAATTCCGATAGGCCTTCCAGCAAAGAAAGTGATTGCCCAATTTGAAGAAATCATTCAGCAATTGAATTTGAACAATATACAATATCGCGTTGAATACAGTGAAGCGAACTTCACCGAGGTATCCGAACCTCTCGTGCACACAATCGTGAACAACGCAGAGGCGATATGGCACCACAAGGTAATTCCTGCCTATCAATGGGCTTCCAGCGACGCAAGATATTACAGGAACAAGGGGATCCCTACCCTTCAATACGGGCCGGCGAATACAGAAGGCATACATTCATACAATGAGGATGTTGACATCGAAGATGTGATTAATGCGACGAAGATATATTCAGCAACCATATGCGATTTGCTGGTGCGGAGATAGGACACAGCTTTCATGCCGTATCCGACTTCGCCGCCTCGAAGAAATCCGAAACGCGGCTATTGATTCCGCCGGGAACATATGACTGTAATATCAGATGAGCAGGTTTATTACTATGCACAGGGTGCTCGTCGGTACATCGGGCTGGAATTATGAGGATTGGAAAGGCTCCTTCTATCCAGAGGATCTTCCCAAGACGAAATGGCTCGAATACTATGCCCGCAATTTTCAAACCATCGAAGTCAATGCCACTTTCTACCACGAGATGAAGGAATCCACCTACAAAAAATGGAGCGAGGCCACGCCGGACGGTTTTTGCTGGGCGGTCAAGGCCCACCGCTTCATCACCCACATCAAGCGACTTCGCGATGTGGAAGAACCCCTCAAGCGTTTCTTTGGGTCCGTGATCGCTTTGGGTGACAAGCTGGGGCCCGTGCTTTTTCAGCTTCCGCCGTCTCTGGCCTTCGACGGAGCGGTGCTGGAGGAATTCAGCGCCACCCTGCACAACGCCGCCCGGTCGAGCGCCGGCCTTCCCAAAATCATGCGCTTCGCCATAGAGCCGAGGCACGCAAGCTGGATGCGGGACGATGCGCTTGCCTGTCTCCGGAAACTCGGCCTCGGCTTTTGTATTTCCGATACGGGAGGCCACTATCCCTGCCGGAAGGCCGTCACGTCGGACTTCGCCTACATCCGCCTGCACGGCCCCACGACACTCTATGCCTCTTCATATTCCGACGCTCAACTCGAAGACTGGGCTGCCCGCGTCGCGACGCTCGACAGGGATGTCTATATCTATTTCGACAATAGCTGCATGGCCTATGCCCCGAATAACGCGCTTGACCTCAAAAAGCTCATGGACAATTTTGTTCCCGGATCGGGCTCATGACCTGTCAGGCCGGCGCCTGTAATCTTGCCGTCCCCGAATGCCTTGATAACAGGTGATCCTTCCTGCCTATGGGACCACCCCCCGCTCCCAGACGAAATGGGCCCTGTCCTTGCGCAAGATGGTCTCGGGGTTCTTCCATATACCGTAATACCGTATTCTGCCCAGAGCTCAGGCATAGAATAGGGAAGAGACGTGTCTGCCTTGGCTGCCCCGTTTCGACAATCGGCCCGCGCAAGCATTACATGATGTTCATATGTCCAAAAATCCGCAACTATGCTGCGGTTTTTTTGACATTTTCCGCAGGAGAGATGCGGAAAATACAATGTGCCTTCTGATAATGGGCATGGTGAAGGTAATCACCCTACCTGGGCATACACGCTGGCGTCATATTCGGGATAGCGTTCATACACATGTTCAAAGATGGCGACACACTTCTGTTGGTAGGTCTCTTTCGTATACACGCGAGGCAGACCATTGTCCAGCTCCTCTTCGATGGCGAGCCGAAGTCGGGATCGAGCAGTGGTCTTCTGCCGCCAGTTCAGC
>Ga0074197_1001227_pt1 | contig 22961 bp, 17 predicted proteins | sample EPASupsiteSAE305_FD_64526 | JGI IMG/M metagenome (GOLD analysis project Ga0074197, IMG submission 64526) | Bioremediated contaminated groundwater microbial communities from EPA Superfund site, New Mexico - SAE3-05 reassembly with SPADES | ecosystem: Environmental > Aquatic > Deep subsurface >...
CAACCGGGTGTTCAACAATCTTGACGCGGTAATCCGGCAGTTGCAGAGTGGATTGCCGAGATTGTGTACGGACCATGAAGCATTACGAAGCCTGACAGCTTGGCCATGGATCATTAGTCTCAATTTGAAAGTGAATTAGAATAAGCACTATCAGGGCCAAGGTTGCAAAGGTGTCGTAAGCGGAAATGGGCACTTCTTTGTCCCGTGCCTTGAGCTGCGGCTTGGCTTTGCCGATGGCGTTTTCGATCAGCACTTGGAGCCCATGCAGCACGCCGTTCTGCTCAAGAGGCGAGAGGGGTTGCGAGGCAAGCAGACGAGAACGGGCCTCATCCAACAGGGCGCACTGTTGAGTGGCGATACGTTTGGTTTCAGCATGGTACAGGTCAGTGTGCATAGATCTCCTGCCAATAATGGTCTTCCAGCTCTCGCCATGTTCTCCGCAGAAATCGTTGCCAGGGGAGTCCGTCCTCGCCCATGAGGGCAATCCCGTTTTCGGCGATTTCAGCACGCATTGCCAAGCTTGCCCGAGGGGTGTCGATGAGATCAATGGCATTTGCAGGAAGTGCCAATGCACTGGCCAAGTTATGGCGCAGGGTTTCGGTGCGGCTCAGTTGCTCCAGCCAGTTCATATCTTTTTGCCATTGCAGGGCAATGTCCCAGGCGCTGTTTGAGGTGTGACGATTGTCGGCACGGCTGCCAATCAGAACGGCAAACTCCAGGTTGGGTTCGGCGGTGAGGGCTCGACAAACGGCAGAAATGTTATTGGGGGGTAGGGTTTGTGCTTGCTTGTGATTGCGTGCCATGGCATCAGCTTGGATCTGAATTTTTTCTGGTCGGTTGCTTTGCCATTATACAATCGACGTCATGAAAACAACAGGGGGTTTTATTGCATGATTTGTTTAAGAATATCGGAAGGAAGAGCGCCTGGGTACACTTTGCCGTCAATCACAAAAGTTGGTGTGCCACCAATCTCCAGTTTCATTCCTTGTCGGATATCATACAAGAGCGCTTCTCGGATCTGTGGATGTCGAGTTGCGGCTGCCAATTCGCCTGAACTAAACCCAGTCGTTTCGGCAAGAGTCTTGGTGTTGAAAGGTTCTTTTTGTCGCCCCAAGGCATACAGTGCGTCGTTCATCTCCCAGAATTTATTTTTTGAGGCAGCGTAAATACCAATCATGGCCATTTTGCCGGCACCGATATGGAAAGGCTCTGGGACGATGATCGTGTTGAATTCATGATCCATGGGATAATGGTGGTGTATCAGTTTTATTTTTTTGGGATGTTCAGCAATCAGTTGCCGTAGGAACTGATGCATCTTGCCGCATTGGAAACACTGGTAATCGGCATATTCATGAATGGTAATTGCAGGATTCTCCGCACCGATCCAAGGATGTCCTTCTTCGGTCAAACCGTTGGGGATCGTATGGGGGAGGGACGGGAGAGCGTACTGCCAATAAGGGGGCAGAAAAATTCTGGTGCAGAGAAAGCTCAGAAAAAGAGCCAGAAGCCCGATTTTCAAGAGGTGGAAGTTGAAGATGTAATGGAGCCCATCTTTCAGTGCGGCTGAAAAAGAGCCGACCCGGAATCGGCGCAGAATGATCCAGCTGGAAAAGAGCAGGGTAAAGCTGATGGTATGGCTGGCTAGGCAAAGAATGCAATGCGCTTTGATTTTGGTTGCTGAAATATATCCGAATGAGACGGCGGCAACGGCATACAGCACCCCCAGGAGGCACAAAAAGGACCAAAGTTGTTTCGAGTCGCTCGTTTGACCCCATGTGGCGAGAAAGAGCAGCAGGAACAGCCCATAGGCAAAAAATCCCCAATAGGCAAGGGGGAGCCCAAAGAGGATGGACCAGGGGCTTTGCGACACTGTGTCGCAGTTGACGGATGGGGACAGGGCGCAGAAACTGCTGAAAGTAAGATCTGTATAATTTTTATAGTGAGCCCACGCCAGATATCCGGTGTCGGCTAAACCCAGAATCAGGAGGAAGAGAACGGGCAAAGCATAATAATGGTATGGGAGGGGCGGGCTCTTCCCGGGCTTACTTATTGGATTCATGGTCGTTGATCAGTGAGGGCGGTTCTAGAATACTGACTATCTCCTGGGCAGCCGCAAAGATTCGGGGAGATATCAGGTTGATGTCGATAGGAACCGCAGAATAATCGTGACGAAGTCGTTCCAGGTCCTGTTTCAGGGTGGTTATGTTCTGCACTGCAAGAAATTGCTCGACGTATTTTTCAATGAGGTGGGCATCGTCTGCCATGATGCGGTTTTCCAATAGGCTGCAGAGCACTCGCCGGTCATCGGGGAAATGCTGCGCTGCTCTGTTCAGAAACCATATTCCTTGGCTGAGGTGACCAGCCTTGGTCAGCGCTACTCCGGTGTTGTAAAAATAGCGTTCCTTGTTGACGTAGGTTCGTTGCATAGCCTCATGGCTGCATTCTGCGGCCTCTTTGGGGCGGTCGAGTCGGAGAAGCAGCATTGTTTTGAGATTGAAAAACCGGCTTTGAAGGTCATTTTTGTTGATGACCTTGTCAATCTGTTCCAGCGCTTGGGTGAAATTTCCTTGCAGGGTAAGGGCTTCGGCAAGGTCAAACCTTGAGTTGATAAAATCGGGATTTATCTCCAACGATAGATTGTAATATTTGACCGCTTGGTCGAGCAGGCCGTAATTGGCGTAGACTTTGCCGATGTTGCCGACGATGGCTGCTTTAAACGATGTGCGCGGGCTCTCTCGATCCAGCGCTTTGTGGAGGAGGGTGACAGCGGTTTGGAGATTTTCTGGAGTTTTTTCCTTCTGCCAACCGTAAATTTCACCCAATTTGGCGTATGGCCGGGCATTGTTCGGAGCTTTGGTCAGGGCATCGGCCCAGAGTGATTCTTCTGTGGCCCATGCCTGATTGCGGCTGTATGCGCCCAGGCCGATGGCGATGAGAAGGAGTGGAATCACTCCTATAAGGGCGGCGTGCACCAGACGACTGGACGAGGCCGAGCGATTGATTGCCCAATGGATGCCAGCGGCTACGGGGAGAAACAGGAAAAAGGAGGGTAGATAATTGCGGTGCTCAAAGATCAGTTCCAGCGGAATGATGGTCGATTCCACCAAGTGATTGATGAAGAAAAAAAGAATGGCAAAGCTGAGCAGGGGAGTCTTTCGGCGTTGGAGTACGGCGAAAACAAGCAGCGCAATGATTCCGAGCAAGGCGGGCAAGGTTGTCCAAGGGTGGAGTAGCGAAGTAGACAGGGGAAAACTGTGATCGATAGAGAGTCTTTCCGGTGAAGGATACAGCAGCAGAGAGAGGTAAAAAAGGAGAATGGAGGGTTGGGTTAACAGCCGTTCAAGGAGGGAAAAGGGCCGGCTGCCTATGGGCGTCGTCAGTGCATGGAGATAATTGTGACTGACAAGATAATAAATGGCGGCAAGAATAAAAACGATGTTGGCCGCAATGAGAACGGCTCGGGTGGTCTGTGAAAATCGGTCTTTTGTTTCAAAAAACAGCAGTTCAATGAGCAGCAGGCTGGGAATTAAGGTAACTACGTTTTCCTTGCATCCTAGTGCCAAAAGGAAAAAGAGACTGCAGGCGAACAGGCGCTTGGCTCGTTGGGCAAACCTTTCTGCTTGGCGGGCACGAATATACGTGTAAAGCGATAAAATAAAAAACATGGCGCCCATGGAAGCCATGCGTTGAACAATATAGGTAACGGCTTGGGTCTGGATTGGATTGATGGCCCAAAGTATGGCGCTAAGAAGGGCGACGAAAAGGTGATTTTGGTCCGGGTGTTTTTTTAAGGAAGAAGAGCGCAGGAGCAACAGCGTTGTTTTGTACAGAAAAGCTGCAGTGAAAATGTGAACGAGTAGGTTGACGAGGTGGTAGCCAAAGGGGTTGTCTTTGCCGAGATACCAATTGAGTGCAAAGGTGAAGTTGGCCGTAGGGCGGTAGATCTGTCCGTTGGCAAATGGTTTAGTCGCTAGTGCCTGACAAATAGTTTCAGGGCGTAAGTTGTATATTTGAAGAGGATAATTTTCAATAATGTTAGGAATGTCGTCGAATTGCCAATCGCTATTGAGCGTGTTGCTGTAACAGATAAAAATTATGATTGCAATTAGAAGATATGTCGGGGTGCGATGTCTTCTTCGTAGCGATTCGTGCATGTGAATATAAAAATTTTATCAACCAGGAGGTGTTTCTCATCCTCCTGGTTGATTTGATTAATATTTGATCACGGTGCAATTCTTTTAGTGAAAACACCTTTTGTGGGAGAAGCTGCATCGCTCCAGTCAGGTGAAGGAGTTCTGTAGTCTACAGGGCAACGTCCTGAACCATCTGTTACAGTGATTGTAATTCCAAGGTTCGGATCGGTTCCAGCAACAGTGGCAGTATTTACATCGGCACCGTTACCACTCATGGTTACTCCTAAAGTAGTGCTAGCAACTCCTGCAGGGACTGTAACATGCGATGGGATGGCAAAGTAATCAGCAAGGGCACCTGCAATAGCACTCGCATCTGCTTCTGCTCTAGAGCAAAATGATTTATTCCGATACGCAATAAAGTTTGGAATGGCGATAGCCGCCAAAATACCGATAATCGCGATAACGATCATCAACTCGATCAGGGTGAAGCCTTTTTCGTTTGCCTGCAGTCTCAGTTTGTTCAGTGTCATGTGGGTACCCTCCGATAGGTGTGTTGGTTGCCGCCGGCCCGTCGTTGGCCAGCGGAATTTTCTCGTTGCCAACACTAAGCACTGTGCGTGCCAATTCTTCGTTTGTTTTAATTATTCTTTTCTTTCGGCTTGTTATCAGCTTTCCTTTGTCTTTTTGCAAAGCGCCTCCTACAATGCACTCACGCTAACAGTCCTCTGCTGCTGACAAGGATTGTCTTTAACTGACAATATTTGTCACCAGTGAGCGGTCCTTCTGATTTTTCTCCTGTGATGGAGTGTCTGTGCCGTGCGTCTTGGTTTAAAGTTCCATGTCACTGCTACGCTCTGCGTGCTGCTCGCCTTGGCGACGGTACTGACCTTTTTTGTCGTCGTTTCGTTTTGGCTGCGGGAATCCGCCTTGTCCTTAGCGCGGGAAAAGGAGTTGAAATTACTGCTTTTGGCGGAGCAACGGGAGGCGCTTCCTCCCTGGGACGGCATGGCTGCGCCTGCGTATCTCGCCGCCTTGGTCACAGAAGGCGTCAAGATTTCTGGAGCCTCCGTGGGCTGTTTTCAGGCTGAGGGCCGGACTGTCGCTTGCTCTCACGACGATGATGCGAGCCTCGACTCCCTGAAGCAAACCTTGGCTGCATCCTTTCAGTCGGGCAAGAACGTGCGCTCTTTAGGCGGCCTTGCCTGGGTTGCCTTTGTGCCCGGCAAACAACATCTGGACATTGCTCTGCGGCTGAAAGCCCCGGATCAATCCGTCGGGGCGCTTGCTCTGCGATACACCCTGGAAGCCCACTATGCAAAAATTCGTTCTTTACTGCGCTACATAGCCGGTTATCTTGGGGTGAATTTGATCATACTGCTGGTTGTCGGGTTTTATCGCTTTCGTGCCGGCGTTTTTCAGCCAGTGGAACATTTGATCCGTTTGACCGATTCCTATATCGATGAACGCGGCGTGCCTTTTCTCGCTCTGCAGGGCGGCGACGAGTTGGAGCAGTTGGCCGAATCGATGCAGCAGATGTTAGGGCGCATCCAGGCGGATCGGGAAAAGCTGCAGCAACATGTTGATTCCCTCCAGGCGGCAAATCAGCAATTGATTGCCCGGCGCGAGGAGATGGTGCGTACAGAAAAACTTTCCTCAGTCGGTAGGCTGGCTGCCGGTTTGGCCCATGAAATCGGCAATCCGATTGGGATTGTGCAGGGATATCTTGGCTTGATTCAGCAACATGATTTGGGTGAAGAGGAAAAGCGGGAATTTTGCGATCGGGCTGATCAGGAGTTGCAACGAATCAGTCGTTTGGTTCGTCAATTGCTCGATTATTCCCGGCCTGCAAGCGGCATTGAAGAAGACGTCGATGTGCATTGGGTATTGAATGAGGCGGTGACGCTGTTACAGCCCCAGCCGCTGCTGGACGGCATCGATTTGACTACTCGTTTAGACGCCGATAAGGCTGTCGTTCACGGCAACTCAGGGCAATTGTTACAAGTGTTTTTGAATTGCCTGATCAATGCCGCCGACGCCATCCACGCCGCAAGCAATGGGAGCGGCGCCATTGAAGTGGCAACCGAGTCGTTTGCCGCCGAAGCGGGTCCAATGCTGCGCGTGACCATTGCCGACACCGGCGTCGGCCTCGCGGAAGAAGAACTCGCCAATGTTTTTGATCCATTCTTTACCACCAAGGAGCCGGGCAAGGGGACGGGGCTGGGTTTGTCGGTGTCCTATGCGTTGCTTCAGGCTATGGGCGGGGACATTACCCTTGCTAACCGCTCAGGCGGCGGCGCTGTAGTTGTTGTTACTTTGCCGGCAAGGAGGGAATAGAGAGAGGATTATTGTGTTCCGATGCGGTCAGATGAGCCTTTTTTAGAATTGCTGCGCATTGGTACTTGATTTCGATGCTCGACATACAACAGCAAGCCGCTTAAAGGCGAAAAACTATGCACAACAAGCAACGTATCCTGATTATTGACGACGAAGACAACATGCGGCACATGCTTTCGTCCGTGTTGGTCCGTCTTGGGTATCAGGTGGAATCGGCGGCGAACGGCCGTATTGGTCTCGACACTCTAGCTACCCAGGAGTTTGACGTCGTGCTCTGCGACATCCGCATGCCAGAGATGGACGGCATGGAATTTTTGCGCCAAGCTACGGTTGCCGGCATCAGCGCCACCATCGTCATGATGTCTGCCTTTGGCTCGGTGGACACGGCCTTGGCGGCAATGCGCCTAGGGGCCTATGATTACATTTCCAAACCGTTCAAGGCCGACGAAATTGAGCTGACCCTACGCAAGGCCGAGGAGCGGGAAGGGCTGAGACGCGCCAACCGCGAGCTGCGCGACAAGGTCGCATCACTGGAAGGAGAGTGCGGTTTCGGCAAGATGATGGCGCGAAGCAAAGCCATGCAAGATGTATTTACCTTGGCCGCCAAGGTGGCGCCGCATTCAACCACGGTGCTGATCACCGGAGAAAGCGGCACGGGCAAGGAGTTGGTGGCTCAAGGCATTCACCAGCGCAGCGGTCGCGCCGCCGGTAAATTTGTGGCTGTCAACTGCGGAGGGCTGCCTGAAAACCTGATTGAAAGCGAACTGTTCGGCTATGTCAAGGGAGCCTTTACCGGTGCCGACAAAAATAAGATGGGCCTTTTTGCCGAGGCGGACGGCGGCACGCTGTTTCTTGATGAGATTGGCGAGTTGCCCTTGTCGCTGCAGGTGAAACTGCTGCGAGCGCTGCAGGAAGGCGAGGTTCAACCGATAGGCGCTTCCGGGCCGCGCAAAGTCGATGTTCGGATTATCGCCGCCACGGCCCGCGACTTGGCGCAGGAAGTTGGCAAGGGCCTTTTTCGTCAGGATCTTTTTTACCGGCTCAATGTTGTGCATATTGTCTTGCCCCCTTTGCGCGAACGCACCGGGGACATCGCTCTGTTGAGCGAATTTTTTCTCAAACGGTACGCGAATAGGCTGGAGTCGCCGGTCGCCGGGATTGCGCCGTCTGCCATGGCGCTTTTGCTCCAGCATGCTTGGCCGGGCAATGTCCGCGAGTTGGAAAATGTGATCGAAAGGGCGGTGGTCCTGGCGGAGAAGAAAGTTGTGCTGCCGGAAAATCTGCCCGATACGTTTGGCGTCCGTCAAAACGGTCGGCGGCTCGATGATTTCTTTGGCGGGTTTTCCATCAAACAGGCGCAAAAGATCATGGAAACGTCGCTCATCGGTCGCGCCCTCCAATCCACCGGCGGCAATAAATCCAAGGCTGCAGAACTGTTGGAGATCAGCTATCCTTCATTGCTCAGTAAGATTAAGGAATATGGTTTGGAGCGTGTGGGTGACGGGAAAGAAATATAAAAAGATTTTATATATGGCGCTCCATTGTTATATTTTTTTATATTATTTGCGGTTCTGGTTCCTCCGGCGCCTTGTGATGGGTTTGGCCAGAGGGCCAAGGAAACAGCTGGTTGGCTAAGTACACTGGTTTAAAAGCACTCGAAAGGATTACTGGCCTGATTTTTGGTTGCCAGATTGCGGAGGAATTTTTCTATGCAGAATCTATCAGTCCCACCAACGAACAGGCATTGGGTTTCGCAACAGGGGTTCAGCCTTATCGAAGTGATGATCGCGATGGTCATTCTCTCGGTCGGAATCCTGTCAATAGTCGCTATTCAATATCTCATCGTCAATGGCAATACGAACGGCAACGTCGTCACCCAACAGCTCAATTTGGCCCAGAGATACATGGAACAGTATAAAAATCGGCCGACGCCTGCTGATTTAGAGGACCTGAACTTGGTGAACGTGGATGAAACCGGTCAAGCTGGCGGTCCGTACGATGTCTCCGTTACAGTTGAGAATCTTCCCGCACCCTCAAAGAATGCTGCCGCACGTTTCGTTACTGTCACTGTCAGGCGCAATGGCGGCGTGGGTGGGCATGAAATAGCTATAAAGAGCGTCACGATGGGGAGCGGCATATAATGAAAGCTATAATGAAACCTAACCCTTGGAGAAAATTTACCGCAGCGGAAGGGTTTACATTGGTCGAAGTCTTGATCGTCTTAGCCATCAGCAGCATTCTCCTTGCCTCTGTAACCGGCGTGTTTATCCGTTCGGGGCGAGTATATACAACCCAGAACGCAACCGCAGCTTTGCAGCAGGAGGTACGCCTTGCCATGGAATACATGGTCGGGGAAATGCGCATGGCCGCCTATAACCCGACGCGCGGTGAGGATTCTTTTGCCATCAAAACGGCAAGTCCTATTCGTTTTCGCTTTGAGGCTGATCTTGACGAGAACGGTGAGAGGGCCAAAAGCACCAATCCCGCTGGCGATTGCGAGAACCGTTCCTTTCGTTATTCTCTTGTTAATACAGGTATTCAGAGCGTCTGCGGTGAAGGGACCTCTGCTGTTTCCTCCCCCGCTTATATTCTTGGCGGCACGGACGCCAATGTTCGGGTGACTCAACTTGATTTCGCTTACCGTGATCGCAACAACAAAGACACGACACTTGTTTCTGAGATTCGGAGCGCAGTCATTACCATTACCGCTCAAGCTCCGGCGGGAAGCGAAGGCTGGGTCGAGCGAACTTACAGAACAGTTGTTGATTTTCGCAATGCCGGTCGCAACAGCTGAGGAGAATGCCATGCATAAAGAACAAGGATTACTGTCGCTGCTAAAAATGCCGGTGGCGGCCAACGACCATGGATTTGTCCTGGTTATGGCGCTGGTCATGCTGGTTATTCTCTCCATTATGAGCGCTGCGGCCATGACGGTCCGCAATACCGAACAGCAGGTAATCGTTAATCTCGAAGTGATGCAAAATAATTTTTATGCAGTTGAAGCTGTGACTCTGGAAGGGACAATGGCGCTTGAAAACCTCGCGGACGCCACCTTGCTCAACCTGGACGCCACTACGCTCTCTTGGCTGAAACCGAACGACCCTAAGGATGTTACACCTGACATCAATCTGACCCTGAGTAGTGCATGGGATCAAGGCTCTGCCGTTATAAAACCAGTTGACACCGTCTTGGACAGTGGAACGACAAAGATAACCCCACAGGGCTACAACGATACGAACACCTCTACCGGTGACCGCATCTGGTATGCGGCGTTACAGGGTAATCTGGCTACACAAGAGGATTATTATGATCTTTGTCCTGACGAAGCAGTTTCCGATGAAGACAAAGTGGTCAAATGCTACAGCGTTTACGGCATATACGACGTGAAATCCGGTGCAGGCAAGTCCTATCATGGCAGGCGGATGCTCATGGTTGGCTACAAAAAAACGATCTATAAAGAATGAGTTGTCAGGGGCATTGTGGAAAATTCTTTCGAATTTTTGTTAATGGGGCGGGGAAAATGAAGAATATCATGCAAATGTTGATGCTGCTCATGGCTTTGACGATTCTTAATCTTTGCGGAAGCAGTCTGGCTTTGGCGGTTAACACCGTTCAGTCTTTTCCCGACGTTACGGTGACGGAAGGCGCGATTCCTGGGACGGCTACTTTGACCGTAACGTTAGCAGCTCCAGCCGACAGTGATTTGTCTTTTTCCGTGTCAGCGGGATCAGGAACTGCCGATGGAACCGATTATGACGCCTCCGCTGCGACTCTCTCCATCCCAACTGGGTCGACGAGCGGGGCGACGACCATTGCCATTGCAAACGATGCGGTGGTGGAGGCAACTGAAACCTTTGTCGTCACGATAACTCCGACAGCAGGAGTCGTTGCTTTCGGCGGAGCGGCTACAGACGATAACACGGCTACGGTGACAATCAACAACGACGATAAATATTCCATCACATCCTTTCCCAGCCTCAGCGTTAATGAAAATGGTGGGTCCGCCATCCTGAAGGTCACGCTGAATCAAGCGGTAATAGTAGGAGATCAGGTTGATTTCACTGTGACGACCACAGATGGAACGGCCGTTTCCGTCGGGCCAGATGTGGATTACAGTGCCCCCGCATCGCCAGGTTCCATTGTCTCTGGAGATGATCACGCCGATATAACGATTCCTATCAATGATGATTCGCTCGTGGAATCTGCGGAAACATTTACTGTTACTTTCACTCCAACATCTGCGAATGTATCAACCGGCCCCGTACCAGCTACGGTTACAATCAATATCCAGGATAAATATACCGTCACATTTGGCAATCAATCTCTTGACGAACCGGTTGGCGCCGTTGCGCCAATGACGTTTGCGCCTCCAGCGCCAACGATAAGCCCAACAATCCAAGATGAACACGATGGCAAAACGATACAATGGACCACCACTTCCGGCACAGCCACTGCTGGCAGTGATTTTGTCGCAGCAAACGGGTCGCTAACCCTCAGCAAGCCGATTGGCGTGTCTGGATCCGTCGTGGTGGACATCAAACCTGACACCGATGACGAAGGAGATCAAAGTTTCACCATTACGCCAACTTCTGGTGGAACATTGTCTCCTGCGCTTTTTCAGTTTGCAGGAAACACTGGAACCATTAAGGACAACGACAATCGTATACGGCCTACCTGGAATGCCGCCTTTGGCGCGGTGACCCTAATGAGTGGCGGCACGAGCATCCCCATAACTTCAGGGGCAACGGTGAGCCTGCCTGATGGGCAAGACGCCGTGATTACCGTCAGTGCAACGCACCGTATTCATTCCGTCGCCATTGATGGGAGCTATTATTATCTTAATGGCGCCTCGTCTGCCCCTTTGGCCTATGTCACTGCCTCCACAGTTGTTGCTCACAAAGAGATAACCTATACGTTTACACCTTCAGTTGCGGCCTCATCTGCCTCTTCGTATCACTCTATCGCGGTACTGTTTGATCCACCAATTGAGATGACCGCCAGTGGAGCCGGAACGATTCTGCATATTACCGGTACAACGACGCACAGTGCGGGGGTAAACCTTTCTGCAACCAGTGGGGCGACGACGCAAGTGCTTGCCGACTATGGTCAGAATGAAAGTTTTCAGTTCACCAAAGGTGCGGGAACCTGCGTGGTCGACGTAATTGCGGATGGGGTTTCGAAAGGCGCTTTTAAGGGGGTGAATAACAATTATGACGGAGATGTGTACCAGTTCAACGCTGTAACGACCAATCACACCATTGAAGGCGTTTTTGACGATGCCACCATTACGGTTAAGCTTGCGTCGATGGATGGCGACCCCACTAGAACGGCCTTTATACAGAGCGCCGCCAGCGGCAGTGGTTGGCGAGCCTATCGGGCGTCGGATAGTGCTGGCACTAAATTGGATGCCGCCCCATTCAAGACTGGGACGAACAATCAAACCTTTTCGATTCCTGGCGATATTCCCACCACCCCCTGCGACACTCAATATATCCTGATCGAGTTCCTTTCCGTTGACGGGTATGTGTCGCCGAGTCAATACGTTGTTAATCTGGGCCTTGGTTTCAAAGATCAGCTTGTTGAGGGTCTGTACGAACCTGAAGCCCAAATCCTTACGGTCGTTTCCAGCAACGGCAACGTCACACTCAGCCCTGAGGGGGCGGCGGCGGTCGGGGTGCAACGCTATCTCTTTCTCCGGAACACCGTCGTGCAGTTGAGCGCCTCTGGCACGCCGCCCTGGATGTTCTCTCTGTGGCAAGGGGATATCGGCAGCGCCACTGCAGCCAATCCTATTATTAACCTCACTATGGATAAGGACCGAACCGTGGAAGCGGTTTTTGTGAAGCCCTGTCAGGATGCCGACGGAGACGGCTACACCGTCGGAACGGGCGGAACGAGTTGTGCCGCGACCACCGTGGATTGCAATGACACCAGTAGCTCCATTTATCCCGGGGCCACTGAAGTTTGCGGCGACGGCATTGATCAGAATTGTGACGGATCTGATCTGACCTGCACCGGCGATTATGCTGACAATGACGGTGACGGCTATACCGAGAACCAGGGGGATTGCAACGACGCCTCTGTCGCCATTGCGCCCGGTTTGTACGATAACCCCGCGACCTCAATTGATGAAGATTGTTACGATGGTCCTAAAGAAAAAGGCTTGGAGGAAACCTGTGTGGCCGCCTCCGATGTCCCTGCCAATGCAGCAGTCAAACCCGCGCCTTCTCTGATTATGTTTTTGCTGGACGATTCCGGTTCAATGGACTGGGAGTTCATGACCAGCGCCAGCAATCAACTGTTTGACAATAAATATTACGTCTATAATTATAACTACATCAGCCGTGCCTACGATGATGTTGCCCTCACGACAGCACAACGGAGAAAATGGCAAAGTCAGTTGACAAGTTACAACCGGATTTATTTCAATCCCAGCGTCACGTATGCCCCCTGGCCCATGTGGGAAGATGTAATCGGCGCCGCCAATGTGCGCAGCCATGAAAAGGCGTATAATCCGACCCTGGCAACATTTCCGGATATCGCCTATGCGGCTGGATATACCCACGCTGATATGGATTTTCCCAGAACCAACACCTACGACCCCAGCAGCACGTACAGCGCCATGTATCATCCGGGTGATGCGAGCGGCAGTCGCAGTAATTATGAAATGGCACTGAATGCTGAATTCCTGAGCGTCAAGGCCGCTGGGCAGCAGGTGGTGGTTACCAGGGACGCGAGCAGCAGCGAAGGCAGCACCTATGCGGATGCGGTTGGCGTGTCGACTGATGGGACTCTGGAACAGAGTCAAGGGCACCCCTATACTTGGTTCAGCGCCGCGACTAAGCCTCTCTATATTTTCGATAACCACGACGGCAGCACCGTCTATTCTGAAAGCGGCACTTGGTACGATTCCGGCGGGGAAGTCAAATATGAATGGCTAGGCCTTGACAACGATAGATACACGGACGGTGCCGACCGTTCGGCATATTGGCGACTCAATCTGACGACCGCTGGCTCGTATTATGTGTATGCCTGGGTCGATGAATATGGAACCAGGGACAACAATGCCCTGTATACAATTTATTATACGGACGCTGGAGCCTTGAAATCGGTGTCGGTACGAAAGGACCAAAGCCCTACCAACACCACCACCTCTCCAGCGAACGGCGCTCGCTGGATTCGCCTCACAAACGCGCCATTGCCTTTTGTGGCGCAAGCCGCGACCAGCGCCACTGTCAGCATTCGCAATGCTCATTATTACACCTTCAACGACCTTGACGGCGACGGCGTGCAAGACACCGGTGAGGACGTGTACCTCGTCAACATCCCCGGCACTGGCTATGCCGAGGGCAGCTATTCACTCGAATTTTATAAAGTTAACGATATCAATAATAACAGTTCGGTAGAAGACGGAGAGCTCATCCCCGTGGCCTTTGCCGATGTGCCGGCAAAGGTCAAGCCAGTGCGCCGGGATGTGGCCGGTAACGTGATTACCGACCCTGCCAAATTGGCTTATATGGTGCGCCAGGACTTCGCCGACTGGTTTTCCTTCTATCGCCGTCGCATCCTCACCGCCAAGGCGGCTGTTGGTTTGACGGTGGCGGATATGAAAGAGGTCGAGTTGGGTATTCACACCATCAACCGAACCTATTCGAAACCTCTGGTGCTCATGTCCACCGCTGACGGCACGAAAAAGGTCACCTACCTGACGACGATTTATAACATCAGGCCGGACGGCAGCACGCCGTTGCGCCGCGGGTTGTATGAGGTCGGCAAGTATTTTGAGGAAGGCGCAACCAGTGATTACACCTACTTGAAAACCGCTACCGGACTATGCACTGGCGATACGTCGGTTTTCTGGGACGCCAACAGCGATGTGGATGCAAACACCTGCGATGATTCCGGAGGCGAGTGCCAACGGGCGTATGTTATTGCCATGACCGACGGTTACTATAACGAATCCTTCTCCAGTGTTGGGGATGTCGACACCGCCAGCCCAACAGTTGTTTTTCGCGACAGCATCGGAAAAACCTTGGCCGATGTGGCCATGAATTTTTACGATACAGATCTCGACAGCGTCCTTGGCAACAATGTTGCTGCCAAGGGGTTTGACGACAATGCCCGGCAGCATTTGGTAACCTATACAGTCGCGTTTGGTGTCTCTGGTTACTACAAGCCGGAGCTTTTTCCTGACTGTCTGCCCTCCTGCGACACTCCGGGTGAAAGCGGCTGCCCCTCTCTTTCCAGTCTGTCCAAGCTTGCTTATTCCGATTACACGGGCGGCGTCGGTGCGGTTGATGGAAAATTTGCAGGAAAATGTCCTACTTGGTGGGGGGATGATCCGAACACCTCGGGGGAATCCCCCAAGCGTATTGACGACCTCTACCATGCGGCAGTCAACAGCCGAGGCGAGTTCCTTAACGCAGCCGATCCCGCCGAACTGGTTGCGGCCATGCAAACAATCAAAGATTTGATTGCCGATCAGACCGGCACGGCCTCATCGCTAGCGATCAACGCCAACAAGATAGAGGAAGACACCCTTCTCTTCCAGACCACCTATGATTCCAGTGATTGGAATGGCGACACCCAGGCAAAATGTCTCGACAATACAGGTGTTGTAGCAGCGTGCAGCCGTGTGAGTTGCGAATCGACCTGCAACACAACATACGAAACCTGCGATGCCGCCTGTGCGAGTAGCGATGCAACCTGTAAAACCGCCTGCAAAACTTCGTTGAAGACCTGCACCGCCTCCTGTACCGGTCAGACCTGCGACGAGGCGCATGCAACCTGTTCAACTGCGTGTTCCACCGCCAGTTGCAAAACGGCATGCAATGCCACCAGAGACGCCTGTCTTCTTAGTCCTCCTGAAATCAAGTGGTCCGCTGCAAAAATAATAAGTCCCCGGACTGCCGATAGTCGCCAGATCATCACTTTTAATAAAGTGGCGGCCGATGGCGTGCCGTTCCGTTGGGATGATCTGACAACTGACATGAAATCGCAATTGCTTGGCAAATCGCAAATTCTTGATTATCTGCGGGGCGATAGCACCTATGAGCGGAAAAACGATACGGCCGGTCTTTTTAATTTCCGTAACCGTTCAAGCAAGCTCGGAGATTTTATCAATGCTGAACCTTATCATTATGCAAATACGACGCTTGGCATTGATTGGGTTTTTGTCGGCGGCAACGACGGCATGCTGCATGTCTTCGACAGCAACACCGGTGAGGAGGTGTTTGCCTATGTTCCCCAAATGGTTTTCTCGAAACTGTACCATCTGAAAGAGGAAACCTATAACGACAACCATAAATTTTTTGCTGATGGCTATGTAACGGTCAAGGATCTTGGCGGCAGCGTTGTGTTGGTTGGTGGGCTTGGCAAGGGCGGCAAAGGATTTTTTGCCCTTGATCTGACCAAGGCGGCTGCGTACAAAAACGACGTTGAGGACAATGCTGATGAAATCGTTTTGTGGGAATACTCCGCCGAGACCTTTGCGACACAGGCCGATATCGTGAATAATTTAGGATACAGTTTTTCACGGCCGCAGATTGTCGCGTCAAACGATGTCACCGCCAATTGGGTGCTGGTGTTTGGCAACGGCTACGAGAGCCCATCTGGCAAGGCCGTTCTCTTTACCGTTGGTTTAGATAATTTAGGCGGAATCAGGTGGACGAAGATCATCGACACCAACACCGGCAACAACACGACCGGCAGCGATTGCAACGGGCTGTCAACTCCAGCGCTCGTCCTTCCCCAGGGCGATGCTGCCAATGATTTTGCGTATGCGGGTGATTTACTCGGAAATCTCTGGAAGTTTAACCTGAGCGACACTGATAGAAACAATTGGGAGATATATTTCAAAGAGACCAGCACCGGAGATAAAAAACCGTTCTTTCAGGCCAAGAGTGATGCTGGGTACAGGCAGCCCATCACCATGCAGCCAGTAATCACTCTCAGTTGTGTAACCGATACTGCAGGGTATATGGTCCTCTTCGGCACTGGGCGTATTCTGAACCCTGATGTGGATTTCCTTGATCAGAGCGTTCAAACCGTTTACGGGCTGTGGGACTGGTCGGCGGCTTGGAAAGCGGCGGGGGATGCAACACCCGAGGATACCTACTTGGGGGTTTTGGGCACTGAAACGACGGCAATTAAGTCGTCCTGCCAAACTGTTTGCGGGAACGCCCTTGGAAGCGTCACAGTCCCCGGTTCCTGCATTTATGAATGTGGCGGCGACAGTGAGTGCGAAACGGAATGCAATACGGATTATGCGTCCTGCTACAGCAACTGTGGCGCAGTGAGACCTCTTTCCAACATGACTCATGTCGTTGGCAGCAGTAGTGCTCCGTATGTTACCTTGCTGCGGCAAACGCAGATCTGGGCCGGAGGCATCAATTACAATGACGACGGCACCGTTAAGGAAACCGTCTATGGAGCTACAGATTTTGACGTGTACGACCAGATTGCACGGGTCCTTTCCGCTAATCTGATAGATTGGTATAAGCCTTCGCAAAGCGTCGCCTTTGGCGCCAGTGGGAAGAAAACAGCAAAACATGTCGGATGGTATTTTGACCTCCCCGCTAATGGAGAACGTATTGTTCGCGACATGACTGTTGTCAGCGGCAAATTGGTATTCACCAGCACAATTCCATCAGATTCGCCCTGTGAAAGTGGTGGTACATCCTATCACTGGTCGGTGAGTGCTTGTTCCGGCAGTCGTTCCGGCAACACTTTTTTCGATCTTAATGCGGATGAACTTTTTGATTCCAGCGATTACATCAACATTGGCACAGCCGCTAACCCGTTATGGGTTGCAGTCTCGGCCATTGGGGTTGAGGGCATCAGTCCAGCGGTCAATGTGGTTGACGTAGCCAAGAGTGCGTTTGAACGTATGTACTATCCGGGCCATTCTGATCCGGTTGACGCCAAGTCGCCACTTATGTATTGGCGCGATCTGGACTGGAAATAAAGATTTGCGATAGCAGAGGAGAACAGCATGATATTCAAGAACTATTTCTATCAATGGCCGGTTTTGCTTGGATGTGTTTTGTTGATCTGCGGCGGTGTGGCGGCTGAGCCGCGATATGATGTGCATGGCGACCTCATTCGTCCAGGGGCCGAGGAATTCACCGGGATTTTTTATGGGGCAGGGGAGCCTGACGAGGAAAACATTGTGCGAACAGTGGTTGTTAACGACAGTATCTATTCCATCGACAGTAAAACGATTTTTCGAGCCCAAGCAGGCGGGACAACTTCCTTGGCCAGTTTTAGCAACGGTATGGCTGTGAAATTTTACGCCATTGACGCCTTGTTGACTAAAATGTGGCCAACGGGAACTGTTGAATCCTCAAAGCCTGCTGTCGAAGGGAAAGGGACTTCTGAGGACAATGCCAACTCTTCAGAGGAGAAAAAGCCGGCTCCAGACCTTCGCAAGGAAAACGGTGTCTGGAAAAATTAAAGATTGCCGGACAGATGTTTGGCAAATTCCCCAACAGAGGTGTACTGCGTGATGAAACGGTTTTCAAATCGAGGATTCACCCTGATTGAGCTTATGGTGACCATCGCAATCGTCGGGATAGTCAGTGCAATTGCTATTCCCAATATGATTGGTTGGCGGACTGAGCGTCAATTGAGGGGCGCGGCCAATAATCTTCTTAGCGATCTGCAGTTGGCGCGGATTCGCGCCATACGCGAGGCGGAAACAGTGACGGCGCTGTTTAATGCGCCTAATTCTTACATCGTTTTTTTGGATAACAACTCCAACGATTTGCTGGATGCCGGAGATCAGGAGTTGCGCAGGGTGACCATGCCGACAAGTGTTATAATTAGTTCTGCCTCTTTTTTTCCTGGGGGCGTGAGTCGAGTCACCTATGACGCCAAGGGTATGCCCTCCGGTAACGGGACGGTTGCTTTTGACTCTTCAGCGGGAACCATGTCTGTGATTGTTAACTCAGTCGGTCGATTACGAATTACTCCATAGTCAGAACCACCGGCAAAGCCGGTGGGATGTCGTTCATGAGGCCTCCTTTTTCGTGACTTTGACCGGATCACGAGACGGGAGGCTTTTTTATTTTACTGGAACCGTCGAACTGTGCTTCTCGCCTGTTCGTAGGGCTTTGCGAACCAGCTTTACGCCTTCTCAAGAATATTGCGGCTGCGTTTGACTGCACAAAGATCGCCGCACATGGTGCACACTTCCTGGTCAATGGGTTGGGAAGAGGCGCGGTAGGCCTTGGCTTTTTCCGGATCCATGGCCAGTTCAAACATGGTGGTCCAGTCCAGGTTTTTGCGCGCCTTGCTCATGGCGTTGTCCCAGTCAATGGCGCCGGGAATGCCTTTGGCCACGTCAGCGGCGTGGGCGGCGATGCGCGAGGCGATGATCCCTTCCTTCATGTCGTCGGCGTCCGGCAGCCGCAGGTGCTCGGCCGGGGTGACGTAGCAGAGAAAATCAGCGCCGTTGGCCGCTGCCAGCGCCCCGCCGATGGCCGAGGTGATGTGGTCGTAGCCCGGCGCCACATCGGTGACGATTGGTCCCAGTACGTAGAACGGCGCGCCGTGGCAGAGTTTTTTCTCCAGCTGCATATTGGCCACCACTTCATTGAGCGGCACATGTCCCGGCCCCTCAATCATCACCTGCACATCCGCCTGCCAACATCGTTTGGTCAGTTCTCCTAAAATAATTAACTCTTGAATCTGGGCCGCGTCGGTGGCGTCGCGCAGACTGCCGGGCCGCAACCCGTCGCCCAGGCTGAGGGTGACGTCAAATTGGCGGCAGAGTTGCAGCAGCCGGTCGAAGTGTTCATAAAAGGGATTCTCCCGCTCATTGGTCACCATCCAGTCCAGCAGCAGGGAGCCGCCCCGGCTGACCACGTGGGTGAGGCGTGGATTAGTGCGCAACCGCTGCACCGCCGTCTGGGTCAGGCCGGCGTGGATGGTCATGAAATCGACCCCATCCTCAGCGTGAATCCGCACCACGTCAAAAAAATCGTCCACCGAGATGCTGGCCACTTCCTTGCCGTAGCGGGCCACGGCGTCGTAGACCGGCACTGTGCCGATCATCACCGGACTGATTTCCACGGTTCGCCGCCGAAAGGCGCGGGTGTCGCCAAAGGTGCTCAGATCCATGATCGCGTCGGCCTTGAGTTCAATCGAGCGCCGCACCTTGTTCAGTTCGTTCTCGACGTTGCAGCAATCCTCGGAAACGCCTAAGTTGACGTTAATTTTGGTGGAAAGCCCGGCGCCAATGCCCTTGGCGATGAGATTTTTATGGTTGCGGTTGGCCGGAATGGCAATGCGGCCGTTGGCGACCCGCTCCAGCAGGTCGGCCTCATGGATTCGCTCGGCGGCCAACACCTGTTGCATCTGCGGGGTAAGGACGCCTGCGCGGGCGGCAGCCATCTGGGTTGCATGGACCATGATCGATTCTCCTTGTTTGAATACAGGTTAGCTGTCTGGGAAGGGTTAGATGCAGGCCGCCTGCAACCGACGGGCGGTGGCGGCGATGTCGGCGGCGCAGACGATTTCGGTGACCAGGCAGACGGTCTTGGCGCCGTGGGCCAGCACCTGGTGCAGATTGTGTTCCTTGATGCCGCCGATGGCGACAAAGGGCAGGGGGCAGGTGCGGGCCACGTGGTCGAGATAGCCGAGCCCCACTGGCGCGCAGACGTCTTCCTTGGTTTGGGTGCTGAAGATCGGACCCACGCCGAGGTAGTCGGCGCCGGAAGCAACGGCTGCGGCCGCCTGCTCGGGGCCGTGGGTGGACAGGCCGATCAGTTTGTTCGGGCCGATCAGTCGGCGCACCTCAGCCACCGGGAAATCGTCCTGCCCGACATGCACCCCGTCGGCGTCGACCAATTGGGCGATGTCCGGGTAATCGTTGACAATGAACACCGCCCCGGCCTCGCGGGTCAGTTGGCGGATGGCGCGGCACTCGTCCAGCATTTCGGCAAAACTCTTGTGCGGCCGTTTCTCCCGGTACTGGATCAGGCGGATGCCGCCGGCAATCATCTGCCGCACCACCTCAAGGTTGGAGCGGCCAGCGGAAAATTTGGCGGCGGTGATGCCGTAGACGCCGGCGGGAAAGACGGGTTTACTCTGCGATTGTTCCATGGATAACACCTGGTTGGCTTAAAATAACGGCGCTCATGTGGTTGGCGACGGTGGACACCTTGTGGGCGAACAGGGGCGCGTCGGCGCAGTCGGTGGCAAAATCGCCGACGATGTGGCAGGAGCCGAGCCGCCGGGTGCGAACACCGCCCAGATCGCTGCCGGCAATGCCGCAGGCCGAGACCACGATGCGCTCGGTCCCGAAGGCCTCGAGCAGCATTTTCTTGTCGGCCTGACGATCAAAGCCTTCGACGATCAGGTCGCAGTCGGCAAAAAGGGCGCGACAGTTGGCGGCGTCGATGCGCTCCGCTCGGGCTTCGATCCGCAAATCCGGCCGGATACGCTGCAGATTCTCACCCAAAGCTTCAACTTTGAGCCGGCCGATCTGATCAAAAAAATAGAACTGGCGGTTGAGGTTGGAGATCTCCACCCGGTCGAAATCGACAATCCGCAACCAATCGACCCCGCTGCGCGCCAGATTGACCGCCACGTTGGAGCCAATGCCGCCCACCCCTGCAATGCCAATTTTCATCCGATCATGTCCCAGTCTTTAAAGACCGGCTGGTAGCCGTGGGCGACAATTGCCCGGGCCACCTCTTCGACGCTGCGGTCGTCGGTGATCTCAAACTGGGGGGTTTGCTCCACCTTGATTTCGGTGTAGCCGCCCACCCCGGTGCTGGAGCCGGCGGAATAGCGGGTGGCCCCCAGCGGCAGGATGCGGTCGCGGAAGGCGGCGCTCTCCCTGGTGGAAACGGTGATCCCGGCCCGGGGCAGAAAGATGCGCAGGGCGGTCATAAACTGGACAAAGGTTTTGTCGTTCACCAGATAATCGGGCTGGAAATCGCCCTCGGCCTCGTTGAAGCGCGGCAGCGACAGCGCCACCTCGGTGTTCAGGTAGGTGTTTTCCAGGTAGCGAGCGTGCATGGCGGTGAAAAAGATCTCGCTGCGCGGTTCGGCCAGACCCAGCAGGGCGCCGAGATTGACTACCCGCATGCCGCCCTGGGCCGCGCGTTCCGGGGCGTTAAGCCGCCAGTGGTAGTCCATTTTCTTGCCGGCCAGATGCACCCGTTTATAGACCTCCTGGTTGTAGGTCTCCTGGAACATGGTCATGCCGTCCACCCCGGCCTGATTCAACTGCCGATACTCCTCAACCTCCAGCGGATAGACCTCGATGGACACCGAGGCAAAATACCGTTTCAGCAACCGGGCCGCCTCCAGCAGGTAGTCCATGGGGGTGACGTGGTGGGCCTCGCCGGTGAGAAACAGCACGTGCTGCATGCCGATTGCGGCAATGGCCTTGGCCTCGGTTTCGATCTCTTCCAGGGTGAGTTTGCGGCGCAGAATCGGGTTCTTGTGGTTGAATCCGCAGTAGGCGCAGCCGTTGTTGCAGTGGTTGGAGATGTAGAGTGGAATAAACATCTGGATGGTGCGGCCGAAATATTGCACGGTCAGCTGATGGGCCTTGTGCGCCATGGGTTCCAGGTGTCCCGCCGCCCTGGGGCTGAGCAGGGTGAGAAAATCCATGGGGCCGGGTTTTTCCTTGGCCAGGCTCTGCTCAACGGCGGCATCGGTCACTTGGTCAAAAAAATTGGAAAAATCAAAGCCCTGGTATTGTTCAACAACTTCAAAAAACGACATAACGTGCTCCTCGCAAAGGTGGAACCAAGGGGTTAGTCATCGAGAAATCCGGTGAGCGGCGACGAGGCCCTGGCCAGGGTGGACTCCTCGGCCATTTCAGCCAGATAAGCGGCGCGTCCGGCCTTGACTGCCAAGTCAAAGGCCCGGCCCATGGCTTCGGGGTCGCGGGCGGTGGCGATGGCGGTGTTGACCAGCACCGCGTCAGCGCCCATTTCCATGGCCGCTGCGGCCTGGGACGGTTTGCCGATGCCGGCATCGACCACAATTGGCACGGTGCAGTTCTCAATCAGCATCTCGATCAGCGGTCTGGTCTCCAGGCCGCGGTTGGTGCCGATCGGCGCGCCCAGCGGCATGACCGCAGCCGCCCCGGCGTTCTCCAGCCGTTTGGCCAGCGGCAGGTCGGGCAGCACATAGGGGAGAACGAGAAAGCCCTCTTTGGCAAGGATTTCGGTGGCCTTAAGCGTTTCCCAATTGTCCGGCATCAGGTACTTCATGTCGGTGATCACCTCGATCTTGATAAAATCGCCGCAGCCGGCCTCGCGGGCGATGCGGGCGATGCGCACTGCCTGTTCAGCGGTGCGGGCCCCGGAGGTGTTGGGCAGCAGGGTCACGTTTTTGGGAATGTACTCAAGGATGTTCTCCGACTGGGCGGTGGCGTCGATCCGGCGCAGGGCCACGGTGATCATCTGCGAACCGCTGGCGGCCAGCATTTTGGGAATTTGGGCATGGGCGGCAAACTTGCCGGTGCCGGTC
>Ga0074197_1001228_pt1 | contig 22957 bp, 22 predicted proteins | sample EPASupsiteSAE305_FD_64526 | JGI IMG/M metagenome (GOLD analysis project Ga0074197, IMG submission 64526) | Bioremediated contaminated groundwater microbial communities from EPA Superfund site, New Mexico - SAE3-05 reassembly with SPADES | ecosystem: Environmental > Aquatic > Deep subsurface >...
AGAGTTTGAGAATTTTAATAAATGGAGCATTTGAGATGGCAAAACTCTCACTACGTATCATACGAGCCATACCCATCCAACCTGTCACAGAGATGATAAAAATCAATACCCACACAGATGCACTCATGTAGCTAATAAGAGCTAGTAAAAGAAAGAATGTTGGAAATGTCAAAAACAAATCGATAAGTACAATAATAAATTTATCGACTCCCTTTTGAAAAAACCCTGCGCTAATCCCAATCATGAGACCTACTATACTTGAGATTAAAGCACTCAAAATACCAATAAGAAGAGAAACTTGACCACCAATCATCAAGCGCGCAAACAGATCACGCCCTAGTCTATCGGTTCCTAATAAATGTTCAAAACTGGGTGGTAATAAAATGGCAGATGGATTAAGATCATAGGCAAAGCCATGATAAAAATAAGGCATGATAAAACAAAAAAAGAAGATGAGCACCAACAGAGTGATGCTCATAAAAGGAAATCGTTTCACTAAGATTTAATTCCTAAGAGGGTATTTAACATTTCATCAATCGTGGTAATAATTTTTGCAGCTGCACTATATGAACTTTGATATTGTATCAAATTTGCTAACTCTTCATCTTTATTGACACCACTAATAGATTGATATTGTGTATTGATCGTATTGTGTAGCGCTTCGTTTGTATCATAGCTTGTGCTCGATGCAGAAGCATCTGTTGCTACTTTTGTTGTCAATGCACTGTAATAACCTGCAATAGTCTCTTTAGAGGAACTTCCATCTTTTCCATAAAAATTCAATGAGTTATATTGGAGCTGAAGCATAGCATTGGCAACATCGTGATTACCAACAACTGGTGCGCCATAGGCTTGAATCAAGAGAGGATTTTTCTTATATTCTGTCTTTACATCGATATTTGAGCCATTGGTTCCTGTAAAAAACTGATTCACACCAATTGCGCCAGGGAAATTAGTACCATTGTCTTGAATCGCTATAGTGTAGCCATTATTAAGTGAAGTAGGAGAAAGTGAAAACGCTCCATTGTCCATAAATGTTGCTTTATAGTAGTCATCAACGTCATTGAGTGAATTATTATCTTTATTATCATCTGTACTGGTATTAATTTGCGTCAAAATACTTTTTGAAAAAGTGTCATCACCCATACTTGTAGCTGTATCAATCGTAATGGTTTTACGAGCGACCTCTTTACCTGCACTATCATAAACGATAAGATCAAATGATCCATTTTCAATGTTATTATAGGCATTTTGTAAAGCAGTATTTGTTTTGAGATCTAAATTAGGAGATTGCATACTTGTTTGTGCACTTCTCGCGTAAATATTATTGGTTTCTGTGATGATTGTTTGTGAAAGGCTATCAAGTTTATCTACATAACTTTGAATAGTACCATCCTGAGGATAACCACCATTGACACCTGAAGTAATAACACGACCACGCAAGTCTAACATCGCACCCAATTTTCCACCCGATAATTGCTCAGTAACGTTATAACGTGTACCATCTTGAATTTCAGAGTAGATAGAATAATAGCTGCTTCCATTGGACGTATTGTCAATAACAAGAGGATGAAATGTTGAGCCATCAACAAAAGAGGCTCCAGCAATATTGAGATAATATTGCGTTCCAGAGTCTGTCATATTTGCATCAACAGTAGTATTGCTTGTGATATTTCCTTTTGCAACAGAAACATCAAGCATTTTTGATAATGTTAATTCTAATTCATCACGTTTATCACGAAGATCATTTGCGAAGTTGCCTTTATCAGCTTCGATGTTCGCAATTTGTCCATTGATATTTGCAATTCTTTCACCAAGGCTGTTAATCTCATCAAGTGCCGTTTTAAGTTGCGCATTAATCGAGTCTTGTAACCCACGAATAGTCTCTCTTGTAGAGCGTATATCACCACTCAGGGTTGTAGCAGCTTGTGTAAGTGCTATTTTTTGTGAACCTGCTGTTGCATTAGAAGCAAGGTTATTCCACTCTTTAAAATAATCTGTTAAATCTTGAGCGATACCCGCATCACTTAAATCTGGAAAATATTTTGCAACTTCTTGTAAAGATTGTGATGAATAGGTATCGTAAGAGAGATTTGAAGACGCATTTCGAAGCTTTGAAAAAACAAATTCATCATGAATGCGCACGATAGATGTTATAGTAACACCAGAACCTACACTCACACCTTGAGAGCTCAGTGCTGGACTTGCTGAAAAATTGACTCTCTGGCGTGAATAAAATTCATTTTTGGCATTCGTAATATTTTGACTGGTGGTAGCAACGGCAACTTGAGCAGCATTAAGCCCTGAGTTACCTGTATTAAAAATTCCAAATAAGTTACTCATAACTAAGCCCTTACTTTAAGTAAAGAAGCCGGCTTATGATTTGATACTTTGTAACCTTCCATATCACGTGGAAAAATACTGTCAAGCAAAACGTTATAAAATTGACTGATAGTCACCACATATTTTGCATATTGCTTGTTGTACGTTTTAAGTTCTGAGAGTTTTACTTTCATTTGAGCTAAAAGTTCTTTTTGTTCAACACTTAAAAGATTTTCTAAAGAGGTTTGACCACTCTCTTTAAGTATTTTCATCAATTCATTATCTAAAAGAGACTTTTTCGTTTCGAATGATTGGATTAAATCGTTTTTAATTTTTGCTCTCTCAAAAACCTCACTATGTTTCGCTACTTTGATGTCAGCTATATCTTTGTGTGTTAGTTCTATGAGGTTTTCTATATCTTTAATAGCATTATGCAAATAGTGTGTCAACATCTTATTATCCTTTAAATGTAAGGATTTAGATTAACTCTTCCGCTACTGCTTGTGCAGTTTTTGCCAGATCAACTTTATAGCTTCCATTAGCGATCTGTTCTTTCAGTGCGGAGACTTTATCTATCCCTTCGCTTTTTTCTGTTTTTGAGACACCTTTAGATGAATCATCTTTGGGAGCACTCTGTTGTAAATACGCCACATTAGACGTTTGTACTTTTGAAATCATTTTAAACCCTTTCGTTTTGATTGTAGTTGCTTACAACCATATCGTCCAAAATGATAAAACTTTAACGACCTTCTTTCAAATAATTAAATAACATCTCACTCAAACCTAATTTTCCACTAAGAGCACTACTCATTGTGTCGTTATACATTGATTTATAAATTTTATCTCCGGCATCTTTTTCAAACAAAGAATGTTCTTCCTCATTGTTTAATGCAATATCCAAAACCTGTTTAACAAAAAAAGCTTCAAATTTATCTGTCTGTTCTCTCAAAAGAGCATCACTTTGATTGTTTGAAACCATCTTAGGCGAATTATAATTAGCATTTAAAAGTGCTACACTTGTATCCATTTGCATTAGATGATCTCCAATTTAGCAGTAATGGCACCTGAGCGTTTGATGTTCTCTAATATCGAGATAATATCTTTTGGTTTTGCACCAAGTTTATTAAGTGCTCGTGCAATATTCGCAACCGTCATGCTCTCTTCTTTAATCTTAATACGATTTTCTGCACCAGCGATTTTAACATCTCCACCGATATCCACATTTTTATCATCAGCTGCTACATCAGCCGCTTCAATTTTGATCGTAATATCTCCGTGTGTCACAACAACTGGATCAACTCTGACATTGACACCAGAAACGATCGTACCTGTACGTTCATCAATGACAATTCTCTCTTCTCTTTCATACAGAACATCCACATCTAAAGTTTTTGCTAAGAACTCAACTGTAGAGTGTCCTTCTGGTCGCATAAGACGAATGGTTCTTGAGTCTGTTGCCACGGCAATTTTTCTGCCAAATTTTTTATTGAGTTCATTTTGTACAGAAACGGCTGTATTGAAATTCGCTTCTTTGAGAGAAAGGTTGACAAATTCTTGTTCATGTAGGTCATTTTCAATTTCACGCTCAACTAAAGCCCCACCAAAAATATTCGCAGAAGATGGATGATTGAGTTGGCCTTTTTCTTTGCCATTCATACCACCAATTGTTAATGAGCCTTGAGCTAAAGAGTATATTTTTCCATCCACACCTTTGAGTGCTGTAAGAAGAAGATTTCCACCTTGTAGAGATTTTGCATCACCAATAGACGACACAGAAACATCAAGCTTATCACCTTGTCTAGCAAAAGGAGGAAGTTTTGCAGTAACCATAACGGCAGCGACGTTTTTAGATTTAATATCTGCAGGATCAATCTTGACATTCACGGTCTGTAAAAGATTTGAGAGTGATCGTAGTGTAAATTGAGAAGAAGAACCATCACCCGTACCGTTAAGACCAACAACAAGACCATAACCGATCAATTGGTTTTCACGTACACCTATAACATTGGCGATATCACCTAATCGTTGCGCATAGAGTGAACTGAGTGTTGAAATGAGTATTAAAGATAATGTGAGTATCTTCATCAATTTCCTTTAAATTTGACATTCGTGCCAAATTAAAGCAATTAATGTTCCAACAATTCTTTTTGATTAACGCGTAGTAAAATATCCTGCATCATATCGATTTGAACTTTTTGTATTTCAAGGAGTTCTTCTTGTTGATGCATAATGAGATGGTCTATTTTTTCATGAAGCATACGAATTTCAAGTTCAGATTTTAAATTAATCATGTAGTCACTTTTAGAGCGCGCTCTATCTTTTTCTTCTTGCCTGTTTTGGCTCATCATAATAATAGGAGCTTGTAACGCTGCAACACAAGACAAAATTAAATTGAGTAAAATGTAAGGATAAGGATCAAACCCTTGATTATGAAACCAAACCACATTAATAGCAATCCATACAAAGAGGAAAAAACAAAATGAAAGAATGAACGTCCAGCTACCACCAAAAGCAGCTACTTTGTCGGCTATTTTTTGACCAAATGTTAACGTAACACTCTCGTCACCACTATCGGCTATTTTATCTGTTAATGTTGAATTATTGCGAAATGAAGCAAGAACACGTTGTTCTAGATCTGAAAGTTCTCCTAACTCTTTTGCCAAATAATCAGCAATATATTTTTCACGAAAAGCATTGATTTCGCTTACGGACAAATAACTTTCTTCTCCAAAATCTGGATACTGCTCTTGTATGGCTCTTAAAATAGAATGACGAATTGTTGTTGCAGAAATGCGTTCAGAAAGAGGAAAAGCCTTGTGTGAAATATCGCTAATAAATGTACTATTTTCCATTATTTCATCGATAATAGCTTAAAGAGCTATTCCCAAATTTCTTCGTTTTTTGAAGTGTATAGACACCAATCTGTTCAGGCAATGTCAATGTACTCATATGCTCTATAACAATCAAATGCATTTTGTCAACAGGAATAGACGCGATAAGATCAATCACTTTTTGGTAGATGTCTTCCATACCTTCGCGAATAGAGAAAGGTGGATCAAAATAAAAATAGGCTTTGGACGAAAGGCTAGATAGTAATGTTGGAAAAAGAACGAAACTATCTCCTTGAAGTGGTGTTGTGTGCACCTCGTCAATGATTTTACAATTACTTTTTAGCGTTTGATATGCTGCTTTATTTTTCTCAATAAAATAGGCATGTTTAGCTCCACGGCTCAATGCTTCAAGTCCCATGGAACCACTGCCACCAAAGACTTCTACGAAAACTTCATCCACAATATCGTATTGAAGGCTATCAAAAAGAGAACCTTTGAGAATTGCTTTTGTGCTCCGTGTACTGTCCAGTGAAGGAAGCGCTATCTTTTTACCTTTATATTTTCCTGCACTAATGGTTGTAAACAAAGGCTTAGTTACCATAGTAACCTCGAATCGTTTGAATCAACTCAGCTCTAAATTTTTCTGTAAGTGCAGTAATCTTTTCCTCGAGTTCTTGTGTGCTTTTAGCGCTTGGCATCATATCATCCATATTACCTTGTCTTAGGACAAGATGTTGGAAAAACTTATCCAATTCTATAAGAAGCGAGGATTTAGAAAAAGGAATGACTAAATTTCCTTCATTTGAGGAGATATAGAAAATAGGTTTATCAAGTTCGATTTTTTTATCACTGATAACAAAATCACACTGTTTATAAGGAACGACCATCTCTCCTAAAAAACTTTTAAGTGCGCGGCTTAACAGCAATGATTGACAAACTAACGCTATTTTCATCTTATTCCTCTGTGTATAGTAATGAAATAGTAACACACTAAATCTTAATAGACTTCCTATACGTTTGAGCGAAGTTAGAAGATATACTCATACAATCATCATTCTCGTTTAAATAATTAAACAAAAAAAAATATGTGTCGATCTAGCTTGTAGGAAATTTATAAAAATGACAAGGAGGCAATTATGGACATCTTTAGCGCGACCAGCAAACAAGTTGAAGCAGCAACTTCTCCTAAAGTAGAAAACTCGGCTCCAACAAGACAAGTAGAACAGACTGCTGACACCAACAAAGTCAATGAGCAGGCAAAAAAAGAGGAGACAGATCCAAAAGCGTTAAGTGAAACAGTCAATGAACTTAACAAACAAATGGATATTCTCAATACAAATATTACATTTGGATATAACGATAAAATTAATCAAATGTTTATCAATGTAATTGAAAAGAGTACGGGAAAAGTCATTCGCAAATTCCCTACTGAAGAAGCGATGAGTCTTTCTGCAAAAATGAAAGAAATCGTAGGAATAATTTTCGACAAAAAAGGATAGACAATGGCAACTTCAAGCTTAAGCTCATTGGGACTAGGTAGTGACGGAGCACTTTCATACGATACTATTGATAAATTAAGAGCAGTCGATGAAAAAGCTATACTTAATCCAATTGATGCGAAGCTAACAACCAATACCAATAAGCAAAGTGATTTGGCTTCGCTTACAGCATTGGCAAATACTCTAAAAGCTTCAACGTCTGCTTTGTCAGAAGAAAATAACTATCTTCAAAGAACCACAACGGTTTCAAATGATGCTGTTTCTGTCACAACAAAATCTGGAACAAACGTAGATAGCTTTACACTTCATGTCGATAAGCTTGCGCAACAAGATATTTATCAGTCCACAAGTTTTGCAAGTAAAACAAGTACATTTACCTCTTCAAATGATACACTGACATTAAAACTTGGAACGAACACATACAATATTGCCGTAACATCATCAACAACCCTTGCAGAACTGCAAGATATGATCAATGAAAAAGCAAGCGGTAAAATTACTGCTTCGATTTTGAATGTTGGTGGTACAAATCCTTATAAACTTGTCATTAAATCAAATTCAACTGGAGCTGATAATGCCATTACATTATCTTCAACAGGAACGGCTCTTACTGACTTGGGACTTGACCAAAGTGCAAATCATCTTAAAACAGCAAGAGATGCTTCTATCGTTTATAATGGCGTTAATGTAACACGCTCTACCAATACGATTGATGATCTTGTTGTTGGAACAACGATTACGCTAAATAAAGAACAAACTGATGCTGCGACCAATACAACAGTTTCTATTACACAAGACTGGACAAATATCACAACCAATCTAAAATCACTTGTCTCTTCATACAATGATATTATGACAAAATTGAAAACGGCAACAGCTTATGATACAACCACAAAAACAGCTGGTACGTTTCAAGGTGTTACACAAATCAACTCCTTAAGTACAGATATTCGTAAACAAGTTCTAGGGGTTGACAGTGAAGGCAGAAGCCTTAGTGACTATGGTATCAGTATGACCACAGAAGGGAAACTTGAATTTAGCGCAACAACGTTCAATGCAAAAGTAGCAGCTGACCCTGCTGATGTTAGAGACTATTTCCAAGGCTCAACAACCTATAGTAGCACATCGTATAAAGGTACAAGTGTTTCATCGGGCGGCTTGAGTATTGGCGCGGATGCATTATCCATCAATGGTAAAGCAATTACGTTTACAACACTCTCAACATCAACAGTAGCAGAAAATTTGGACGCTATTAAAACAGCAATCAACAATGCAGGTATTACAGGTATTACTGCGAGTATTGGAACCAATAATAATATTGTTCTAAAAGGCGCAGCAGGTGCAGACATTGTGATTACGGGTGAGAGTACAACCCTAGCCTCTTTGGGTCTTAGCACAAGTAATGTTTATTCATCGCCAAAAACAAAAGATGGTTTATTCAAAAAATTCAATACCATGATGGCAGGTTATGTCAACACTACAGATGGTACATTGGTTCAATACAATAAAAGTCTTACAACTGAAAAAACGGCATTAACTAAATCAAGAGCAACTGCAGTCTCTCGATTGGATACAAAATACGATGCAATGGCAACAAAATTTGCTGCTTATGAAAGCATCATCAGTAAACTAAATACCGAGTTTAGTTCACTCTCATCTATGATTAAACAATCTTACGTTAGCAAATAATTAAAGGAATTTAAAATGTATACCAACTTAGCATATTCAACTTACTCACAAAACAACGCCTCTATTGAATCTTCTGAAAAGTTGATTAGAATGCTATATGAAGGTGTTCTACGTTTTGCATCACAAGCAAAAAAAGCTATTGAAGATGGCAATATCGAAAAAAGAACCTATTGGATCAATAGAACATCAGCAATTTTTACAGAGCTTATTAATTCCCTTAATTACGATGGTGGCCAAATCGCACACTATTTGAGCGGTCTTTACATTCATCAAGTGAAACTTCTAGCAGAAGCAAATCTCAACAATGATACAGCCAAACTTGATGAAGTCATTAATGTTGCTAAAGAATTGTTACAAGCGTGGAAAGAAGAGACTGAGTATGTCATGGATTAAAGATTTTACAATTGCGATTGTAGAAGAAAACCATACAAACATCGGTGAACTGATCGATAATATACCTCAATTTGAAACTATTGAGGAAGCACAAACTGTTTGTGCACTTATACAAGAAGCTTTAGTCATCATGGAAAGAGAAAAAGCAAATACATTTGATGCGATGCAAAAGCTTAAAAAAACACGTAAATTTGTTGATACGTCAACAGAATCCTACATTCAAGAGTACAGAGGGTAGTCACTACCCTCTTCTTTTTTAATCCTCAAAACACTTTTTGATGAGTGCCGGACTCTCTGGTTTTGTCATTAATGAAACAACAATCGCTGTCAATGCTGAAAGTGGTAATGCTACAATCATCGCATCTACAAAGGTGACTTTACCACTCAAAAGCGTATTGACACCAAAAAGCATCTTACAAATTCCAAGCTCTTTTGCCTCTTGAAAATGAACGAAAAGCAACCAAAATGTCGTTACAATCGTACCTACAAACATGGAAGCAATAGCACCTTTTTTAGTCATACGTTTCCAAAAAAGTCCACCAAAATAGGTTGGTAAAAAGATACTTGCACACAGTGCAAAAAAGATAGCTGTACTGCGCGCGATGATAGCGGGTTGTTTGTCAAACACATAGGCTAAAGAGACGGAGATAACGATCATAATAATGATACCTGAACGTGTAATGAGCAATGAATTTGGGTTATGTTTACCTGCAAGTTGCTCAAACACATCACGACCTATTGCGGTACCCATTGCATGAAATTGACTCGAAAGTGTGCTCATCGCCGCAGAAATAAGCGCAAATAAAAAGATAAATGCAAACCACTTAGGCATCGCTGCATTAATGAAATGAGGAATAACTTTACCAATGCCACCCGTACTTTGAAGCGCATTTTTACCTTCATTAAATTCAAAATACCAAACGTTTGTGACAGAACCTACAAGATAGATAATCCCTGTCATCGCAATGATAAAAATACCTCCGATTAAAACAGCACGATTAAGCTCATTTTTGCTTTTTACGGTCATAAAACGTACAACAAGTTGTGGTTGAGCTAAAACGCCTACACCAACACCCATAGCGATAGTTGTGATAATAAAGAGCCATCCTTCTGAGAGGAAAACTGGCATTTTATTCCAGCCTTGGAAACCCCAGTTCATTGAAAGCTTCATTAAAAAATCTGGACTGCCCGCTACCAAATCTTTTATATTAACACTTGCAAGAGGTGTAACTGTTTTATCCCAAACCATTTCTAATTTGGAGAGTCCCACATCCATTCCACCTACAGAATCAAAAACCATCACTAAAAGAATAATCATAGCTACAAACATAATGACACCTTGAAGGGCATCGGTGAGCATAACACCTTTTAATCCACCTGCAAGTACATAACCTGTGACGATGACTGACATGACCAAAAGAGCAAGATGATAGTCCACTTTAAAGTATGCTACTAAAAATTCTGTACCACCGATTAGAACCGCAGAAGTATACAAAGGCATAAAAATCGTGATGAGAACACCACCAAATACCTGAATAAACTTAGAATTAAAACGTCGTCCTAATAATTCAGGAAACGTATGTGCATTGAGGCGAATGCCCATTTTACGGGTAGGGTTGCCTAAAAAAACAAAGGCAATAAACACCCCTATAAAGATGTTACAAAATGTAAGCCAAAGAAGCGAATTTCCTAACCATGCTGCGACACCACCAAAACCAACGATGGCAGCTGTGGAAATAAATGTAGCACCATAGCTTAATGCCATTACAAAAGGATGTGTATCGCCTCCTGCAATTAAGTAATCTGCTGAGCTTTTTGTCTGTTTGTACCCAACATAACCCAAATATGCAAGTACAGCAAGATAGAGAATGATGACAATATTTTCAATTAAATTCATCATAAATCCTCATTGATTTTAGCTTCATTTTTATCCCACGTCTTGCGTTCAAGCACCTTTTCCTCTTTGTCTTTATCCCAGTTGATGACGCCGTAAATAACGCACAATAGAGCACTTGCATTCATCAGCCAAAAGGCCGAGCCCACACCAAGATCAAATGTTCCCATACAACCCCTCTCTTTTTAAAAGTTCCTTAAAAGTAATATAAAAAGCTTTAACGAAACTTTAGTTATATCCTTAATCGATTATAAAAAAATGATGAAGTTTCAAAAATGCTCACTTTGAGTGTAACACTTTCGACACAAAGGCTTAGATAAGTATTTTATAAAGTAAGTTTCAATACCCTTTAAACCATTACTATCTATCAGCAACGGAGCACAACGATATGAAACAGATTTTGATGGGAAATGATGCCATCGCCCTTGGTTTGATTCACGCAGGGGTTGATATGGTTTCAGGCTACCCAGGAACGCCTTCAAGTGAAATTTTGGGAAATTTCCAAAAATTTCGAGATAAAAACAAACTTGAAGCCTATGCACAATGGGCTACTAATGAAAAAGTAGGTTTTGAAGTAGCATATGCGGGAGCGATTTCGGGTAAACGCACCTGTGCTACGATGAAACAAGTGGGGCTTAATGTCGCGAGTGACGCTTTAATGAGTGCCTCATACATTGGTCTTAAAGGCGCAATGCTCCTTATTTCCTGTGATGACCCTGGTTTCTACTCGTCTCAAACTGAACAAGATAGCCGCAGCTTCGCAAAATTTGCACGTATTCCTGTGCTTGACCCTAGTACGCCTCAAGAAGCCTATGATATGGTAAAACTAGGTGTTGAACTCTCCCACGAATTTGAATCCGTTGTTATGTTACGCCCTGTTATGCGCGTCAGTCATGCAAGAGAGATTTGCGATGTTGATGATGAGATCAAAGTAACTGCCAATAAAGGTGATTTTGAACGCAATATCCCACGTTGGGGCGCTGTCCCACCTGCAGGAAGATATAGACAAGGCTTAGAACAACTCGATCGTTTAGAAGCGATTAAGATGTGGAACTGGGATCATCTCATCAAGCCAAAAACACATGCTTTTAAAGGTGAGAATGTGCTTTGTCTCACCAGCGGTACAGGCGATGGATATGTACGAGAAGCTGTAGAAGAACTAGGCATTAAAGCCGATATTTTAAAACTCGACATGCCATACCCTCTTCCAAAAGAAAAAATTGAAGAGCTCTTTACTAACTATGACAAAGTCATCATTTTTGAAGAGAGTTATCCTTGTATAGAAGAGCAATTAAGCTCTCCAAAACTGTATGGAAAACTGACAAAACACCTCCACCAAATTGATGAATTTTCAAAAGATAAAGTTGTCACTGCTTTTGCAAATGCAGGTGTCATTGCTCAAAGTCATGCTTATAAAAGTGAAAAATACACAGAAGAACTTCCAAAACGCCCGCCCAATATGTGCCCAGGTTGTCCACACCGTGATGTTCACTATGCCATTACTAAAGTGTTTAAAAAGAAAAAGTCTATCTATACTTCTGACATTGGCTGTTACACACTTGGCCTCAATCAAGCGGCGATTGACACCATCTTATGTATGGGTGCTAGTGTATCTATGGCAAGTGGTTTTAGCATTTCAGACCCAGACAAAACCGTTGTAGCGACCATCGGCGATAGTACCTTTATGCACTCTGGTGTTGCACCACTTATCAATGCAGCTTACCAAAATCACAAATTTATTTTGGTCATTTTGGATAACTCCACCACAGCGATGACAGGACGTCAAACGACACCAGAGCGTACCAATCCTCATCAAATCGACATCAAGCGCATTGTTGAAGGCTGTGGACTTACCTGTCATGAGTACATCTATGAGCCAGACCTAAACAAGACCGTTGACTTTATGAAATCGCTTCAAGAAGCCTATAAAACGGCTAATGCACCTGTTGTTGCTGTTGTACGTGAGTTTTGTGTCTTAGATAAAGAAAACGCAAAAGGTCGTCTAGGAAAAGTGAGCGTAGAAGTTGATGAAGAGAAATGTGTTGCGTGTGATTCGTGTATCACCAACTACAAATGTCCGCCAATGCACTACAACGAAGCAGGCAAAATGGAAATCGACCTCTTCTTATGTGCAGGCTGTAGCGCTTGTCTTGATGTCGTCTGTCCAACCGATGCATTTGTAAAAATAGAGGAGAAATAACCATGAAATATCAAATCGTTATCGCAGGTATCGGCGGGCAAGGTGCTGTTTTCTTGGTTAAAGTTTTGAGTATCGCCTCTGCTATTAAAAACCAAAAATGCTTAGGTACGGAAAATCATGGTATGAGTCAACGTGGTGGCTCCGTTTCGTGTTATGTCAAAATCGGCGATTTTTACGCTCCAGCGATTGATGAAGGACAAGCAGATCTTCTCATAGCATTAGAGGGGAACGAAGCGCTTCGTAACATTCAGTACCTTAATAAAGACAAAGGAACGATTGTTGTTAACGCAACTAAAAAATTTCCAAAAGTTGACTTTGAAACACACACCATTGATGCTTTCAAAAAAGCAACAGCGAAAGAGTTTCCTATAGATGCGCTAAACGTCTATATGCTAGGAGCTACGCTCGCGCTTGATCCTCATTTTCCATTTTCAGAAAAAGAAATTGAGGAGGCAATTACTATAATGAATGCTAAAGTAGCGGAGCAAAACATTGCGGTACTTCACCAAGGCATTAATGATGCAAAGGCTGGGAAATGATCTGGTCAAAGGAAGAGACATTACCACGCCATAAGCTAAGTGAGCTTCAAACGCAAAGGCTTCAAGACACCGTTGCACGTGTCTATGCCAATGTACCATTTTACCAAAGGAAGTTTGCAGAGCTTGGCATTACACCTGCTGATATTACGTCCATCGAGGACATCTCAAAATTGCCGTTTACGAAAAAACAAGACTTGCGTGACAACTACCCTTTTGGACTCTTTGCTGTAAAAAAAGATGCAGTTGTACGTGTGCATAGCAGTAGCGGAACAACAGGGAAACCAACTGTTGTTGGCTACACCAAAGCCGATCTTGAAACATGGAATGAAGTCATGGCGCGTGTCTTTACGATGGCAGGTGTTACCAGCGAAGATACATCGCACAATGCTTATGGCTACGGTCTTTTTACAGGTGGTCTAGGGCTTCACTACGGTGCTGAAACGGTAGGCGCTACGGTTGTACCAAGTTCAGGTGGTTTTACCTCTCGACAACTGATGCTTATGAAAGACTTTGAAGCAACTGTCCTTACTTCTACACCTTCTTTTGCACTTCATATGGCGGAAGCTGCCATCGCAGAGGGTTATGACATCCAAAACGATTTCAAACTCAAATGCGGCATCTTTGGCGCTGAGCCAACCAGTCTAGGACTCAAAGAAGAAGTAGCCCGTGTTTGGGGCATTCACTACTGCGAGATTTATGGACTTTCTGAGATCATAGGCCCTGGTGTTTCTGCAAACTGTTTTGAGAGTAAAGACCTACATATCTTTGAAGATCACTTCTACCCTGAGATCATCGACCCTAAAACTCTTGAAGTCTTGCCGTTTGGCGAAAAAGGTGAACTCGTCATCACCAGCCTTACCAAACAAGCGTTTCCTATCATCCGCTACCGCACAGGTGACATCACCTCTTTGGATAGAACACCATGTAAGTGCGGTAGAACGCATGTGCGCATGAAAAGCGTTATGGGACGCGTCGATGACATGCTCATCGTTAATGGCGTCAATGTCTTCCCATCACAAGTGGAACATGTCCTCTCTAACATCGAAGGCATTACACTCAACTACCAAATCATCGCCGATAAAAAAGGCTACCTCGATAAACTCGAGATCATGGTAGAAGTCACCGAAGATATGCCACTTGATAGCATCGGTCAGCTTGAAATGTTAAAGAAAAAAATTCAACATGAACTGCTCAATAACCTCTACATTAACGCAGAGATCAAACTTGTTGAGCCAAGAACTATAGAGCGCAGTGTCGGCAAAGCCGTACGTGTCATCGATAAAAGGAGTCTTTAATGAAATGCAACATCAAACAACTTACAATTTTTCTAGAAAATAAAGCGGGTGAACTCTCTGTTTTAACCCACATTCTTTCTAAAAATGGCATCTCCATCAAGTCTATTTTACTTGCAGATTCAACAGATTTTGGTTTGGTTAGAACCATCGTGGACAACCCAGAAAAAGCAAAAGCTGTACTGGAAGATGAAGGCTTTAGCGTGCGCTTTACCGATGTTTTCGGTGTTAAAATCGAAGACGTTGTAGGAAGCTTTGACAAAGCCGTAAGTGCCCTCTCAAATGAAGGCATTAACATCCTTTATACCTATAGTTTTTATGAAGCAAGCACGGGTATTTTTATCTTCAGTGTTGACAAAGATCGCTTCAACGATGCCATTGCTGCATTGCAAGCCAAAAACATTGAGATCGTTCAAGCTAAACATTTTTACGAGTAAGTCATGACATTTAGTAAAAATGAAAGCTTGTGCCGTGATGAGCTTCAAGCGTGGCAACTCAAACATCTCAAAGAAACACTCCTTAGGGTCTATCATCTCGTCCCTTTTTACAAAAAAAAGTTTGACGAGCACGGCGTTTTACCGCAAGATATTAAAACGCTTGACGATCTAGCCAAGCTTCCTTTTACCAAAAAACACGACCTGCGCGACAACTACCCTTTTGGGATGTTTTCGGTCGATATGGACCAAATCGTACGTATCCACAGTTCTAGTGGAACAACAGGAAAGCCTACCGTTGTGGGCTATACTGAGCACGACATGGACATCTGGGCAGAAGTGATGGGACGTGCCTTTACCATGGGTGGCGTGACATGTCAAGACATCATGCAAAACTCACACGGTTATGGGCTTTTTACAGGCGGTCTTGGCTTTCATAATGCGGCTGAGCGCATGAAAATCGCCGTCATCCCAAGCTCTACTGGCTTTACCTCTCGTCAACTCCTGCTCCTCAAAGACTTTGGCGCAACCGTGCTGACTGCAACGCCTTCGTTTGCGCTACATATGGCAGAAGTGGCAAAAGCTGAGGGGTATGACATCCAAAAAGATTTCAAACTACGTGTGGGATTTTTTGGGGCTGAGCCAACCAGCGAAGGGCTTAAAAACGAGATAGCCCATATTTGGGGCATAGACTACCATGAGATATATGGACTCTCCGAGATCATAGGACCGGGTGTGGCGTGTAACTGTAAGCACTCAAACCTGCTTCACATTCACGAAGACCACTTCTACCCTGAGATCATCAACCCTGAAACGGGTGAAGTCCTACCAGAGGGCACACGTGGCGAGCTTGTCATCACCACGCTGACCAAACAAGGCTTGCCCATCATTCGTTACCGAACGGGTGACATTACCTCTCTCACACGCATTCCATGCCGTTGTGGTAGAACCATTGGTCGCATTGAGAGCATCGTAGGGCGAAGTGACGACATGCTTCTCATCAACGGAGTGAACGTCTTCCCATCGCAGATAGAACACGTGCTCTCCAAACAAGAAGGCATTACGCTTAACTACCAAATCATCGCCGATAAAAAAGGATACCTCGATAAACTCGAAATCGACATCGAACTTGATGAGCACCTTATAAGCGATGATGTAAGCTACTTGGGAAGCCTCAAGAAAAGCCTTGAACACGCCCTTTTAAATAACCTCTACATCAATGTTGAAGTCAAACTCGTTGCTCCTAAATCTTTGCAAAGAAGTGAGGGAAAAGCAGTGAGAGTGGTCGATAAACGACCAAAGTGATTTAAGAGGTAAGTAAGGCTTTTAAGCCTTACTTACTTTTAGTGCATTATTTTTTAGCTTTTTTAAGCATCTTCGCCGTTGTATCAATATACTCTATAAAATCTTTCTCAACGCGTGAGAGTTCATTTTTGGTTTGTTCTTTGTATTTTTCATATTCATCGTATGCTTTTTGAATAGCTTTGTCATGGCTGATTTTTCCTGCATGTTCTAGTATATCTTTACCTGTCATTTTCAAAAAATCATCCAATCGTGCTATCCAATCGCTCATATACATAGGCGTTTTGCTCATTGCTTGGATTTCAGCAAGTTCGATGTATGCTGTCACCATACGATTTAAAAGGTTGAGTTCATCTTCGTTAAGATAATTTTTGGCAACACCGATGTCTTGCCTCGTCGGGTGAGTGCCTTTGAAATGGGTAAGCCCCATATGCGGCTTTGCGCTATCTGCTCTTTCATAGACAAGTTCCGCCGCGGTATTGCCATGAACCGCCCAGTGCATTTTATTTTGCACCGTTTGAAAAAAGAGCACACTTTGCTCCGCTTTGGCATCATAGTCTATACTCGTAGCATAGATGTCTAGCACCTTACGCCAAAAAATCTTCTCACTGCTTCGTATATCGCGAATGCGCGCTAAAAGCTCTTCAAAATAATTCCCACCACCTGCAAGCTTAAGTAACTCATCGTTCATCGTAAAACCTTTGACGATGTACTCTTTAAGCCTCGCCGTTGCCCACTGGCGAAACTTCGTACCTTGCAACGACTTCACTCGATAGCCAACAGAGATGATGACATCGAGGTTGTAATAGTTCGTGTTATAACTTTTACCATCTTGTGCAGTTGTTCGGAAATTCCGAACAACTGACTCTTCGACCAATTCACCCTCATCAAAAATATTTTTTATATGCTCACTTATCGTTGCTTTTGATTTTTGAAAAAGCTCACACAATTGCGCTTGCGTAAGCCAAACCGTCTCATTTTCAAGTCTTGTTTCTATCTTTGTTTTACCATCTTCACTTTGGTATATAAGAATTGATGTTGGTGTTGTGTTGGTCATGGTGTCGCCTATCATTCTTTAAATACATCATCACAAGTTTGATACATCAAATTTAAATCAAAATTCATTAAATTCTGAGCATTATCTGCTTTATTTTTACAGATTTTATTTTTTTCATTGATCGAAATATTTTTTTCATCAATTTTTTTTGCTTCTTGTAAAATAAAGGCTTTAGTATTTATTTGCTTCTGTTCCGCTTGATTATTACTTTGTATATTTTTTTGATTTTCACCGAGTAATTTGTTAATATTATCACCAATTTGAACATTGTTAGTTGTTTCATTCTTTGAGTTGTCTATATTATTATAGATAATAGGTGCATAATTTTTTTCAATAATTGGGCTTTGATTATTGTTGTTTATTTTAATATCTCCAGGTGATGAGTTTAACCAAATAGGTACTATGATAGTTCCTATTACAGCTACAATTATTGTAGTTTTTTGATACATCGTTAATTCTCCCCATTTATTTTTAAGTTTTGTTATTTTAGAAATATCCACAGCATTTTCCTTATCAAATATCTTTTTGTAATATGTGTTTGGATAGCATCCATCCTTATTTTGATAATTATAGGCTTCATTTAAATGATATTTAGCACGAGTAGCTAAGTTTTTGCATTTACTTTTTGATAACTTTTGAAGTAATGCAATATGAGAGCTATCAGCACCCAAACTATTCCATAAATCACTAATATATTCATACATCTCATCATATATATCTGGAGAGTATGAACCTATAGGTCTTTTATACTCATAAAAAATCTGATAATAGTGATTGAGGATAATTGCACTATATTGCTCTTCTAATAGCTCAATATATTTAGCCTTTTGTAAAGTTGAGACTACCTCTTTAAAAAGTTGAATTTTCCGTGGATTCGCAGATGGTTGGTCATAACGATTCTTTTTTTCTTCATCGCTTTTTTTAGCACCAAAAAAGCGCTTTAATTTATAAAATCTTTTCTTTAGTGGCACTTTTTTGTACTCTGAGAAAAAACTATTTAAGGCTTTTTTAGCATCAATTTCAAGCAAAGATTGTAAATACAAAGATGCTCTATCGCTATCAATGTCTTTTAGCTCATTTATAAAATTATAATTTTGTTCATCCAATGAGATAATTTTTAAAATCTCTTCTACTTTATACTCTTCTTTGATAGATTTAAAGATATTTATGTCAAAACTCAAAAAGTAGTTTATTATGTCCAACAGACTATCTTTGTCAAATTTTCCAATTTTCTGTATTATTCCTGTGAATTCGTAAAAATAGACAATATCTTTATTTTGGCTTTGTTCAAGCGATAACTTGAACAATTCATGCAAAGACTCAACAAAATAATCAAAATATTCATTTGCTAAAAAAATACAATACTCTGCTTTCATCTTATGAAATCTAAAAGTATGAAAAAATATTTTTTCAAAATCCTCTTTAGTTTGAACTAAATTGATAATGGTATCATTATCAGAATGCTCAAATAAATAAATATATAACGCCGTGGGGAAAATATTGCAACTATTTGCATTTACACTGTCTTTGATATTTTTATAAGTCTGATCTTTGAGAAAATCATTTTTTATAAAATCAAGTAATTTTTTATGTTGCTCATGCGTTAACACATCAAGCAACTTACTTTTATTTTCATCTTCAAAGGCTTTTTTACACATAAACACATTGTAAAAATCTTCTTTTACCGCTAAAGCTTTTAAGCTTTCTTCACAAATTTTTTCATAATTTTCTTTTTGTTTTATTCTTTGCTGATAATCTTCTGATTTTGCCAATTCTTCACTAAGCTCTTTATTCCATTTTTCTTTTTGTGTTTTTTGTGCTTCCCAGATAATATCCATATGAGTTTTAAATGTGGTATCCTCCATCAAATAATTTTCTATATCTTGATTCAATCTCAATCTTACATAATGTTCAATATAGCTATCTATTGGATACTTTAGGACAGTTTTTTTTATATCATCCAATGAAATTCTTAAGAATTGGAACAAATCATGAAGACGCCAAAGCATATCTAACTCTAAAGAAAAATACACTTCCCAAAAATTATCAGCAATACTTTTAAAAGTAAAAGGCATCTCATCAATATCTGTATTGGTGAGATGTAAAAAATGCGTATTTAAAAATTCAAATACTCGATTGATGGCATCTTTTGAATGATTATGAAGCAATACGGCATAAATGCACCAACAATTAACCGAATATCTTTCTGTTCTTCCTTTTCCCTTAATATGTTCAAGCCATTTTAATGAATCTTCAGGCTTTAGATAAGGGACTATGTATTTTAACTGTCCACTTGGAATTGCATCCAATAACTCCAACAAGGCATCAAAATCGTATTTTGTATCAATATATTTGGCTTGCTTTTCATTGCCGTATCTATTTTCGTATTTAATACCATACAACGATTCAAAAAGCATGGTTTCAAAATCTATCACCGATATTTTCTCTGAGTTGCTATTGATGAGTTTTTTTTCTTTTGAAAATGCAAAAAGTCTTTTATTAAAATCAAAATTATCTATAAAGTTTTTTTCAATTAATTCTCGAAGGTTTTTATTTCCTTCATATTTACTATGAGATATTGCATCGTATTCTTCATGATTTGATGGATTGATGTTTGAATAATCTTCAAGATATTGGAAAATTAAATCTTCTAATTCTTTGGAATAATTGTATTCAAGAAGAGCCATCAAATACGCAAATACAACATTGTCTATGTCTGAGGATTTTATATTCTTTTGTATCAAACTGGATAGATTTAATGTATCAAATTTAACTAACGTCGTGCCTTCAAAATCATGCCATCTACCCCAAACCATTGATTTGTCATTTTTGAGTTTAGAAAGCATTGAATTTAAAAGTTTTTCTTGTTGCTCTTTGGATAAGTTGGGGTGTCTTTTGAAAATAAAAGGGTCAAATCGTACAAACTCATCAAATAAACCATTATTGAGATTCGTTAGGTAAATAATAACTTCTTCAAATTCTTTATAAAATCTCAACTCATGTGAAAAGAGTTCTTTAATGGTTTTTATATCAAGTTTATTTTCATTGATAAAATGCGCCATCAAAAATTCTTGAACAGATACATGAAAAAAACTAAAGAATTCTCCATCTTTTTTAAACAAAGAAGTGCCTAAAACAACTTTTAAATCATCAATTTTGATGGCTTGATTGTCAACTTTACACAACTCATCTGCTAATTGACTAGAATTTTGAAAAGATACTGATGGCTTTCTATTAAGCAACATGTATGTAGCTAATGAAGAAGATATATTAAAAAGCGTAGTTAAAGAGTTTTCAGAAATGGGTTCTCTATCTTTACCTTTTACAAAAAGATAATCTTTAACAAGATAGGTATAAATACCAATATAGCTTAGTTTTTTATGTTTATACGTGCCGTAATTATCAATAATACTTAAAGTCACAAGAATATTTTTGAGTAAGGATTCCAAATAATTCTCTGAAATAAAGTGCCAAAATTCATCAGTATTTATTTCTTTTTGAATTAATAGAAGATTAATTTCTTCATTTGTTAAATCTTCTATTTGATAAACTTTGAGTGTTTCATCTAAAGCTTTAAGTGTCTCCTGAAAATACTCATTCCATTCAAATTGTCTGCATGTAAGTATAAATTTTATATGAGGATTTTGTTTTTTACAATTTTCTATGTACTGGTTTATTTTTGCTTGTAATTGTTTGTAATTTTTATAGTCCATTGATCTTAAAGCTTCATCAATAGAATCTAACAGTACATATTTTTTATTTTCTAATGTGGCTTGGTCTTGTAGTCCAAGATTGACAAGTGGCATAAAATGAACTTCATCACTATTTTCTTTTTGAAACTGCTTTAATTGCTCAGTTTTACCAGAAGCAGGTTCACCGAGTATGACTGATATATTATTGTCTAACAAAGCATCAAAGGGTGCGATCTCGCGAGTTTCAATATCCTGAAATTTTCTACGTATGAAGTTTTGCACACTAAGCCTTCGTGATAATTATAAAAACTAAATATTAAAAAATTCTATCGTAATAAATTCCCATAGTCTACCACATCCCCACTAAGCCTTTTATCAAAAGAAATGGCTATAATACTTATAGCTTTTTCAAAGGAGTTTCATGCTCAAGATAGCCGTTTCCGCCTGTTTAATAGGCGAGCAAATCCGCTACGATAAAACAGGTCAAAGAGACCGATTTATCACCGATAAGCTTGGCAAGTATGCCTCCTTTGTGCCTTTTTGTCCTGAGCATTTAGCCTTTGGTACACCTCGTGAGACCATACGCATTGTGCAAGAGAGCGAGCAAAAAAAGGTCATTACTGTTTTTTCAAAAGCAGATGTTACGGGTGCCTTGAATGCGGCAATGGCGCATGAACTAGAGAAAATCAAAAAAGAAGAGCTCTGTGGCATCATCTTGAAGTCAAAGTCACCCAGTTGTGGGCTTGGAAGTACGAAGTACTACTTTAAAGAGATGAGCGAAGGCAAAAAAGATGGACTTTTTGCAACACTCTGCAAAGAGCATTTTGTAGACTTTCCTATCGAAGAAGAAGCACGCCTTTTAGACCCGTGGCTTAGGGAAAACTTTGTTATGCAACTCTTTGCGTACCATGATGCAACGAGGCTTCAAAACCACATCAAAACCATGAATGAGCTCGTGGCATTTCATACCGCTTATAAATTCTTATTGCAAAGCAAGCATGAGGGCAATTACCGTCTTTTAGGAAAAATAGTCGCCAACCATGAGAAAAAAAATCTTAGAGAACTCACGCAAGAGTACATCACACTTTTTAAAAAGACTATCGCACATAAAAGCACCATCGCCAAAACGGTCAATGTCCTGCAACACATGGTGGGCTTCTTTAAAAAAGAGCTTACAAGTGTTGAAAAGCAGGCATTGCATATGCAAATCGAAGAGTTTAGAGATGAGATAGTTCCGCTTATCGCAGTTATGAATACCATCGAATTTTTAGCTAAAAAGTATGATATACATTACCTTCTTGGGCAGAAGTTTTTGAACCCCTACCCTAAAGACTTAGCGCTTCGATCAACCATACAAGAAGGCAAATAAGCATGAAAAAAGTGTTATGGTTTAGGCGCGACCTGCGTGTTGATGACTCGATGCTTTTAGCCACAGAGGGCGAAGTTCTGCCTATTTTTATCTTTGACACGAACATTTTAAACACACTTGAAAAGGACGATAAAAGAATTTCATTCATTTTTGAGCAAGTAACTAAGCTCAAAGCAGAGCTTCAAGCTTTAGGGCTTGATCTTGCCATCTTTTATGGCACACCTCTTGAAGTCTTTACCTACCTTAAAGCCTTAGGCTTTGGTGAGGTGTATGCGAGTGTGGACTATGATAGCTATGCAAGAAAGCGTGATGAGGAGATAGCGGAGTTACTAAGCTTTCACCCGCTCAATGACTGTTACCTTTTTGAGCCGATGGAAGTGCTTAAAAAAGATGGTACACCTTACCTTGTGTTTACGCCCTATTATAGGGCTTGTAAAGAACTTT
>Ga0074197_1001230_pt1 | contig 22933 bp, 25 predicted proteins | sample EPASupsiteSAE305_FD_64526 | JGI IMG/M metagenome (GOLD analysis project Ga0074197, IMG submission 64526) | Bioremediated contaminated groundwater microbial communities from EPA Superfund site, New Mexico - SAE3-05 reassembly with SPADES | ecosystem: Environmental > Aquatic > Deep subsurface >...
CACAGCTGTCATCGCTTCGTTTTTTGATGATCACGCGGCAGATGCGTTAGGTCTATTCAATATGTTCAGCGGAAATGCCGTAGAACGTTTATCTATTATCTCTCTTGGCATTATGCCCTACATCACCGCCTCAATTATTATGGAACTTTTAGCAGCCACTTTTCCGAATCTAGCGCAAATGAAAAAAGAGCGTGACGGTATGGTGAAATACATGCAAATTATTCGCTATGCGACGATTGCTATTACGGTAGTACAAGCAATCGGCGTTAGCGTAGGATTGCAAAGTATGACCGGAAAAGACGGAAGCAGTGCTATTTTGGTTGATCACAGTACCTTCATGTTATTGGCCGTTGTTTCGATGCTGGCCGGTACGATGTTATTGATGTGGATCGGTGAACAGATTACTCAAAGCGGGATCGGTAACGGTGTTTCACTAATCATCTTCGCAGGGATTGTTTCAGCTATTCCGAGTGCTATTTCTCAATCAGTTACGATGGTAAATACGGGTGCTATGAGTTTCTTATCGCTTCTTGCCATTATTGCTTTGATTATTGCGACTATTTTAGTCATTATCTATGTTGAATTAGGTGAACGCCGTATTCCGGTTACCTATGCTAAAAAAACAATGATGCAAAATCAAAATAAGCGGGTTATGAACTACATTCCGGTTAAAGTGAATCTTTCAGGGGTTATTCCGGTCATTTTTGCTTCGGCAATTTTGATGTTCCCGATGACAGTGATGTCTTCGAGCACAAATCCTTATGTCCAATCTGTAGCGGATGTTTTAAACCCGAATCACTATTTCTTTAACTTTTTGACCTTTGTATTTGTGGTGTTCTTTGCATTTTTCTATGCGTCAATCGTATTTAATGCAAAAGACATTTCCGATAACCTTAAACGTCAGGGTGGTTTTATTCCGGGTGTTCGTCCGGGTGAATCAACGAAAGAGTTTTTGAATGATACGGCAGGGCGTTTGACCATTACCGGTGCTATTTATCTCGGTCTTGTCGCGACATTGCCGTGGGTGATTGTAAAAGCGATGGGAGTACCGTTCTTCTTCGGAGGGACAGCCGTTCTTATCGTGGTTCAGGTTGCACTGGACACAATGCGTCGTATTGAAGCACAGGTTTATATGTCCAAATATCAAACCCTTAGCGCGGTTGGCCTGTAACAATGGCGATTGCGCTACGCAAAAATGATGAGATAGCCAAACTTCGTGAAGCGAATAAAATCGTCGGTGCGACGTTGGAACTTTTAGCTGCTCATACTAAGCCGGGAGTTACATTAAAAGAGTTGGATGCATTAGGTGAGGAGTATATCCGAAGCCAAGGTGCCGTCCCTTCTTTTAAAGGGCTTTACGGTTTCCCCAGTGCGGTATGTACTTCCGTCAATGACGTGATTATTCACGGTATCCCAACGGACTACGCATTATGCGAGGGTGATATTGTCGGATTTGATGTTGGTACCCAGAAGAATGGGTATTTTGGAGATGCGGCAATATCGGTTGGCGTAGGTAAAATCTCTGCAGAAGATGAAGCATTGATCGCATGTGCGAAAGATGCCCTCTATTTTGCAATTGAGACGATTCGTGAGGGGATGCGATTTAAAGAACTCTCTTATGAGCTTGAAACGTTTATCACCTCACGAGGATTTGTCCCTTTACGTGGATTTTGTGGACACGGAATCGGCAAAAAGCCGCATGAAGAGCCTGAAATTCCCAATTATTTGGACGGTCAAAATGCGAAAGCAGGCCCAAAGATTAAAAACGGAATGGTTTTTTGTTTAGAGCCGATGATTTGTCACAAAGAGGGGACTTCCAAAATCCTAGCCAACGGTTGGGATGTGGTGAGCACGGATGGGCTGAGAGGCTCTCATTACGAGCATACGGTTGCAATAATCAACGGTAGAGCTGAAATATTATCAATCGCGTAAAGGAATAATATGGCAAAAGATGATGTCATTGAAGTAGACGGAAAGATTATTGAGGCACTACCGAATGCAACGTTTCGTGTTGAGTTGCCGAATGGTCATGTGATTTTGTGTCATATTGCAGGTAAAATGCGTATGCACTATATAAAAATTTTACCGGGTGATACGGTAAAAATCGAACTTACTCCTTATAGTTTGGATAAAGGGCGAATCACCTATCGCTATAAATAAATCTTCCCATTTGGGAAGCTTATAACTATTTTTTGATAAGGACATTCTCATTATGAAAAAATATTTATACACCCTTCTTTTTTCTTCTCTTTTTGCATCAGAAGCACAACAATCATTTTGGGAAACGTATACGGCAGCACTTCGTGGCGATAAAGTAGCACAGTTTCAAACGGGTGTGATTTATGAACGCGGCATCGGTATAGAGCAAAATCAAACACAAGCAGCGCAATGGTATGAGAGAGCAGCACAGCAAGGGCATGTGGATGCTCAGTATAATATTGCAATTATGTATGCTTCCGGTTATGGCGTAGCAGCGGATGAAGGGCTTGCTATGATGTGGCTTGCACGTGCGGCGAAACAGAAAGATCCTGAAGCGCGAAGATTGTTATTGAAAATAATCGACGGTGATTTAGATAGTGATAAACAAGAAGATAAAGGAAAGAGTGCTTTGCCTTCGGATATCGTCAGTATAACCCCAACAGTATTGTATAGTAAAGAGAATGCATCAGTTTGTGAGGGTGAAACCTATGCAGTGAATATAAAATACCTATGATCTTTACCTCTGTAAACAAACGGGGCGAATACTATAAAATTAGCGGAATAGTAAACAAAAAAGGTTGGAAAAAATACCTAAAAGAGGGATGGATACACGAAAATAATATAGATCATAAGAAGTAAGAATGAAGTTATTTTTTTCTTTCCTAATCATTCTGGTGAGTTTGTACTCTGCGGAGCAAGAGTCTTTTTGGGAAACTTATACGACGGCTTTACGCGGTGATAAAGTAGCACAGTTTCAAACGGGCGTAATATACGAACGGGGTATCGGAGTGGAGGCCAATCAAACGCGGGCAGCAGAGTGGTATCTAAAATCGGCACAACAGGGGTACATTGATGCACAGTTTAATGTTGCGATTATGTTTATACGCGGACGAGGCATGGAACACAACGTTACGCAGGGGATGATGTGGCTAGCCTCGGCAGCCAAGCAAGGGGATAATGAGTCTCGTAAACTCCTTTTGGAAGTGATTGACGGTAAGTATGACAAAACATTCAAACCGTCGGAGTCTGAAAAAATAAAAATCGGCGAAGTTATCCCGATAGCAGGTATTCGGTTGAAAACCAATAAAGATACGATGATATGTGATCAAAGCGGAAACTGTAATGTGATTAAAGCGTATACCACAGTAACCTCCAGGGCCAAAAGCGGTAAGTATTATAAAGTGAGCGGGATTGGCGGTAAAAAAGGGTGGGAACCTTACGAGAATGAGGGATGGATAGATGAGGGGGATGTACAGAGAGATTGATCTCTGTACGGTAAATTATTTTACAAAGCTGCAGCAGTAGTCGCTGATTGTTTTAACTTTCAAATGAAAAGCACTGTTGGCAGGTACGTCAAAACTTTGCGGTCCAGTAATACTAACCCACGCGTCTGAACCCGGAAGCTGAACGTCCATCTCACCGCTCATAATTTCCATGATCTCAGCATCTGCGGTGTTAAATGTATATTCACCCGGCAACATAATTCCGAGAGTTTTTAGGCTACCGTCTGCGAAATGAAGGGTACGACTGGTAACTTTTCCGTCAAAATAGATATTGGCTTTTTTATCAGCAGTGACATTTGCAAATTGTGACATTTGATTCCTTTTATAAATAATGGCCGCATTATAGCGGATTGAGCTCTTGCTTGATCTTTTTAGGCAAGTGGGCAAAGGGGAAATCGGTGACGATCTTTGTCTTCTTCCCGTCATTGATATGAACTTCCAAGAGCATGGTGTCACGATTAAAACTGATGAGTGTATAGGTTTGATCATCTTCACTATACACAAGGTTACGCGCTTTTAGGTGACTAAAAGGGCTTTTGCGTGGTCTATATCCCATAAATTCCGTTCTCCTGAACTGTTATTTTTTTACTATCGATGAGTTGTGTCAAGGCACTTTTAAAATTCTTTTTACTGAGCCCAAATGTTTTTTGAATCAAATCGGGATCACTTTTATAGTTGTACGGCAACATCCCGCCATTGGCTTTAATCATGGAGAGGATCTTCTCAGCCGCACCGGATGCTTTTGCTTTCCCCACCATTTGAAGGGATAAATCAAGTTTACCATCGGGTCTGAGCATTTTCACAAAGCCGTTTTTGATTTGCCCGACACGGACATCTTCAAAAAGCTCATTTGCATAGATCATCCCCTCATATTTATGATCCACAATCACTTTGTACCCCATTGGGGTTTTGGCGATAACCATAAACGCAACGGGAGTGTTCGGATAAAAACTTTTCGGCGGAAGCTCTAACGCGCCACTGATTTTTTCGGTTCCCACTAAACGATTGGTTTGCTCATCGAGGATGACACGAACGAGCCGCTTTTCACCCACAACAAACGGGCGCTTTTGAAGTGCTCTGGGGACGAAGAGATCTTTCGGCAATCCCCAGTCCACAAACGCACCGATACTACTCGTATCGACCACTTCAACAAACGCGATTTGATTCACCATTGCTTTAGGTGTTACGGTCGTCGCGACGGGGCGGTCTTCACTGTCGGTATAGACAAATACATCGATGGTATCGCCGATGTGCATTTTGTCCGTAACATATTGATTGGGCAGTAATATATCGCTCTCATCGAGTGCTCGCAGAAATAGTCCCGGCACAGTATCGCGATCAATTGTGAGGATATTTATTTCCCCGATTTTTAGTGTTTCATTCATGGGTATAATTATATCGACTATTTGCTTGCGGGAGAAAAAGGGTGAGAATTGTAATTACAGGAGCAAGCAGCGGATTAGGGGAAGCTTTAGCGCAATATTATGCGAGTGAAGGTAATCAACTTGTACTGATTGCCCGTAGAGAAAATCGTTTGAGCGATGTTGCACAATGGTGTCGAGACAAAGGTGCCGAGGTGGAGACGATTGTCGCCGATGTTAATGATTTTGAGCGGATGAGAGAGATCGGAGTGCGTTTAGGTGAAGAATCGATTGATCGGATTATCTTCAACGCGGGAGTATCGGTCGGTCACGGCGGGGGAGTGACACCGTTTGAGGATTTTGAACGGCTCTTTAAAACCAATTTTTTGAGTATTCATGCTCTTTTGGAGCCGATCATTCCAAAATTGATGGAACAAAAATCGGGTGAGATCGTTTTTATCTCCTCGCTTGCCTCGTTGTTTACCATGCCGACCTCCATTGCCTACAGCAGTTCTAAACGGGCGCTTAATGCCTATGCAGAGGGGCTGCACTATCAGCTACGCCCGCATGGGATTACAGTGATGACGATTATGCCGGGATTTATCGAGTCGGAGATGACAAAGAAGAATCAGTTTAAAATGCCGTTTTATATGTCTACCGAAGAGGGGATCAAACGGATCGCACAGGCGATTGAACGAAAAAGAATCCGGTACGCGTTCCCTTTTAGATTTTACTTAATGATTCGAATTGTCTTGTTATTTCCGCAGTCCTTAAGAGACAAAATTGTACACTTCACTAATTTTAAAAAGGGTGCATAACCCGTACTATCAAGGAAATATCCGATGGTGATCGACAGCGTTTGTACCTATTGCGGTGTGGGATGTGATATTTCCGCTGAGGTTGAGGATAATAAAATCCAAAAAATCTTTGCTAAAGAAGAAGGTGTCGTCTCTCAAGGGCGCTTGTGTATTAAAGGGAAACAGGGGTGGGATTTTGTAACTCATCCTAAACGGCTCCGCAACGCCCGTGTTCGCAAATCCTTTTTAGCCAAAAATACTGCACTTTTTGCCGATTTGGATATGGACTACCTTGAGCCGGTTGATCATGATTTTTATGAGATCAGTTATGAGAGCGCGTATGAACTCGTTGCCCGTAAACTGCGTTCTATCACCGATGAATATGGCTCGCACAGTTTTGCCGCGATCGGCGGAGCACGTACCAGTTGTGAGGGATCGTACCTTTTTCAACATTTTACACGTCACGTCGTAGGGTCTCCCCATGTTGATAACTGCGCTCGGGTTTGTCATTCCCCTTCACTCAAAGGGATGCGTACGACGATTGGAGAGGGAGCTATGACCAATCCGTTCGATGACATTTATGAGACCGAATACATGGTTGTTATGGGAAGTAATACTACAGAAGGTCATCCTATCGTTGCCAACCGTATGCTTGATGTGATTAAGCAAAAAGATATCGAACTTGCCGTATTGGACGTTCGCCGCATACAGCTTTCCAAATCGGCGACCAATCATTTAAGCATTCCATACGAAGCGAATCTGATGATTCTCAATATGATGGCGTATGTTATTCTCTCAGAAGATTTAGTGAATAAAGAGTTTGTGAACAGCCGTACAAAAGGGTACGAAGAGTACAAAAACGCTCTTTTGAACGATCCGTATGCCAACCCTGAATATCTGCTCCAAATTCCGGGGTATGAAGTATTGGCAGAAGAAATTCGAACGGTTGCTCGCAAATATGCAACCCGTAAAAGCCTTTTTTTCTGGGGATTAGGTATTACGGAACATTTGGATGGGTCGTATGCGGTTATGGCGATTACCCACCTTGCAATGCTCACGGGAAATATCGGTAAACGGGGTGCGGGATTGATGCCGCTTCGGGGCCAAAATAATGTTCAGGGAACCTGTGATGTCGGAATGTTGCCCTATTACGCTCCCGATTATCAACCGCCTAAAGAGGTAGGGATGATGACTCCCGATTTGATCAATGCAATGGTTGAGGGGAAGATTAAAGCCCTCTATAATATCAGTGAAGATATCGCCCATATTCATCCGAACCAAAACAAAATCCACACCGCATTGGGAAACCTCGATCTTTTAGTTGTGAATGAACTCTTCGATAATGAGATTACTAAATTTGCCGACATTATCTTCGGAGTAAAAAGCGCGTATGAGAAGACGGGAGTGTATATTAATGCAGAGCGACGACTTCATCTCTCTCAGCCGTTGGTGAATGTGATGATGCCCGATGACTGGGAAGTAATCGCTGAAATTTCCAAACGTTATGGTACCGATTTTGGATTTAAAAACTCCCGTGATGTGTGGGAAAGAGTACGTGTGGATGCACCGATCCGTTTTGGGGGGGCGAGTTATGAAAAACTCGAATCCAATCGTTTACGCGGATTACAGTGGCCTGTGCAAGAAGAGGATTTACCGGTATTGCACATTGATACGTTTCGAACCAAAGATGGAAAAGGGAGCTTTCACTACCACCAATACTCTCCTCGCGGTCAGGTCGAAGAGCTCATTAATACTCAAAGTCATGAGGGGTATTATCTAACTACAGGACGGGTTTTAGTCCATTACAATAATAGTGCACAAACGAATGCATGTGATAAACTCAGTCGCTCACATAGCGAAGATACATTACTTGTCAGTGTTGAAGATGAAGAGTTTTTTGAGTACAAAGATTTTGTCGTTCTCAAAAGTGAGTATGGTCAAAGTGCACCGCTGCGTGTGAAAGTAAGTTCAACTGTGAAAAAAGGGACCCTCTTTACGACTTTTCATCACGCCAAGAGCAATATTAACTTTCTTTTCGGGGATGAGGCGGACGAGCTGATCAAAACAGCCCGCTTTAAATCGATCAAAGTCGAGGTGATTAAACCCGACTATCTGGATTAACGTTCATGCACACTCGTGCCAAAGGCAATATTGCTGAAGAGCAGGGGTGTGAGTATCTACGATCCAAAGGTTTTCGGATAATTGATCGAAACGTGTATAACCGTTTCGGAGAGATAGATATAATCGCATTGGATTTAGAGGGGGTTATCCATTTTGTCGAAGTTAAAAGTGCGCTCAGTTATGAGCAAGCCGTCAATAATATCACTCGTGCAAAACTTCAAAAACTGGGTCGTGCTATTCAAACGTATCTTCAGCAAAAACGGCTTAATGGTGACTACTGTATTGATGCTCTCATAGTAACCGATGAGGGTATAGAATGGATAGAAAATCTTACTCTTTAATTAGGCAATTATTAGTGGATGCAAAGAAGGTTCATAAAAATAAAAACCTTGCGCTCCATTAATTCCAAGCTCTTCCACAATCTTGGCAATGGCTTCATTATGGACAAATTCGGCAACCGTTTCAATAGCGCTACTTTTAGTAAAATTGACAATCGTTTGTACGATAGTTATTGCTTTGTCATCGGTATCGAGATTCCGAATTAATGAACCGTCTATTTTGATAATATCGATTGATAGATTCAATATACGAGCAAAATTGGAGTAACCGCTTCCGAAATCATCAATTGCGATACGACATCCGTAACGGCGCATTTTAGTGATGAAGTTAACAATTTCTTCGTATTCTTCAATCGCTTCAGACTCTAATAGCTCAAATATAATTCGTTGCCCGATACTATCATATTGATTTAATAATTGCTCAATTAAATCTACACTCTCTTTGTTGGTGATATCATCAATAGTGAGATTAATCGAAAAATCGCCTTTATGGTTGGCAATAACTGCAAAACTTTGGCTAATAATGGTATGCGTAAGTTGGGGATAGAGATTGGATTCTTTTGCAATATGAAGATAAGGGAAGATGGAGCGTACTTGGTTATCTTTCATAATTACGCGTCCTAGTACTTCATGTTTGGTTACCGTATGCGTAGAGAGATCCATAATAGGCTGAAAATACGGAATAACACGACCTTCTTGCAATGCTTCTTTGAACTCTCTGACCTTTGTGACATTATCTGCAATGATTTGGTGAAGATTTAGCCCTTGATGGTAAATAGTAAGATTGGAGTGAGTTTTATTTTTAAGAACCATGTCTGCTGTTTCTAATAAAGGAATTATCGCTGAAGCAGAAACTGAAATTGAGGGTGTACGAACTTCATTGTCAATTAAAATTGCTTCTTTCGGAAAAGTATCTAAGAAATTTTTTGCAATGGAATAAAGATCACTCTGGGGTGAGAATTCAAATAAGATTCCAAAATCATCGGCACCTAAGCGATAATAGCTTGGGTTACGTCCAGAAAAAGAGATAGATTGAATACGTTGAGCAGTTTTAATCAATAGACGATCTCCCTCTTTGACACCATAAAAATCATTATAATGTTTAAACTTGTTGATATTGATCAGAATAAGGGCTGAGTGTTCGCCTTTTTGCTTTAAATCTTCTTCATATGCTTTACGATTACGTAGCCGTGTGAGAGGATCAACTCTAGCATCACGTTCACTTTGAACTAAAAAGAAAGCGATGGCTCCCATGCTGAGAATAAATAGGGTGACAAGCAAGTAGGAAAAATAGGAGACAAAATGGAGTTCATTATCAGATTCTTTAATAAACTGGATTTCAGCTTCTCTCAACATATCTATCAGGGCTGGGTCTTTTATCTTCTCCATTGTTTTGACAAAATGGGGAAAATATTGTTCGATTACTTGAAAATGAGAGAGCATTCTTTGTGAAAGAGCTTCATTATCAGGATTTCGAAAGCGGTATTGAGAAAGTGACTCGATTCTTGGATGTAATGAGGTAATTAACTCATTATCTAAACCGTTTTTAGCCAGCAAAATAGATCCGGATAGTCTGTTGATTTCATATAAAGATTCTTTTTCCTGAGATGAAGTTGCTTTTTCTTGTTCAAATAAATGTTGCTGAGAGACTAAAATGGCAGCAGTTGTATTTTTTATGACGATATTCGTTGTTTGGAAATCATAAATGGCTTCTACTTTTTTATCAAAAAGGGCAAGATGTTTAAGGACCAATGCATAGGTGTTTGGATGTTTTTGACGAATATGCGGATAATTAATAATAATTTCGATGGCTTTGTACGTTTTGGAAATTTCTTTATTGATTCCATCTTGATTGACATATAGAAAAAAAGCATTATTTAAAATTTGGTAGTCAAGTTGTTTATGAGCTGTTTCAATAGCTTTGAAATTAAGTCCAATTGTATTTCGTTCGGCAAAATAAGTTTGGGTAAGTGATTTAAAAAGAAAAAGGGCGATAAGGGCACTAACTCCTAATACGGTTGTTAAAATAAGTTTAAGGGTAAGTTTCATTATGCATCCTTATTTCGGTAATTCGCCCGTAAGGGTTTTCAAAAAGGCAACAATATAAGCTATTTCTTGATTTGAAAGTTTGAGTCCCAGATTATGATGTGACATCCGCTTAACTGCATCTTGCAGGGTTAGAGAACTTCCATCATGGAAATAAGGGGCTGTGAGAGCAATATTGCGCAGGGTAGGCACTTTAAATACATTTTTGTCAACTTCACGTTTTGTCATTGCATATCGATCATTAACGTTTTCAGCTCGTTCGAGAGGAATAATAACACCCATTTTTTGAAAAGAGTTGCCTCCAATATTGATGCCATTATGGCAGGTAATGCACCCCAAAGTTTTGAAAAGTGTATACCCCTCTTTTTCTTGGGGTGAAAGAGAGATTTTGCCTTTTAAAAAGAGATCAAATTTTGCATTTGGGGTAATAAGTGTTTTTTCATATTCGGCAATCATTTCGGTAATGTCATCGGCGGTAATCGTGTTACGGTGAGTGATTTGTCTAAAAGCTTTTTTATAGCCGAGATTATTTTCAAGACGGAAGATAATCTCGCGCGTGCTAAGCCCCATCTCAACCGGATTATGCAAGGGACCTAGAACTTGTTCACGAAGATTCTTAGCACGTCCGTTCCAAAATTGGGTGAAATTAAAAGTTGAATTCAGAACAGTTGGGGAATTCATAGTTCCGCGTCGTTTAAAAATTCCGATAGACATTTTATGTCCGTCAGAGCCTCCATTAGCGACATCATGGCAAGAGATGCAAGAGACAGTATTATCCTTGGACAAGATAGGATCAAAAAAAAGTTGTTTTCCTAATGCGGCTTTTTCGGGATGATGAGGAACTGATTGTGGAATGGGGGCGATCGGCTCTATTGCATAGAGGAGTGTTGATACTAATAATATGAGCAATACAAACGATTTCATGATCTATGTGTAATTTCCCAGTTTTTGAAATAGGTAAATCCGTTAATATTACATTAACATACTATTCTAGTCGAAAGTTGATTAAAAGAGCTTAATGTTACTCCATCTTGAGAAATATTGTGAGAATAATGTAATAAGTCATTTTAAAGATTGTAGCGTTATAATGACTCATAACAAACATTCGCAATCAAGGAAGTACAATGGGTAAATACGTTGAATTGACAGTATCAAATTTTGATGAAATAACTAAAGAGGGTGTCTCTTTAGTCGATTTTTGGGCTCCTTGGTGTGGACCTTGCCGTATGATCGCTCCGGTTATCGAAGAGTTGGCGGCAGAGTATGAAGGGAAAGCAAATATCTGTAAAGTAAATACCGATGAAGAGCAAGATATTGCAGTAAAATACGGTATCCGTTCTATTCCTACTATCCTTTTCTTTAAAAACGGTGAAGTGGTAGAACAAATGGTAGGTGCGGCTTCCAAACAAGCATTTGCTGATAAAATTAACGCATTACTATAATTTGAACGATGAGGGAATAAAATTTCCTCATCTACGCTTGACCTTTTCGGGTCAAATCTTCCCCTACTTTTTATCTTCTCTAAATTTTTTCTAAAACGATTTTCTTCCGAACTCCCTTTTGGTATGGTTTAACTACAAGAGTGTATGATATACAAAATAAAAAAGCGGAGGCTTTGGATGTTGGATTGTGCAATTATCGGAGGAGGCCCTGCGGGACTTACCGCAGGGCTATATACTACACGGGGGGGATTGGACAATGTCACAATGTTTGAAAAAGGTCTTCCCGGCGGACAGATAACAATGAGCTCCGAGATCGAAAATTATCCGGGGGCAACAGCGCATAATTTAAGCGGAATGGATTTTATGTCTCCATGGCCGGAACAATGTCAACGTTTCGGACTTAAGCATGAAATGTCTGAAGTAACCCGAGTTGAACGCCGTGAAGACGGTATTTTTCTAATCCAAAAATCGGATGGAACGAGCAATGAAGCCAAAAGTGTGATCGTCTGTACGGGTTCAGCTCCGAAACGTGCCGGATTTATCGGGGAAGATACATTTTTCGGTCGCGGTGTCAGTACGTGTGCAACGTGTGACGGATTTTTTTATAAGGGAAAAGAAGTTGCCGTTATCGGCGGGGGTGATACGGCTCTTGAGGAGGCTCTTTATTTGGCAAAGATTTGTTCTCGTGTCTATCTTATCCATCGACGTGATAGTTTTCGTTCAGCTCCCAATACAATTGCGAGAGTAAAAAATACGGCAAATATCGAACTAGTTTTAAACGCTATACCCGAAGAAGTTTTCGGCGATAAGATGGGTGTCAATGGAATCCAAGTTAGACTTCAAGACGGTTCACTGCGTCAAATCGATGTTCCGGGAGTATTCGTATTTGTCGGTAATAATGTCAACAATCAAGTTTTAATTCAAGAAGACGGGACATTTTTATGCGAAATGACTCCATGGGGTGAAGTAAAAGTGGATTTGAGTATGAAAACTTCCGTAGCGGGGCTATATGCGGCCGGAGATATGCGTGAATCTGCTCCGAAACAAGTTGTTTGTGCGGCAGGTGACGGTGCCGTAGCAGCACTTCAAGCGATAGCGTATGTGGATGGACATCAATAGCTTTTAAACACTTTGACGCTAAAATACCTTTACATAATGTTTAAACAGGGATACTACAGATGATTAGAGCAGGTGTTTTTGGCGCTGGCGGACGTGTCGGTAAGCTGTTGATCGAGGATTTGCACCATGAGAGCGAGATCTCTTTAGGTGCGGTCTACGTCCGTAATGAACTCAATTTTTCGATTGACCCTTCGGTATTGGTCACGAATGACATGGCGACTTTGCTTAAAGGCTCAGATGTTATTATCGATTTTTCATTGCCAGAAGCAACACAGCTTTTATTAGAGAGAGCGATTGAACATCCGAAACCTTTGGTTATAGGTACGACAGGACTGGATACCCACCAGATGAATCTGCTAAAAACGGCAAGTGAATCGATGCCGATATTGTATGCGACCAATATGTCACTGGGTGTAGCGCTGCTTACTCAGTTGGTTCATATGGCGTCTAAAACACTTGATGGATTTGATATTGAGATTGTTGAACAACATCATCGTCACAAAAAAGATGCTCCGAGCGGTACAGCTTTGACACTCGCGCATTCTGCGGCAGCAGGACGAAACCTTGATCTGGATGCAGTCCGTGTTAGCGGCAGGAACGGTAATATCGGAGAGCGAACCAAAGATGAGATCGCCGTGATGGCATTGCGTGGCGGAGATATTGTCGGACGTCATACCGTTGGATTTTACAATGAAGGTGAGTTCATCGAACTACATCATACCGCAACCAGTCGCAATACGTTCTCTAAAGGTGCTATCCGTGCCGCAAAATGGTTGGCCGGAAAACCAAACGGTCTGTACAGTATTCAAGACTGTTTAGAATTAGTATAAGGAAAAAGAGTGCGTAGTTTAAATGAAAAATGTGCAGTAGTCGGTATTTTTGATCATCCTGAGGCATCAAAACTAGCCTACTTTTCTCTTCATGCGCTTCAACATCGGGGTCAAGAAGCAGCCGGAATTAGTACCGGTGATGGTGAAAAACTTTACACGATTAAAGATCGCGGGCTTGTAACGCAAGTTTTTGATACTCAAAAGCTCACTACCCTTAAGGGGCAGATGGCAATCGGGCACACCCGTTATTCAACAGCAGGTGATGATTCTATTCTCGATGCTCAACCGGTATTCGCACGCTACGATTTGGGAGAGATGTCGATTGTTCATAACGGTAATCTCACGAATGCTAAAGAGGTACGTGATGCTCTGATTAAAAAAGGGGCGATTTTTCAAACTTATATGGATACCGAAAATTTAATCCATTTGATTGCGAAAAGCGATCAGCACCATTTGACCGATCGTATTATTGATGCCGTTAAAAAGATTGAGGGGGCTTACTCGCTTGTTTTTCTTAGTCGTACCAAAATGTTTGCAATGCGTGATCCGCATGGATTCCGTCCCCTAAGCCTCGGACGTGTAGGAGATGGATACGTAGTGGCATCTGAAACCTGTGCATTTGATCTGATCGGTGCAGAGTATATTCGTGACGTTGAACCGGGCGAACTCCTTATTTTTGAAAAAGGGAAAGCACCGAAGTCGATTAAAGTATATGAGCCGACACCGAAACACTGTATTTTTGAATACGTTTATTTTGCCCGTCCCGATTCAAATGTTTATAATCAAAACGTCTATGAGATGCGTAAAGCGATGGGAAAAGCATTAGCGAAAGAGCAGCCGATTGAAGCGGATATGGTAGTTCCGGTTCCTGATGGCGGAGTTCCTGCCGCTATCGGTTTTTCACAAGAGAGCGGTATCCCTTTTGAGATGGCGATTATGCGTAACCATTATATCGGTCGTACTTTTATTGAACCGACACAAGAGATGCGGGATTTAAAAGTTAAAATGAAACTCTCTCCGATCAATGATCTTATTCGAGGTAAACGTCTCATTGTTATCGATGACTCGATTGTTCGCGGAACTACAAGTCGTCAAATCGTCCGTATGCTCAAAGCTGCAGGTGCTGCAGAGGTACATATGCGAATATCAAGCCCCCCGACGACCGATCCGTGTTATTATGGCGTCGATACCCCTGATAAAGAAAAGCTGATTGCCGCGAATATGACGAATGCAGAAATTTGTGCTTTTATCGAAGCCGATTCATTAGGATATTTGAGTAACGAAGCACTGCTAAGCAGTGTTAACGGTAAAGAAGAGAATTACTGTACTGCCTGTTTCACCGGCAAATACATTATTTAAGAGACTCTAATGCGAGAGCAGATTTTTACGTTTGGGCAATATCTGCATCGCAAATTCGGGGTTAAAGTCTCCAAAGTACCGGTCTCTATCTCCGGGTTCACATGTCCCAATATTGACGGCACGGTGGCGAAGGGTGGATGTACCTTTTGTGAAAATGACTCCTTTAGCCCTAGCCTTGATCGTGCGCGTGCGCTCAAAGGATTTTATCTCAATCTCGATTCAACGGACAACCCCCACTTAGACAAACAACTGCAGCAACTGCAATGGCAATTTGATCCTCTCTCCAAACGGTTACAGGCGGAGAATGGTGCTGAGAAGTTCATGGTCTATTTCCAAAGCTTTACCAATACCTATGCCCCGTTTGAAACACTGAAAGCTTTATATGAGAAAGCTTTATCATTTGAGAATGTTATTGGACTCAGCATCGGCACTCGTTCCGACAGTATTAGTGAGGAGACATTTAAATATCTTGCGGAACTTGCACAAAAAACAGAAATTTGGGTTGAATTCGGGATTCAATCGATTTATGATGAAACTTTAGTGCGTATTAATCGCGGGCATGACAGTGCTAATGTTAAAGAGACCATTTTAAAAGCTAAGTCGTATGGGTTAAATGTATGCGGTCATCTTATCTTCGGTCTTCCGGGAGAGACAAAAGAGATGATGCTTGAGACGGCAAAAGAGGCATATGCGTTAGGGATCGATTCGGTTAAGTACCATCCTCTTTACGTAGTGAAACGAACCGCATTGGCAAATGAATTCGCTCGCGGTGAGTTTGAACCGATCGGTGAAGCACTGTATTTGGAAGTTTTACTGGAAGCCATACGGCTCAAGCCGTCTCACGTAAGTGTTCAGCGGATTAGTGCAGGGATTGATGATGAAAGCCTTATTGCCCCCTTGTGGTGCAAAGACAAAAACGGGCAGCTTCGTTCAATTAATAAAATACTGAAATCAGCCGGATTGAAATATTAACGCTTTTTTCTTTAGTAGCTTGCTTTTGCGCTAACATCAAAAGACATCCGTTTAAAGTGAGGCGGATAATCCATCATGATTCTAAACGTTTTAGATTTTCCGGGACTTAAAGATTCAGCAATAGTATGTTCTTCGACAATATTTTGCTGCTTAAAATCGGGGTTATCCCCTTTGTATAACTCTGCAAATACACTTGGTTGAGAGAATAATGATGCCTTATCTCCTCCCCCTTGCGAATTACTCAATTGAATAACGGCGACAACATTGGCAACCGGAAATTTTCCGACATTGCGAACTATCCCTTTGATCATAACTTGTTCTGATTGGTAAAAACGTTCTTGTTCCAAATTAGATACCTCAACGAGATAAACACTTTCATTGATGAGTTTCCACATAAATGCGCCGATCAAGAGAAGAACAAGCGAGATAGTGATAAAAACAGAAGATTTTGAATTCGTGCGCATCGATACAAGTATTCCGACAACAAACAAAAGTCCTAAAACGATTAATAAAAGATAGTGCCAGGGTGTTAATGGACTCATCGACATTCCCCCTTTATAGTGAGATTGTAGTCTTTAGTATATCGGAACGGTTCAACGAAAAGTTTAAACGGTGCCGATTCCCCCGGAGCGATATTTTCCATGAGTCTCAAAGAACTCTTTTTAAAAGGAAAAGAGGGATAAATTCGATCCACATAGCGATTATGAGTGACTTTGTGGACTCCGGCGTAGAGTGTGCACTCTTTAAAAGAACGCTTTGATGTATTTTTAATCTCCCCTTTTAAAAGGAGCGCTTCGGTAAATTCGAGTGCTTTTATCTCATAAAGGGTAACTTTGTTCTTGAAAAGGTAGTGGTGCAGAAAAATGTATCCGCTCACTGATCCTGCCGTTAAAACACCGAAGGCTAAGAGGACTAAAAAGATGGCTAAGATCAATTTATTTTTTAGTGCAATAGCCAAGATAAGCAGTAGAAGAAAGAGGATAAATATCCCCCCGAACAGGAGGTAATCGTATACTATTAAATGGTTGATAAAATCGATAATTTTTGCTTTCATTATTCCCGCGAGTTTTTCTCCGCAATCCCACTCATCCCAAATCTACGGGCAAGCTCTTGTTTAACGCGATCGGGAGAAATATTTTTGTGTCCCAGTGCAACCAGAACATGATAGACTAAATCGGCACATTCGTAAATAATTTCATCTTCATTGCCGTCTTTGATAGCAAAACTAAATTCCCCAGCCTCTTCAACCACTTTTTTGAGGATAGTATTATCCCCTTTACTTAAAAGTTTAGCGGTCCATGAAGTTTCCGGATCACTATTTTTTCGGCTGAGGATCGTATGATAGAGTTCATCAATGATTCCGTACGCGGCAGTTGTATCGATAGTAGGTTCACTAATGCTCTGACCTGACTCGATATCGGTAAAGAAACAGGACTTGCGTCCCGTATGGCAAGCAACCCCTTCTTGTTGTACGATCAGTAGGAGTGTGTCGTTATCGCAGTCGAGTAAAAACTGTTCGATATGTTGCAGATGACCGCTGCTTTCCCCTTTTTTCCAAAGACGTTTTTTAGAGCGCGAATAGTAGTGTGCAATACGGGTAGAGAGTGAAAGCTCCAAAGCCTCACGGTTCATATATGCCATCATAAGAACTTCCATTGTCCCGGATTCTTGAACAATAACGGGGAGGAGTTCAGATTTTTGCCAATCAATAAGATCGAGATTCATAGGTATACCTTTTAAGGGTTTCTTTTGTGCTCACGAATGAAAACGAAAGAAACTCTCCGAAAGGAGAGTTTTAATGGGTAGAAGAGACCTTTTGGGTGTCACCTGTTTTGGTATCGAGCCAAATATTCGGAGTAGAACCTCCAGGAGTGAGGAAGATTTTTGCATCTTTATTCTCTCTAAGAGCTTCGTTGAATTTACCTTGAACTTGGATTTGTTCCAATTTCAACAATCCCGGAGTAAGAGAGGCGCCGATAAGATGATTGGCTTTGGCTTGGGCTTGAGCTTGAATGGTAATAGCGTTAGCGGTACCTTGTGCTTCAGTCTCTTTTTTAAAAGCCTCTTGTTTTGCACGTTCAACATCTTGTTGCGCACGTTCTACCTCTTGTTTGGCAACCTGAACTCGCTCGATTTGGTCTTTTACTTTTTGTGGAAGACCGATTTCACGGAGTTGAATCGATTCAAGTTGTGCCGGAGCATTTTTTTGACCTTCAACATTTTTGCGAATTCCTGCTTCGATTTGAGTCGCGATGGCATTACGCATGATTGGGAGGTTCTCGGCTTCATACTGACCGATTACATTTCGAACAACATCACGTGCAACAGGATCGATGATTTTATCTTCCCAGCTAAAACCCCAGTTAGAGATCGTTTGTGCCGCTAATTGTGCATTGAGTCGGTACTGGACCGTAATATCGATCGAAACAGGAAGCCCCCGTTTATCCAAAACGGCAATTGCCGGCTTCAGGACGATTCCATCGCCTGCAGTCGATGCACGGTCAATTTTATCGGCATAGTTGATGATACGTACTTTGGTATCGACAATGTATACTTTTTGGATAAACGGAATCAGAAAGTGGAGACCCGGCATTAATGCACGTTCCTCATATTTACCATTGGTGGAGAGGATACCGCGTTCCCCTTCGGTGATAATAATGAACGGTTTGGCTAAAATGAGAAGCAAAATAATTCCGCCGATGATCCATAACATTCCTGCTTTTTGGCCGCTCAGATTAAAGTCCATTTTTGGCGGTTTAGGGGCATTAAATCCACCCCCTTTATTGGCTTCATTCTTTTTCTTATTGAAATAGTCGTTCATATCACTTGCCATGTAAAGTTTCCTTAGTTGATGTACGTTAGATAGTGATCGTAATCCGGATTACGTCCGCATACGATGTCAAAATAAGCCGCTTGGATTTTCTCCGTTAACGGTCCGCGTCCACCTGCACCGAGTACACGTGCGTCTACTTCGCGAATCGGAGTAATCTCTGCGGCCGTTCCTGTAAGAAATGCTTCATCCGCAACATAAATCTCTTCGCGAGTAATTTTTCTGCGCGTTACTTTAATCCCCATATTTTCTGCCATTTCAATAACGGTTCTTTGGGTTATAGAAACCAGTGAATTGTCATTTGGAGGGGTAATAAGCTCACCGTCTTTGATGAGGAAAAACGAGGCACCGCTCGCTTCGGCAACGTATCCTTCATCATCAAGGAGCAATGCCTCATCGTATCCTGCTTCAACCGCTTCAAATTTTGCCATTTGGCTGTTGAGGTAATTACCGACTGCTTTGGCCTTACCCATATTCGATTTGTTATTCGGACGGCTGAATGATGAGATTTTCAAACGGATCCCACGCTTCATCCCCTCTTCACCGAGATACGCTCCCCATTCCCATGCAGCAACCGATACTTCTACCGGAGCTTCTTTGTGATACACGCCCATTACTCCGTAACCGAGGTAAACGATAGGACGGAGATAGACGTTCTCTCCGGTAAATTCATTGGCGCGTAAGAGCTCGATTTGTGCCGTATTGAGTTCTTCTACAGTATAGGGAACTTTAATAAGAGTCATTTTTGCCGATTCGATCAAACGTTTTGTATGGTCATTTAGGCGGAAAATTGCATACCCTTTAGGGGTTTTGTATGCTTTAGTCCCTTCGATCGCACCGTTACCATAGTGCAGTGTGTGGGAAAGGACGTGAATTTTTGCTTCACTCCACGGGAGTAGTTTGCCGTTCATCCAAATGTATTTGGCTTCATTCATAGGGAAGTTCTCCAAAAGAAAAATTGGGAGATTTTAGCGTGAAAGGGGTTTGATGTTTATTAAGTTTATAACAATTCCCGCAACAGCGGGAAAAATTAATGTGAAGGGGTGTTAATCATCCAAATTGAGAAGATATCAATATACTCCCAAAACGATTGAATATATTCGGGATTAATCCCCTCATCTTCGAGTTTAGGGAGTAAGACGGCGTAAAATTCGAGCCATCGACGGCGTGCCCCTTCGTCAATACGAAACGGTGCGTGACGTCCTACCATGCGGGGTTCTCCACGAGTTTGGGCAAAATAATCAGGCCCACCGCAAATTTGAATGAAAAAATCAGCGGCATGTTTTTTGGCCGCGGCAAAATCTTCTTCATCGTTGACCGGGAATAAAAAGGAGATATCACTGTTGCGGATCATTTCATAATGATCGTCTACTAATTTACGAAAACGCTCTTCGCCGACTTGGAAAAAGAATCCCGGATGGGGTTTGGTAACGGGAGGGCGTACCCCTAAAACACCGTCAGTGATCGTTAAATTCATCGTGTATCCTCTGCGTATTTTTGAGACACATTCTAAAGAGAAGATGAAAAGAAACAGCTTAAAACATCCTCTTCCGCCACTTTTTAGGTGACGGTTTGTATAATCGAAACATAATTTCATGGCGGAGGAGATGGTATGGACGCACACATTTGGATGGGATCACAACACATTGTTGCTCAAAACTATACTGAACGTCTCAGTCCGTATGACGGACGTGTTGTTTCACGCTCGGCCGAGTGTAGTGCCGAGGATGCACGAGAAGCTCTTTTAATTGCTCAAAATGCGGCAAAAAAAGGGCGTAAAATTCCGCTTCATCAACGATGCGCATGGATGGAGGATGTTGCTTCCAAACTGCGTGAACAGCGCGAAGCATTTGCACGTGTATTATGCGATGAGGTGGGTAAACCGATCACCTACGCGCGTATTGAAGTGGATCGGTGTATTGAGACGATTACCCTCTCCGCCGAGACGATGCGTACCCTGCACGGCGAAACGATCAATACCGATGCAATGCCTAGCGGGAAAGCTTCACATGCGTATTGGCGCAGAGAACCGGTAGGCGTTGTGGTAGCGATTACTCCGTTTAATTTTCCTCTCAATCTGGTTGCCCATAAACTTGCACCCGCATTGGTCGCTGGAAACGCGGTTGTCCTCAAACCGACCCCTGAAGCCCCTCTTTGTGCCTATAAACTGGCTAAACTTTTTATCGAAAGCCCCTTTGCAACGCCTGATGCTCTGAGTGTCGTCTACGGTGATGCGGAGGTGGGAAGTACGTTAGTCAGCAGTGATATTCCCCGTGTCATCAGTTTTACCGGATCGGTCAGTGTTGGAAATATCATTACGAAAAGTTCGGGGATCAAAAAAGTCTCTTTAGAACTTGGTGGAAATGCGGCAACGTATATCGATACGAGTGCCGATCTCGAATACGCCGCCTCACGATGCGCAATAGGGGCATTTGTGAATTCGGGGCAAGTTTGTATTTCCTTACAGCGTATTTATGTTGATGCTTCCATATATGATGCGTTTGCTCTCAAAATGGCAGAGGCAACGACGAAGCTTGTGGTAGGCTCACCGTATAATGATGATACATTTTTGGGACCGCTGATTAATGACGAAGCAGCCGAGCGGGCGATGAATTGGGTTGAAAATGCGATTCTAGAGGGGGCACGTCCCTTGACACCGCCGCACCGTGAAGGGCGAATTTTTTATCCGTGCGTCATGGCGGATGTGACCGAGTCGATGAAAATTGTATGTGAAGAGGTATTTGCTCCGATTGTGAGTTTGGTGCGGGTGAATGGAATCGATGATGCAATCCAGAGAATGAACAATTCACCGTACGGATTACAGTTTTCAGTTTTTACGAACAATCTTTCTCATGCGACAAAAGCGATTGATGAACTTGATGCGGGGGGTATTGTCATTAATGATATGCCCACACTTCGCTTTGACATTCAACCCTACGGTGGTGTGAAGCTGAGCGGTGTAGGGCGCGAAGGGCCTCGCTTTGCCATTGAAGAAATGACAGAGATAAAGTCCATAGTAATTTTATAAAAAGGTATTAAAAATGTTAGACGTAGGAACCACGGCTCCCGATTTTTGTTTGAGTAACCAAGACGATGTAGAGATTTGTTCACGCGATTTACGCGGTAAATGGATCGTACTCTATTTTTATCCGAAAGATTCAACTCCCGGATGTACGACGGAGGCATGTGAGTTCAGTGAAGCAATGGATGCGTATGATGAGTTAGGGGCGATTATCCTCGGCGTTAGTGCCGACAGTACCAAATCCCATCGTAACTTTATCGAGAAAAAATCACTCGGGATTACATTGCTCAGTGACCCGACAACTCAGATGATGCAAGATTACGGTGTATGGGCGATGAAAAAAAATTACGGCAAAGAGTATATGGGGATTGTCCGCTCAACCTATATTATTGATCCTAAAGGGGTTGTGAAAGCCGCATGGAGCAATGTGAAAGTCAAAGATCATGTAGCAAAAGTAAAAGAAGAGCTAGCCAAGTTACAAGGGTAAATGCTTGCAAAAGTGGGTCATCATAATAAAATCCATTTGAATAATGAGAGTATTAAGCACAGCTAAAATTAAGTCCCCTTTCAGTATAATTCGCCCGATTTTCTCTCCTCATTTATGACGTAAGAAAAAAATCGCAAGCGAATCGTGCTGTTCTCGTGCATCCGATGTCTCATCGGCTCTGTTTGCGCTCGCCCAAGTAAACGAATGAACACAAAAATATTTTAAACACAGGAGCCACTTATGGTAACTATGAAAGACCTTTTGGAATGTGGTGTACACTTTGGTCACCAAACACGTCGTTGGAATCCGAAAATGAAAAAATACATTTTCGGTGTTCGTAAAAATATTTACATCATCGATCTTCAAAAAACATTGCGTTATTTCCGCAATGCGTATCAACAAGTTGTTGATGCTGCGGCTGAGGGGAAAACTGTCCTTTTCGTAGGAACAAAAAAACAAGCGCGCGTTGCGATCCGTGATGCGGCTGAAAAATGTGGAATGCCATACGTTGACAATCGCTGGTTGGGTGGAATGTTGACAAACTTCCCAACTATTCAAAAATCAATCCGCAAACTTGATATCATTGAAGAGATGCAAGCAAACGGACAAATCAACCTTTTGACCAAAAAAGAAGCGTTGATGATGAATCGTCAAAAAGAAAAATTGATTGCATACCTCGGCGGTATCCGTCATATGAAAACTTTGCCTGATTTGATGTTCGTTATCG
>Ga0074197_1001231_pt1 | contig 22928 bp, 27 predicted proteins | sample EPASupsiteSAE305_FD_64526 | JGI IMG/M metagenome (GOLD analysis project Ga0074197, IMG submission 64526) | Bioremediated contaminated groundwater microbial communities from EPA Superfund site, New Mexico - SAE3-05 reassembly with SPADES | ecosystem: Environmental > Aquatic > Deep subsurface >...
CCGGTAGGAAGGGGGAAATATGGAAGACAAAACTACCCCTCAACATGATGCCGCTAACCAGGTGGTTTACCTGCTTTCACGGCCGTGGGTGTTTGGCCTGTTGCTGCTGTTCCTGCTTATGCCCTCGCCCAAAATAAGCGAGGCCCTTGAAAGCGGCGCCGAGTTCCTGCGCATAGATACTGACGCCCGGGCGGGGGCAATGTCTTCGGCGGGGGCGGCTTCGGCCATGGGTATAAGCGCCATAAGCTATAACCCGGCGGGGCTGGCTTCCATGGCCAAGGGCGAGGCGGCCTTGAGCCACAGCGCCTGGTACCTGGGCAGCATGCACGACTTTGTGGGTGCTGGTTTTGGTATGCCGCAGGGCTGGAAGCTGGGCCTTAGCTTTACCAGGCTGTCGGCCGGGGACATGGAAGGCCGCACGGCCACAAGGGCCAAGACCGGCGGCTATAGCGCTTATGACCAGGCAGCGGGGCTGGCAGTGGCGAAGCAATTTGGGGCCTACAGCGCGGGCGGGGCTGTAAAGTACATAGAAAGTTCCATAGCCGGGACCAAAGGCACTGGCTATGCGGTGGACCTGGGCTTAAAGCGCGGCCTAAGGGCCGTGCCGGTTAGCATAGGTGTGGCGGTGCAGAACATAGGCCCTGGCATAAAGTACATTTCCCAGCGTGACCAGCTGCCGTTGAGCGTAAGTGCCGGCATAGTGTTCATGCCCATAGCCGGGGTAATGCTGAATTTCGACGCGAGGCGCTACGTGTACGACAAGTACACCACCTACAGCCTTGGCAGCGAGTACGCAATATTCGGAGGCGCAGGAAGCGCCTACGGGCTAAGCCTGCGCGGCGGCGTTAACGGGATGCCCAATCAGAGCGCGGCGGGAGCGTTCAGCGCGGGCGCGGGCGTGAAGTTTATGAACACCGACCTGGACTACGCCATGAGCCCGGAGGGTAAACTGGGTGGCACGCAGCGTATAACCTTAAAGAAGAAGTTTTAATAATTACACTCCCTTGACCCTCCCGGAGTATAACTGATAAGTTCTACTCATGGGGGGGAAAATACTTGTCGTGGATGACGACCTGGAGATACTGCGTATCCTCCAGGACGCGCTGCGGGCCGCCGGGCACGAAGTGCGCGTCTGTGACAACGGCGGCTGCGTGGAGAAAGAACTGAAAGATTTCAAGCCCGACCTGCTGCTGCTCGACGTGATGCTGCCGGGCATAGACGGCTACACGCTGGCGCTGAAGATCACCGAGGACCCCGCCACGCGCGACCTGCCCATAGTGGTGCTCTCGGGCCTGGAGCCGTCGGAGGGGATGTTCCAGCGCTTTCCGCAGGTGGCCGCCTTCTTTACCAAACCCTTCAACCCCAAACAGCTGCTGGAAGCCGTGAGCAAAGCGCTGACCCCTAAAGCTTAGTCCGCCCGCGCGGAATTGGTATCATAATACGGGCCGCTCCCGTTATGAAACTGTTCGACGCCCATAACCATCTGCAGAGTTTCCCCTCTTACGACGAGGAGGCCGCGGCCATGCGCCTGGCCGCCGCCGCCGGGGTGGAGGGCATGCTGGTCTGCGGCACTTCGCCGGCGGACTGGGGGCTGGTGCTGGAACTTTCCCTGCGCTACGCCGGCACGGCCACGCCCTGTTTCGGCCTGCACCCCTGGTATCCCGCCGAAGAAGGCTGGCTGGACCGGCTGGAAGAGTTCCTCACGCGCGAACCCTCCTGCGTGGGGGAGATAGGCCTGGACGGGCTCAGGGGCCTGCCCGGCCACGAAGAAAATTTCGCGGCGCAGCTGGAGCTGGCCCGCAAGCTCGGCCGGCCGGCCGTCATTCACTGCGTGAAGAGCTGGGGCCGCCTGCTGGAGATCCTCCGGGCGTCGCGCGTTCCGGTCTTCATGCTTCACGGCTACAGCGGTTCGCCGGAGCTGGTGAAAGAACTTTCCGAACTGGGCGCCTACTTCTCTTTCGGCGGCGGGCTGCTGGACCCGACGCGGGAGAAATTGCGCGCCGCGCTGGCGGCGGTGCCGCGCGGCCGCCTGCTCTTTGAGACCGAAGCTCCCGAGAACGGGGCCGGCCCCGCCGCGGTGGGGAACACCGTGGCCGACGCGGCCGAGGTGCTGCGCGTGCCGCAGGACGAGCTCGCCGAGCTTTCGCTGGCCAACGGCCTCGCCTTTATTAAAAACCTATAATAGTACTTCTATGGAAGACCGACTTGCGCGCATCCGCCTGATGCTGGGCGAAGAAAAACTCGACCGGCTGAAGAACTCTTTCGTGACCGTGGTGGGCCTGGGCGCCGTGGGCAGCTACGCCGTGGAAGGGCTGGCCCGTTCGGGCGTGGGCCGCCTGCGGCTGGTGGACTTCGACGTGGTGCGGGCCAGCAACATCAACCGGCAGCTCTACGCGCTGGGCTCCACCATAGGCCGGCACAAAGCGGACCTGGCCGCGGAGCGGGTGGCCGACATAAACCCGCATTGCCGGGTGGAGAAAATGAACGTTTTCGCCAACGAGGACACTTTTGCCGCCATCCTCGACGGCAAGCCGGACCTGGTGATAGACGCCATAGATTCGCTCGGCCCCAAGGCCGGGCTGATCGCCGCGGTGGTGCGCATGGGGCTGCCGCTGATATCTTCAATGGGGGCCGCCCTGCGCACGGATCCCGCCGCCGTGCGGGTGGGCCCCATAAAAGACGTGCGCGGCTGCCCGCTGGCGGCCAAAGTGCGCAACCTGCTGCGCAAGAGCAACACGCACCTGGATTTTACCTGCGTTTATTCTGTGGAACCGGTGGGGGAATTGAAGAAGAAGCGGCAGGTGGATCCCGAAACCGAATATTTCGAGCAGGGCCGCCGCCGCGCGGCCCTGGGCAGCCTGCCCACGCTTACCGGCCTATTCGGCCTGACGCTCGCCAACGCCGCGATAATGGACCTGGCCGGGCGGGCCAGGAACTAGATCAGAGTTTGGACGCCCAGCGCAGGATGCCCGAGGTCACGCGCGGGTTCTTGAGCATGTTCACGCCGTGTCCGCTGCCCCCGTTCACGAAATCTGCCGGCCGCGCCTTGCCGCCGGAGGACTTTACCAGCTTCATCGAGCTCTGCCAGGCGTAAGGGTCGTTGCCCGCCGCCGACACGAGTATCTTGAAATTCCACGGCGAGGAGAAATACTCCTCGGCGCCCACCCCGGCGTACTCCAGCCCCGGCGAGAGCAGAATGAGCGCGGCGGGCTTCAGCTGGCCTTCCACCGCGGCCTTCAGCGACAGGTTGGCGCCTATGCTGGCGCCGCAGAAGACCATGGAGGCGGGAGAGGTGCCCTTCTTGTTGAGCCATCCGGCCGCCGCTTCTATATCCAGCGAAGCCTTGTTCCACTCTTCCTTCGAGAACTTTTTATAGTCGGTTTTTTTCCCGCCACAGCTCTGGCTGGCGTTGTGGCCCCTCAGGTCCAGCGAAAGATACCCGAACCCGGATTTTTTGAGCTCTTCCTGGAAAAGCCCCCATTCGTTCTTGGAGGAGCCCAGGCCGTGGGTGTTTATGAAAACAAAAGGCGAGCTGGAGGGGGCCAGGTAGAAAGCCTCCAGGCGGCAGCCGTCGGAGGTTTTGAACGTCACCGTTTCCTGCTGCGCCTGCGCCGCGCCGCCCGCGGCCAGCAGGGCCGCCGTCAGTAAAAGTTTCAGCATGGTCTTCCCCCTTAATCCTTCTCGTGGTGCTTCTTCCAGGTCAGCGCCAGCAGCGCTATGGCCAGCACGCAGGCGGCGAGCAGCAGCTTAAAGCCGCCGTCCCAGCCCCACCTGTCCACCACGCGGCCTATGCCAACTTCCGCTATCACGGCCCCGAACATGTATCCGAAAAAGCCGGTGAAGCCGGCTGCCGTGCCGGCCGCTTTCTTGGGCACCATGTCCACCGCGCTCACGCCGATGAGCATTACCGGGCCGTAGATCAGGAACCCTATCACGAACAGCGACAGCGAATCCACCCAGAACCGCCCCGCCGGGTTCTGCCAGTAAACGTAAACGGCCAGGGTAACGAAGAGCATGTAGATGACCGATACCGGGCCGCGGCGGCCGTGGAAGAACTTGTCCGAGGCCCAGCCGGCCAGCAGCGTGCCTGGGATGCCGGCCCATTCATAGACGAAGAACTGCCAGCGCGCCGTGTCCTGCGGGCAGCCTTTTACCGCCGTGAGGTAGGTGGGCGCCCAGTCCAGCACGCCGTAGCGGATCACGTAAACGAAGATGTTGGCGAAAGCTATGATCCACAGCGGCTTATTGTTGAGCACGTGCTCCACCAGGATCTCTTTGGCGGTCATCTCGCGCTCGGGGTCCGCCACGCCGGTGTCGGGGTAGTCGTTGGTGTATTCCTCTATGGGCGGCAGGCCGCAGCTCTGCGGGGTGTCCCGCAGGAAGATGATTATCAGCACTCCCATGGCTATGGCCATGACGGCCGGCACGTAGAAGATGAGGAAGAACGGGAGCGTGCCTTCGCCGGTAAGGGCGGCCAGCCCCAGCACCGCGGCCAGCGCGAGGGCGCCGTTTATGATGGGCCCAACTATGCCGCCGCCGATGTTGTGCGCCAGGTTCCACACGGCGAACTTGGTGCCGCGTTCGTCGTCGGAGAACCAGTGCGTTAGGGTGCGCGCGCAGGGCGCCCAGCCCATGCCCTGGGCCCAGCCGTTGGCGAACCACAGCGCGAGCATGGCCCACAGCGAACCGACCAGGGTGGGGAACAGCAGGTTGATGGCGCCGGAAAGGATCAGACCGGTAGCCATGAAATAACGCGGGTTGGAGCGGTCCGATACATTGCCCATCACGAACTTGCTCAGGCCGTAGGCCACGGCGAGGCCGGTGGCTATCAGGCCCACGTCGCCCTTGGAGAAGCCGTAGTGGTTTATGAGGTAGGGCTTGGCTAGCGAGAAGTTCTTGCGCACCAGGTAGAACCCGGCGTAGCCGAAGAAGATGGAGAGCATCATCTGCCAGCGCAGGGCCTTGTAGCGGGCGTCCTGCGCCTCTTTGGGCAGGCGGGCTATCTGGGCGGCGGGGCGGTACAGGGCGAGCAGTTTATCCAGCATGGTTTCCTTTTAAGCGCATTCCGCGCGGTCCTGGCCGGCGGCTTCGGGGTCTTCCCCGCCGAAAGAGAGCAGCAGGTTCAGGGCCACGGCGAGCACCGTGCCAAAGGCGATACCCGCTATGTTCACGGAGCCGGCGGTGAAGCCTTTTATGCCCAGCCCCGTGGCTACTATGATGGAGGAGCCGGCGATAATGAGGTTCCTGTGCGAGCAGAAGTCCACTTTAGCGTCCAGCCAGATCTTTACGCCCATCATGGCGATAAGGCCGTAAAGTATCACGGTGACTCCGCCCAGCACCGGGGCCGGTATGCTCTGTATGACGGCGCCGAACTTGGGACAGAGGCCGAGCACGAGCGCTATGCAGGCCGCCGCTATGAAGTTGTAAACGCTGAAGACCCGCGTGATGGCCATGACGCCCATGTTCTCGGCGTAGGTGGTCTGCGGCGTGCCGCCGCCCATGGCGGATACGAACGACGCCACGGCGTCGCCGAGGTAGGCGCGGCCCAGGTGCGGGTTCAGGTCGCGCTTCATGTAGCCGCCTATGGCCTCTATATGGCCTTTATTCTCCGCCACCAGCACCACGAAGACCGGGGCGATGACCAGTATCGCCGACGCGCTGAAGGCCGGGGCTATGAAGGGCGGCAGGCCCAGCCAGGGGGCGGTCCTTATGGCCTCCAGCTGCTCCGGGCCTATGACGCCCAGCGTGAGCGAGAGGATATAGCCGGTGACCACCCCGGTGAGGATGGGCAGCAGCCGCATGAAGCCCTTGAGGTAGAGTGAAACTCCAGCCGCCACCAGGAAGGTGACGCCGGCCACCAGCAGGCGCACCCCGTCGGCGCCGCTGACCAGCCGGAAATCCGGGTTCAGGAAATTCGCCACGGCCGAAGAGGAAAGGTTGAGGCCTATGATGGCCACCACGGTGCCGGTGACCACCGGCGGCATCAGCCGGTCTATCCAGCCGGAACCGCGGCGCATGGTCACCGCGGCCGCCAGGGCGTACAGCACCGCCGCGGCGGCTATGCCGCACAGCGCGAAGGGGATATTCGCCGCCGAGCCGCCGGTCACGGCGAGCACGGGGCCGATGAAGGCGAAAGAGGAGCCCAGGTAGCTGGGTACCTTGGCGCGCGTTATGGCGATAAAGAGGAGCGTGCCGATGCCGGAAAAGAAGATGGCCGTCTGCGGGTTGAAGCCCATGAGGATGGGCGCCAGGACCGTGGCGCCGAACATGGCGACCACGTGCTGCAGGCCCATGGGGACCAGCCGGGAGAGCGGGAGTTTGTCCTCGGGATAATAAAGTTTCGTCATAAGGAGATGATATAAAAAAACGCCGCCCGTGGGGCGGCGCGGAGGAAGTGGGAGAGCTTGTCAGAGCCCGTCGTGCGAACCGGCTTCGGGGCGCAGGTTCTCCAGCTCCAGCGCCAGCTCTTCGGGCAGGAACACGAAGATCTCGCTGCGGGCGGAGATCTTGTCGCTGCGCATCTCAAGGGTGACGGTGATGGAGCGGAAATCCTGCTTGAGCTTGGGGATGCGGCGGAATTCGGCCTCGATCTTTTCCGGGCCGCCTTCTATGAAGAGGGGGACCGCAGGCATGTAGCTTTTTTTGAGGGCGTTGAGCAGGGTGCTCAGCAGGGCGTTGAGGACTATATTGCCCAGCTCCGAGAGCATGATCTCCTCCGCGGGGCGCGTGGCCGCCGAGCGGGGGAAGGAATGGCCGGTGAAGCATTTCGAAACGCATTCCATGTCGGCCCGGTCGAAGAGCATGGCCATGGTCAGCGGCGCGGCGCCCGGGATGGTGAAATAGGCCACCGAGGCCGGGTTCTTGAAATCGTGCTGGCGGAGCGCGTCCTTTATGGACCCGTAGGAGACCTTGGCGCCCAGCACCTGCCAGGTGCCGGCGGAAACGCGCGACAGCCGCAGCACGCATTTGGCCACGCTCAGCGCCGTAAGGCTTTCCAGGACCAGGCTGGGGTTAGTCATCGGTTCAGGCCAGTTTCTTGAGCAGAGCGTCCAGCTCGTCGTACATGAAAGGTTTGTGCAGGATGCCGGTGGCGCCTTTGTCCATCAGTTCCTGACTGATCACTTCCTGCTGCACGGCGGTCACCATGACTATCTTGGCATTCGGGTCCAGCGCGCGCAGTTCCGGGAGGGCTTCCAGGCCGGTTTTGCCGGGCATGACGAGGTCAAGCAGCACCAGGTCGGGTTTGAGCTCCGTGAAGAACTTCACGGCCTCGTCGCCGTCGCCGGCTTCGCCCACCACCTGGTGGCCCATTTCGGTCAGCAGGTCCTTTATCATGCTCCGGGTGAGGATATTGTCGTCTACCAGCAATACTTTCATAAGCTCGGCTCCCTGAAACCCCTGTGTGCTCTTAAGTCTAGATTATATACAAAAAAACGTCGGGCCGCAGGGCCGCGGCCTAGCGGATGTAGTAACGCAGCGTGAGAAGCGGGTGCCGCAGCGGCATGCGCGGGCCGGCGTGCCGCATTACTACTCGGATCTTTTCGCGCATCTCCGGAGAGAAACAGTGCGTGGGGCAGTTCTTGCAGGCCGGCTTGGGGTGGTGCGGGCACTTGGCCAGGCGGCCCGCCGCGTAGAGCAGCAGTTCGTCGCAGTCGCCGCAGCGGCCGGGGCGGGCGTGGACGCGGGAACAGTAAATGTCCAGCATGTGTTCAAGGGTCTCGAGCTCTATGGCGATGGTGTCGGTCACGGGCTAAATTATACTTAAAAAATAAGCTGCCTTTGACTACGGGGGCGGCATATCCTAGAATGAAAGCAGGAGGGCACATGAACGGCAGGGATAAACGGCGGGCGCCGCGCAACAGCCACAATTCGGTCATAGAGATCTTCGACATCGAAGGCAACCTCGCTGTTACCGGGCGGCTTATAGATTTTTCTGAAGTGGGGGCCTCCTTTTCCGTGGGGGACCCGGTGGTGATGCCCGAGCGGTTCCGCGCCCGGCTGCGGTTCCTGGACCGCGGCATACTGGACGCCCGGGCGCGCGTGGTCTGGATCCGCCGGGATAAGAATATCACCCGCTACGGCATCGCTTTCGATTCACTTAAAAGAGTGCACCCCACCGGGGAATTCAAGGGCCTCAGGGACTGAGCGCTTATGGAAAAAGCCGTGGCCGCGAGGGAAATACTGCTGCTGGGCGCGCTGGAAGAGGCGCGCGCGGCCGCGCTCGCCGCCGGTGTGGAGCTGGTGCCCCTGAAGGGCGCCGCCCTGCTGGAGCTGGGCCTTTTCCAGCCCGGGGAACGCGGCATGACCGATGCCGACGTGCTGCTGCGCCCCCGCGACCTGGAACTCTTTGAAAAGGTTCTGGCCGGGCTCGGCTACTCGCCCATGCCCAATAGCGCCGATGCCTGGGTGCGCCCCGGCGGCGAAGACGCGCCCCCGGCCATCCTGGACGTGCACACCGGCCTCTGGCACATAAAGAACACCGAGGAACTTTTCAGCTGGGGCCTGGAGCCGGGGCCGTCGGGCCTGTCGCTCGGGCTGCCGGACCTCTTCATTCACGCCGCCGCCCACCCGCTGCTTCACCACGGCGAGCTGACGCCGCGCGCGCTGGAGGATTGCGCCAGGCTAGCCGCGGCCGCGCCGGGGAACGGGGAGAAGTTCTGGGGTACGGTGGCCCGCAAGGCGGCCGTCTACGGGGTGCGCGCGGTGATCTGGCCCGCGGTGAAGCGGCTCGCGGCCGGCACCGGTTCCGTGCCGGCGCAGTACCTGGCCGAACTGGAACCGCGAGGCCCGGAAAAAATAAAAGCGGCCCTTTTCGAAAAGGCCGCCCAGAAACATTCCACAACGCTCGAGTACCTGCTGCCGGCGCTGCAGCGTCCGTCGCTGCTGGTGCGCTACGCCGTGCCAGAGAAGCGCTTCATGCTGCGCCGCTACGGCGCCGCCAGCCTGCTCTTGTACGCGCTGCGCCCGCTCAAGCTGGTCTGGTCAATCCTTAGGCGCTAAGCCCTTCACCAGCGTAACCATCTTCAGGATGCTCGAAATCCGCTCCAGCCCGGGCGGCTTTATCACGAAATCGAAAGCCCCTTCCCGCACCGCCTTGGCGGCCAGGTCCGCGCCGTCCAGGCCGGTGATGATGATCACGCAGACGTCGGGGTTTTTTTCGCGCGCTTTAAAGGAAAGTTCCAGGCCGCTGGCGCCGCGCAGGTAGATGTCCGTGAGCACCAGGTCGTAGGCGGTCTCCTCCAGGAGGGCGCGCGCTTTCTCGGCGTCGCCGGCCCGGGTGACCTCGAAATGGGGGAACTGGGCCAGGATGGCGTCCACCCTGTCCACCACGTAGGCTTCGTCCTCTATGAAAAGCAGCTTTTTGGCGGCCATTACCAGTCCGTCCACCAGCGGGCGAGTTCTATCTTTACGGAGAATTTCTGGTTGCGCTCCCGCAGCTCGCTCATGGGGACAGGCCGCTCTATGGAGGTCAGCGGGTGTTCCCGCAGGTCTATGAGCCGGGGGTCGGTCTGCGCGAAATCGGCGTCCAGCACGGTCTGCACCAGGGGCCGGGTGAGGGAACCGCGGTTAACCTTGAGCACCTGGCCTATCTCCCCGGAGGACAGCAGCACTATGGAGCCGGGCGGGTAGATGGAGACGGCGGAGATGAGGGCCTTCACGGTCTTGGCCGTGAAGCCGTGCCCTTCCTTTTCTATCAGTTCCTTGATGACGTCCGGCGGGTCCAGCGGTTCGCGCCAGGCGCGGGGATGCGTCATGGCCTCGTAGACGTCGGCCACGCCTATCAGCTGGGCCAGCGGGTCTATGGACTCGCTGGAAAGCCGGTCAGGGTAACCGGAGCCGTCTATGCGCTCGTGCGTCTGGAAAATTATGCGCTTTACCCGGTCCTTTATCTTGTAATCCAGGTCCACTATCCGGTCCAGCTTGGCCACGCCGGATTCGGTGTGCAGGGTAATGGCTGAAAATTCTTCTTCGGTAAGCCGGCTTTCCCGGGTGTAGAGGTCGGCGTATTCCGGCATGCCGATGTCGTGCGCCATGGCGCAGAAACCGAGCAGCTTCAGTTCCTGGTGGTCCAGGTCCAGGGCCAGGCCCATGGCCAAGGCTATGAGGGTGGTGTTGGCCGTGTGCGCCTTGAGGTAATCCTCGGCGGAGGCGTAGTGGACGTAGTTGAGCAGCACGTTGTTGGTCCTGAGCGTGTCCACGGCCAGGCCGACCACGCGCGTGACGGCTTCGTATTTTTCGGTGTAGGGCTGGCCTATGGCGGAGAGCAGCTCTCCGGCCTGCTCCAGCACCTTCGCGTAAACTTCCTTGGCCTGGACGTCCAGTTCACGGAACGGCTTGGGGGCCTCATACTGCTGTGCGCGCTGTTCCTGCCGCGCGCTGGGGGTATAGGCGACGGCGTGTTTTTTTACAGCCTCGGCCCGCTCCGAGCGGGTCTCTTCGGGCGCCTGTTGAGGGGCGGGCGCGGCGGGAACCTGCGCCGGCGCGGGGTCGGCGTGAGGGGGAACGGGCTCTGCCTGCCGTACCTGTTTTTTAGGTTCCGCGGCAGGCGGTTCGTTCTTGCTCTTTTTCAGGTCTGAGAACCGCATAAGGATATTATATACCCGGCCGGTTAAATAAAGATTGCGGAAGAGTTACAGCTTCTTCTCGAAAAGGCGGTATTTGCGGTAGACCTCGCCGCCCAGGGTCTCGATGGTCTTGTTGATGAGGGCGTTATCTTCAAGCGTCCAGGACATTTCGCCGTACTCCCACCCCATCTTCTTGGCGGACAGGATGGCCTGCTTTATGAGCAGCAGTTCCAGGCCCTTGCCGCGGAATTCCTTCTTGATGCCCAAGGTGAGCAGGCGCCCGCGGTTCAGCTTGAAAGCCACTTTGTGCAGGAAAGGCAGGATAGTGAGGGGGGTGAGGGCGCCGCCGGCCGCTTTGAGGGCTATGTTGAAGTCCGGCAGCATCAGGGCGAAGCCGGCCGCCTTGCCTTCGTAGCGGGCGAAATAGAGGTACTCGGGTTTGAGCAGGGGTTTGAGGGCCGTCGCCAGGTCGTCCATTTCCTCGGCGGTCATGGGCACGAAACCCCAGTTCTTTTCCCAGGCGGAATTGTAGATGTCCTTCACTTCTGAGATGGCGGCGTCCAGGGCTTTTACTTCCGCTAAATGCACCGTTACCTTGCCGTCGCGGTTCATGCGGGAAACTATCTTCTCGAACCGCTCCGGGAAACCGGCCGCGGTGGGGTAGCGGTAGGCGTAAAGGTCCTTGGCCTTGGCGAAGCCGGCCGCGGCCGCCAGTTCCAGGTAGTAGGGAGGGTTATAGGGCATCATCACCATCGGGGGGCCGTCGAAGCCCTCCAGCAGCATGCCGCAGGTCTCGTTGGTGGAAGGGTTGACCGGGCCTATTGCGCAATCCATGCCCTTGGTCTTGAGCCAGGCGCAGGCGGCCGAGAACAGGCCGCAGGCGGCCTCCTTGTCGTCGGCGCAGTCGAAAAAGCCGAAGAAGCCGGCCTTGTCGGCGTGAAAATTGTTGTGGGCGTGGTTGCTGATGGCCGCGATCCGGCCTACGGGGCGGCCGTCCCTGAAGGCCATGAAAAGCCGGCGGTCGGCGTGGCGCCAGAACGGGTGCCCGGTTTCCAGGAGGTGGCGCACGTCCTTCTTCAGGTCGCCTACCCAATGCTGGTGACCCTTGAACAGGGCGTAAGGCAGGTCGATGAACGCGCCGAGGTCCTTTTCGGCGGTGGTCCGAATTTCCAGGGACATAAAATCAGATGGCGGCGCCGGGCTACTTTACCAGGGCCGAGGTTTTCTTCTTCAGGACTTTCTTGATGCAGGTCTCAAAGATGTTCAGGGCGCGGTCCAACTGCTCCCTGGTGTGGGTGGCGGTGGCCACCACGCGCAGCATGGCGCGCTTGGGCGGCACCGCGGGGCTCACTACCGGGTTGGTGAACAGGCCGTGGTCGTAGAGCATGCGCCAGAGCATGAAGGTCTTTTCGTTGTCGCCTATGATGACCGGGATGATGGGGGTCTGGGTTTCGCCGGTGTTGAGGCCCATGGCCTTGAAGCGCTTCATCAGGTAGGCGGAGTTGTCCCACAGCTTCTTGATGCGCTGCGGCTCTTCGGTTATGATGTCCAGAGCCTTGGAGATGGAGGCCACGGAGGCCGGCGGCAGCGAGGCCGAGAAGATCATGGAGCGGGAAATGTGCTGGATGTAGTGGAGGATGTCCGCGTCGCCCACCACGAAGCCGCCCACCGAGGCGAAGGATTTGGAGCAGGTGCCCACCACCAGGTCCACGTCCTTGTTGGTCAGGCCGAAATGTTCCATGGTGCCGTGGCCGTGCTTGCCCAGCACGCCGGTGGCGTGCGCGTCGTCCACCATCAGGCGGGCGCCGTGCTTGCGGCAGACCTTCGAAATTTCGGGGATGGGGGAGATGTCGCCTTCCATGGAGAAGACGCCGTCCACTATGACCAGTTTGCCGTGGTTGGGGCCTATTTCCTTGAGCACGCGCTCGAGGTCTTCGGGGTTGTTGTGCTTGAAGCGGCGCAGTTCGCCGTGGGAGAGGCGGCAGCCGTCCAGGATGCTGGCATGGTTGAGCTTGTCCACTATGGCGAAGTCGCCTTTGCCCACCAGCGCGCTGACCACGCCCAGGTTCATCTGGTAGCCGGTGGCGTAAATGAGGGCGGCCTCGCGGCCCTTGAACTTGGCCAGCTTGGTCTCCAGTTCGGTGTGCAGCACGGTGTTGCCGTTGAGGAAGCGCGAGCCGGCCACGCCGGTGCCGAATTTGTTCACCGCGTCTATGGCGGCCTTCTTCATGCGGGGATCGTTGGCCAGGCCCAGGTAGTTGTTGGACCCGAACATGATGAACTTCTTGCCCTTTATGGTGATCTCGGGGGCCTGCTCGCTTTCGAGTTCCTTGAAATAGGGATAGATCCCGGAGGCTATGAGCTGCTTAACAATGTGGAAGTTGCGGCACTTGTGGAAAATGTCGGTCATATTATCCTGATATTTTATTATATTTGGGGGCGGTTGAGGGCGGTCAGATTCATTTGCGGCCCATCTTGCGGGCGAGGGCGGTGGTGGAGCGGCCTTTCAGCAGGGGGATCAGGGCCACCCGGCCGGCGAATTCGGCCCCGACCACGGTGGAATTCCTGTAATCGGCCCCTTTCACCAGAATATCCGGCTTCAGGGCCTTTATCAGCTTGAGAGGGGTGTCTTCGCCGAAAACCACCACGGCGTCCACGGCCTGCAGGGCCGCCAGCACCAGGGCGCGGTCGCCGGCCTTATTGAAGGGCCTGGGCGCTCCTTTGAGGCGGCGCACGGAAGCGTCGGAGTTGAGGCCGAGGAAGAGGAAATCCCCCAATGAACGGGCTTTTTCCAGGGAATAGATATGGCCCGCGTGCAGCAGGTCGAAGCAGCCGTTGGTGAAAACGGCCGTTTTTCCGGCCCGCTTCAGGGCCGCGCGCAGGGCCGCGGCCTGTTTAATGGAAAGGATCTTGCCCGCGGTGCGCATCAGGCGGCCTTTACGAGCTCGGCCGGGGCGAGCAGGCGCTCCATGAAGCCGGTGTCGGTCTTTCCGGCCTTGAAATCCGGGCTGTCCACTATCAGCTGGTGGGCGTCTATGGTGGTCTTCACGCCTTTTACCTTGAATTCGGCCAGCGCGCGGCGCGAGCGCTCCACCGCCATCTCGCGGGTGGGGGCCCAGACTATGAGCTTGGCCAGCATGCTGTCGTAATAGATGGGCAGGTTGTAGCCGGCATAGACATGCGTGTCTATGCGCAGCCCGGGGCCGCCGGGCAGCAGCCACTCTTCTATGCGGCCCACGGAGGGCGAGAAGTTGCGGCTGAAATCCTCGGCGTTGATGCGGTGCTCTATGGAATGGCCCAGCAGCGGCACGGTGTGGCCGCCGGTGTAGGTCAGTTTCTCGCCGGAGGCGGCCAGCAGCTGCTCGCGCACCAGGTCGAATCCGGTCACGCACTCTGTCACCGGGTGCTCCACCTGCAGGCGGGTGTTCACTTCCATGAAATAGAACTCGCCGGTCTGGGTGAGCAGGAATTCCACGGTGCCCACGCCCACGTACTTGGCCGCCTCGGCCAGGTCCACGGCCGCTTTCTCGAGCTTGGCGCGCAGCCGCTTGTCCACGGCGGGCGAGGGGGTTTCCTCCACCAGTTTCTGGTGGCGGCGCTGTATGGAGCAGTCGCGCTCCGGGAAAGCTATCACGTTGCCGTGCATGTCGCGGGCGAACTGCACCTCTATGTGGCGCGGCAGCTCTATGTACTTCTCGAAATAGACCTCGCCGTTGCCGAAGGCGGCCTTGGCCTCGCTGGAGGCCATGTTCATCTCGTTGGCCAGCTGGGACGCCTCGCGCACTATGCGTATGCCCTTGCCGCCGCCGCCGGCGGCCGCCTTTATCATTATGGGGAAGCCGATCTTGGCCGCCGCGGCGGCCGCTTCCTTCACGGAGATGCAGTCCTTGGTGCCGGGCGTCACCGGCACGCCGGCCTTCACCGCCATCTTGCGGGCTTCCGCCTTGTGGCCGAGCTGCTGGATGGACTTGGGGGAGGGACCTATGAAAGTGATGCCGTTGTCGCGGCAGGCCGCGGAGAAGTCGGCGTTCTCGGAGAGGAAACCGTAGCCTGGGTGGATGGCGTCCGCGCCGGTGACCTTGGCCGCCGAGATGATGGCGGGGATGCTGAGGTAGCTTTCCTTCGCCATGGCGGGGCCTATGCAGACGGCTTCGTCGGCCAGGCGCACGTGCAGGGAGGACCGGTCGGCTTCGGAATATACCGCCACCGAATTCACACCCAGTTCGCGCAGCGTCCTTATTACGCGTACGGCTATTTCGCCGCGGTTGGCGATCAGAACTTTTTTAAACATGTAGCCTCCAAAAAAACGTCAGTTAGCCGGCCTGCCGGGGGCGCCCGGCGGCGGGGGCGGGGGAGGAGCTTTCTCCACTTTGGCCTTCCCGCTCCAGAGATTCACGTTGAAAATGAAGACGTCCTGTGTTTCCTGCCGGCGGGTGCGCGGGTTCAGGATCTCCTGGCGCAGGAACACCCGGTATTCGGGGCCCTTGATGTGGGCGGCCACCCACTGGTCCTTGGGCAGGAACTTGGCGTTCTGCGGGCCCAGCTTGGCCTTCATGGCCTCCAGTTGCTGGCGGCGCGCTTCCGCTATGGGCGGCATGCCCTGCTGGAAGCGGGATTTCTGGGCGAAGGCTATGGCTTCCGCCCGGGCGGTGCCGCTGAGGTAGCCCAGGCGCTTTTTCGCCTCGTTCCTTGAGGTGGTCTCGAAACAGACGGCCTCCGCGGACATGACGTCCTGCAGGGCGCGGTTGTAGTCCTGCAGGGCCACCAGCGAATCCGCCCTGTTGAGGTAAAGGGGGCACTGCTCCTTGGCGGTGAGGCCGGGCCATTTCATGAGTTTCTCGTATTCCTGTATGGCCACCCGGTCGCGCTGCAGGTAGCGCAGGCTGTCGGCGTAGCAGAGGTTGAACCAGTACAATTCCTCGCTCGAGTAGCCCACCGGGTAGGTTTCGGCGCCGTCTATGGTGCGGCGGCATGACTCCACGGCTTTGTCGTAGATGCCCATGAAGAATTCGGTGGAGCAGAGAAAGCCCGAAGAGCGGGGGTCCACCGGGTCGGTCAGGTAAAGTTTCTGTGCCAGGAACAGGGCCTGCGGGAAATCCTGCTTCTTGATGGCGTCGTCTATGGGCTGGAAGAGGATCCAGATATAGGGCCGGGTCCAGCGGTTGTGCTCGCGCACGAACGAGATGTAGTCGTGCTTCCACTCCGCGCTGCCTTCCTTGAGCTCGTAGCGCACCATGGCGGCGTTCTTGTCCATGGTGAACACCTGCACGTCGCGGAACTGCCAGGCCGGGGCCTTGGAATAATAATCCATGCTGTTCTTGACGTAGTCTTCCTGCGAGATGGCGGCCTTGGAATTGGTGGAGAGCAGTTCGTAGGCTTTCTCGAACCTGGCTTCGGAGATGGCGGTCAGGTAGGACTTGGCCGTCATGATCAGGCGCAGGCGCGGGATGGACGGGGCCACTATCATGTAGATGATGCCGAGCAGCACCAGCGTCAGAAAAACGGTGAGCACCGGCCCCGACAGCCGGCGGAAGAAAGTCTGCCTGGGAGTGGCCTGTATGGTCGGTTCCTTGCGCAGGCGGGCCGAATCGGCCATGAACGGCGAAGAGCCGGGTTGCAGGCCGGGTGTCCTGTTGGAATTCTGCTTCTGTGCCGGCGGCGGGGCGGCCGCAGGGCGGGGCGCTTCGGCGGGGCGGGGCGCCGCGGGCGGGGCGTCCTTGCGGGTCCTGAAAGAATTATCCCGGCTGCTCACGGTGTCCTGGATGGACTCCATTTCCAGCTGCGGGGCGCGGCTTTTGGGGGCTTCCGGCGGGGGCGGCGGCGCGGCGGGGGCGGCGTCCTTGGGCGGCGGGGTGAGCGACAGCAGTGAGCCGCAGCCGTCGCAGTAGTTCTTTTCCACGGAATTGGCGAAGCCGCACTCGCCGCACGCCTTCTCAAGGCGCGTGCCGCACCTTAGGCAGGTGTCGCTTATGATGTTCGGCTGATAGCCGCACTTAGGACACTTGATGACCGCCTGCTTGCCCGTCATGCTTTACCTTGGCTCGATGAAGAAAAGGGGCTGGCCGTATTCCACGGGCTTGCCTTCCTCTATCGAGATGATCTTGAGCAGCCCGTTGGAGGGGGCGGCTATGCTCTTGAAATCCTTGCCTACTTCCACCACGCCGAGTTCCTGGCCGGCCTTCACGGAAGAGCCTTCCTTGAGGTGGTTGGTCTTGCCGGGGCGGGCGAAGCGGAAGATCCCGATGGAAGGCGACAGCACAGGCTCCATGGTGGAGGCGATAGTGGTGTTGTGCTCGGGGTTATTGTTGAGCTTGAGGCTGATCTTGTCGGCGCCGCTGCGCCAGGTGATCTCCTCCAGGTCGGTGGTTTCCATCCATTTGGTCAGCTTGGTCAGGGTTTTCACGTCCATAGTACCTCCGTAAATTTTAAAGGCCCGCTTCCGAGGGGTTGAAGGCGTAAGGCAGCAGCTTGCCCGCGGTGGTCCTGGTGATCTTTTCCTTCTTCTCCAGCGGCTGCCAGTCCACGATTATGACTTCTGCGTCCTTGGGGGCGAACTCCGTTATTACCTGCCGGCAGGCGCCGCAGGGCTTGGCCGACTTGGCAGCCACGCAGAGCGCCTTCACCTTCTTCTCGCCGTGGCTGACGGCCTTGAAGATAGCCACCCGCTCGGCGCAGATGGCCAGGCCGAAAGAGGCGTTCTCCACGTTGCAGCCTGTATAGATGCGGCCCGAGTCGGTAAGAACGGCCGCGCCGACGGGATAGCGGGAATAGGGGCAGTAGGCGCTTTTCTGGGCCGACTTGGCGGCCTCTATCAGCCGCCTGCGGGTGGCGGAAACGGAAGTCTTCTTCGGCGCTCTTTTCTTGGCAGGTTTCTTGGCCATCAACCCTCCAGTATCAACTTGAGTTTCGCGTAAGTCTTGGCGGGGAAGTTTTCCTTGTGGGTCAGCAGCGAGCCCTTGATGAAAGACGGGCAGCCGTTGCGGCAGCCGGCCTTGGCCACCAGCGGGATCACCTTCAGCAGCAGCCGGCGGATATTGTGGATGTTCTGGGTCATGGTCTCGGAGACCTGGTGCTGGTCCACTTCCTCGCCTTCCTTCCAGCAGTCGTAGTCGGTGACGAGGGAGACCGGCGCGTAGTGGAAGCCGGCCTCGCGGGCGAGCTTGGCCTCGGTGGCCATGGTCATACCGATGATGGAATAACCCATCTTGCGGTGGAAATGGGATTCCGCCTTGGTGGAGAAGCCGGGACCTTCCATGCAGCAGTAGGTGCCGCCCTTATGGGCCTTGATGCCGAGTTTCACGGCCTCTTTGTACATAATGTCCGAGAGCTTCATGCAGAAGGGCTCGGCCATGGGCACGTGGCCCACTATGCCGTTGCCGAAGAAGGTGGAGGGGCGGCCCTTGGTCTGGTCCACGAACTGGTCGGGGAACACGAAGTGGGTGGGGGGCAGTTCCTGGCGCAGGGAGCCGACGGCGCTGGCCGAGATAATGGTCTTTACGCCCACGGACTTGAGGGCCCACATATTGGCCCGCTGGTTGATCTCGCCCGGGAGGATGGCGTGTTTGCGGCCGTGGCGGGGCAGGAAAACCACTTTAATGCCGGCCAGGGTGCCGAGAATGAGGTTGTCCGAGGGGTCGCCGAAAGGGGTTTTGACCTTTATTTCCTTGAGGATCTTGAGTTCTTTCATGGCGTAGAGGCCGGTGCCGCCTATCACGCCTATTTCCGCCAAAGCTTTCTTAGCCATTTTATCTCCAGGTTGCTTTACTTTAAGATGAAATCTTCCTATGACCGGACGCCTTTCAGGGCGAATCCCGCCATTATTATGTATTTTATAATAATTATAGCCGTAAAGCACCACAAAATAACGGTGCCGGCCTGGGGGCGGACATTGCTTTTTTGCGGTTATAGGCGTAAAATAGTCAGCAAGGGGTAAACTATGAAGATCTCGGTGGTAGTTCCGGCCTATAACGAGGAAAAGCTCCTGGGCGCCTGTCTGGAGAGCGTGGCCGCCGCTTTCCGCTCCGTCGCCGACCCCGGCCTGGAGCATGAAGTCATAGTCTGCGACAACAATTCCACCGACGCCACCCCCCGCATAGCCGCCGCGGCCGGGGCGAAGGTGGTCTTCGAGCCGGTGAACCAGATCTCCCGCTCCCGCAATGCCGGCGCGGCCGGCGCGGCCGGGGACTGGCTGCTGTTCATAGATGCGGATTCACGCCTGGAGGCTGACACCCTGCGGCAGCTGCTCTCTGCCGTGAATGGGGGGCGGGTCTGCGGCGGAGGGGCGAAGGTGCAGCTGGAAGACGTGCCGGACCTGTTCGGCCGGCTGACGGTCGGGACCTGGAACCTTATCTCCGTGATCTTCACGTTGGCCGCCGGTTCTTTCCTGTTCTGCCGTGCCGACGCCTTCCGCGCGGCCGGCGGCTTCAGCGCCGCGCTCTACGCCGCCGAGGAGATAGACCTGAGCCGCAAGCTCAAGAGGTGGGGGCTGGAAAGGGGGCTGGGTTTCGTTATCCTGCCCGGGCCGCACGCGAGTTCCGGCCGGAAATTGAGGCTCTACAAGAAGACCGAGTTCCTGCGCGTCCTGCTGCTGCTGGTCTTCAAACCCTGGCGCGCCCTGCGCGACCCCGGCATCCTCAAATACCTCTACGACGGCCGCAGGTAGCAGTTCAATAAATGCGTAACATCCGCGCGGGTATAATATATGGGTTGGTATACCGGAGGTCTTATGTCTTCTGTTGAAAAAACACCAGTTCCCTGGGCTAAAATAGCGCTAGTGGCGGCGGTCGTTTGCTGCGGCGCTGTTTACGGCATCGTGGAGTACTCGCATCGTTCCGACGGCTCTTTGCCGGAGAATTCCGTTCCTGGCAGGGCGCCCACATCCGCCGAGATCCTGGCGGCTGAAAAGGCCGTCACTCCGGAAAAAAAGATTAAGCAGGAAGCCAACGCGCATTATCTGGCCGGAGTTAAGTACCTGCAGGATGCCCGCTACGAGCTGGCCCGGGAAGAGTTCATGAAGGGTAAAAAACTTGACCCCGCCAACGCGGACATCAAGGCCGGTCTCGAGCGAGTTAATAAGATACTGGCGCCTTAGCCCGCCGAGCCTGCCGGACAATAAAAAAGAAAGCCGCGCAACTGGCGCGGCTTCCTTTTTAGGTTTTACGGTCAGTTCTCGAAGCGCTCCCGCCCTATTTGAGCCAGTCCCTGGCCACCTGGCCGGAGGCCGCGCTGATGGCCTCGCCGCTTTCGACGCTGGCCAGGCGCATATTGACCTCCAGCCTGTTCCCGGGCAGTTCCGTGAGGGTGCCGACCACCAGCAGGTCCGCGCCCAGCATTTTGCCCAGCTTGCGGGTGGAGTCGGCGTCGATGCCCGACAGCTGCAGTTTCAGTTCGGAGAGGACTTTCTCTATCGCCTTTCGTTCTACCACCGTCAGCCGCTTCTGCCGGATCAGCTCGGTGGTCACGCGCTCGGCCACTATGGTGCCGTCGGCCGTGGCGCGCCCGTCCGGCCGGGTGAAGCCCGTTACCGCTATGGTGCGGCCGGCGCCCTTGTAATCTTTGAGCAGCGAGCCGATCAGGGGGCCGTAAGCCTCGGCGTTCCTGGCGCTGCCCGTGGTCAGCCCCAGCCGGGAGGCGATGGCGCTGCGTATCAGTTCGGCGGCCACCGTGTGGCCCATTTGTTCGGCTATGGCAAGAGGCGCAAGCTCCCCCAGGCTGGTGTCCCTGAAACAGCGCCCGGGACCGGGATCCGGGTTGGCGCCCTTCTCGAGCAGCAGCTGCACTATGGCGTTGGCCCCGGAGCAAGCCGCGAAATGCAGCGGCGTGCCGTCCATCACCTTCGGAAAAGCGGAGTATGCCGCCTGATCGACATCGGCGCCCCGCTCTATCAGCAATTTGGCCACTTCGAGCCTGGAATTAAGGGCGGCCATGTGCAGGGCGGTCTGATGCCCATATGAAGCCTTGTTGGCGTTCGGGTCCGCCCCGGCGTCCAGCAATGCCCGGACTTTCACTATATCGCCGCGCTCCGCTGGCCTGTAAAGCGGAGGGGTAGCGCAGCCGCAGCTTAGAGCCGCCAGCAGAAGTATTAAATATTTTCTCATCTTGTCTCCGTCCATGCCCGCTTTCAGCATTTTCCCCGCGGTTAAAAAAAGAGAGCCGCGCCCGCCGCGCGGCCCTCTTTTGTCAGGGCTTTGAGTTTAATTCTCGAAGCCGGGGTACATGGGGAAGCCCGCGCACAAGAGCTTCACCTGCTCCTTGATGCCCTTGAGCGCCTTGTCGTCCTTGGCGTGGGCGATGGCGTCGTCGAACAGCCCGGCGATGATGGAGATCTGCTTCTCTTTCATGCCGCGGGTGGTTATGGCCGGGGTGCCCAGGCGCACGCCGCTGGTGATCATCGGCTTCTGGGGGTCGTAGGGTATGGTGTTCTTGTTCACCGTTATGCCGGCCTTGTCGAGCGCCTGCTCGGCCTCGAGGCCGGTGATGTTCTTGGCGCGCAGGTCCACGCTCATCAGGTGGCAGTCGGTGCCGCCGGAGACTATGCGGTAGCCGCGGCCCTGCAGCTCGCGGGCGAGCTTGCGGGAGTTCTTGAGCACCTGCGTCTGGTATTCCTTGAACTTCGGGCTCATGGCTTCCTTGAAGCAGATGGCCTTGCCGGCGATGGCGTGCATCAGCGGGCCGCCCTGGTTGCCGGGGAAGTTGGTGCGGTCCACGGACTTGGCATAGCAGCCCTTGGAGAGGATCAGGCCGCCGCGCGGCCCGCGCAGGGTCTTGTGCGTGGTGGTGGTGACGATATCGGCGTATTCAACCGGCGACGGGTAGATGCCGGCGGCGATGAGTCCGGCGTAGTGGGCGATGTCGGTGACCAGGAAGCATTTCCAGGTGTCGGCGGCGCGCTTGATGCGGGCCCAGTCCCATTTGCGGGAGTAGTTAGAGGCGCCGGCCATGATGAGCTTGGGGCGGTGCTTCTCTATGAGCTTCTCCATCTCGTCGTAGTCTATCAGTTCGGTCTCCTGGGAGACGTTCATGGTGATGATCTTGAAGTAGCGGCCGGAGAAGTTGAGCGGGTGGCCGTGGCTGAGGTGGCCGCCGTGGGAGAGGTTGAGGCCCATCACGGTGTCGCCGGGGTTGATGAGCGAGAGGTAGGCCGCGATATTGGCCTGGGTGCCGGAATGGGGCTGCACATTGGCGTGCTCGGCGCCGAAGAGCTTCTTGGCCCGGTCGATGGCCAGCTTCTCGGCCACGTCCACGTGTTCGCAGCCGCCGTAATAGCGCTTGCCCGGGTAGCCCTCGGCGTATTTATTGGTGAGGACGCTGCCCAGGGCCTCGAGCACGGCCTTGGAGGTGTAGTTCTCGGAGGCGATGAGCTCCAGGTTGTTCTGCTGGCGCAGCACTTCGCCCTTGATGGCGGCGTAAAGTTGGGGGTCGTTCTTCTTTATCTCGTCGTACATGTTGGTCTCCTTTGTCTGCAGCGAAAGCGTAGGTTTATTTTACTTCTTTTTCAGCTTTTCCAGCGCGGCCTGGACGGCGGTCTTGATCAGCTTGAACACTTCGAAATAGAAGAGGTCGCCGCGGCCGTAGGGGTCGGCGATGTCGTCGTGCCCGAAACCGGCGTATTCCACCAGGGTCTGGGTTTTTTTTGCGGCGCGCGGGTAGCGCCTTATTATCTCGGCCTTGTGGCCGGCCGTCATGGCCAGCACCAGGTCGTTGCCCTTTATCATCTTGCCGGTCAGCGGCGCGGGGACGTGCTTGAAATCTTTTATACCTTCTTTTCCAAGCAGGTCCGCCACGGCCTTGGGCTGGGGAATGTCCTTGCTGGCCTCGAGGCCGGCGGAAGAAAAGTAAAACTTGAGTTTTCCGTCAGCCGCCAATTTGGCGGCGTAGTAATGGGCGAGCACGGAGCGGCAGGTGTTGCCGGTGCAGACGAAGAGAACCTTCTTCACGGCAGGTCCTCCGCGCCTTCCGGCTCGGGGGCGTCGTCGGCGGCGTCCGGCGGGCGCAGCAGCAGCACGATCTCGCCTTTTACCTCGCCAGCGGCTTCTATCTTCGCTATGGTCTCGTCTATCAGCGCGCCGGTCCACTCCTCGTAGATCTTGCTGATCTCTCGCGCCACTATGGCGGTGAGGCCCGGGCCGAACTCTTCCTTCGCCAGCGCGAGGAATTTCTTGAGGCGGTAGGGGGATTCGAAAAGTATAACGGTCTTCTTCAGCTCGAAGGCGGCCTTGAGCGCCTTCACTATTTTGCCGCGAGAGCGCGGCAGGAAGCCCAGGAAGACGAAAGAGTCGCAGGGCAGGCCGGAGCCGGCTGCCGCCGCTATCACCGCCCAAGGGCCCCGGAGCGCGGAGGCCATGACGCCCCTGGCGCGCGCGC
>Ga0074197_1001232_pt1 | contig 22893 bp, 17 predicted proteins | sample EPASupsiteSAE305_FD_64526 | JGI IMG/M metagenome (GOLD analysis project Ga0074197, IMG submission 64526) | Bioremediated contaminated groundwater microbial communities from EPA Superfund site, New Mexico - SAE3-05 reassembly with SPADES | ecosystem: Environmental > Aquatic > Deep subsurface >...
ATGCCCCGAGTCGGGATCAACCAATCGCAGGGTGCAGCCCTTGGCGCTCATGGTCACCGCTGCCCGTTCAACCAGGGAACCGAGAATGGTATCCAGATCGAGAGTCGAATTGACCAGGGTCGATATGGACTGAATCTCACGAAGAAAGGTCAGCTGTGCTTCCATCTTCTTGAACATCCGGCCATGGGAAATGGCGATTCCCACCTGCTCGGCCAGGGCCATGGCAAAGGAAATCTCTCCGGAGGAAAAGCCGCGCGCACTGCGGGTCAACAGGCGCATGATCCCGATCAGTTCACCTTGGTAGAGAATCGGCAGGGTAAGGACGCTCTTGATCCCCTCACGGCTGGCAGCCTCACGAAAGGGCAGGAAAGGATCTTCATCGACATGGGCGCTGTACACTGGATAACCGGAACGAATCATGGCCAGGGTCTCCTCAGTGTCAATCACCTCCCGCGAGAGATACTCCAACGATACCCCGTGGGCGGCGCCGAGGACAAAGGACTGGATGGAACTGTCGAGCAGCCTGATGGTACAGGCGTCGATGGTCAGCAATTCCGGCAAGCTGCGGACAATGGTGTTCATCACTTCCTGATGATCAAACACCATGGAGGTCAGCCGGGTAATCTTCTGGAATACGTCCAGAAATTGCTGCTCGCGGGCCTGTGTGCTGTTCACCTGCATGCCTCTCTTACCGTTTGGGGGTCCATTGTTGCCATGCCAGCCAAAAGCCGTTCAGGCTCCAGATTTGGCCCCAAGAACCTTTTCCACTTTTTCTTCCAGTTCACTGCGGTCAATGGGCTTGACGCAGTACTCATCCGCTCCCAGACTGATGGCCTCACGCGCGGTTTCCACGGTCGGGTAGCCAGTGAGCATGATAGCGCGGATGGCCGGATTGTCTTCCTTCAAGATGGCCAGCACTTCGATGCCGCTCATTTTTTTCAACTTGATGTCGAGGATCGCCAAATCGACAGGATGCTGGCGGGCAAAGGCGATAGCCTCATCCTCTTCGGTAAAGGTGTGGACGACATGTCCCTTTTTTTTTAAAATTTTACCGACAAGGACAGTTGCGTCGAGAACATCGTCAAGGGTAAGAATTTCAGCCATTTATTCCTCCATGCTTCCTGTAAACAATCGATTATTCCTTGATGCTGGCCGGTTTTATTGCCACCGGCAGCACCAGCCGGAGCAAGGGCCCTTGAAGCTGGGAATTTCCCAGGCCGGAACAGGGCTCTCTATTTCGATGGTTCCGTGTGCTCCTGGATGATGCCGTCGAAAACGGAGAGCCCCAAGCCAGTCCCCTTACCCACCGGCTTGGTCGTAAAAAAAGGATCAAAATTCGGGCCTTGATCGGTTTCACGGGAGCACAATTCTTGTATCCACTTCAAGCACAACAAATGCCAGAATGGGCAGAACAGAGCAGGAAAAAATATAACCACTTAAAATATTAGGCTATTTTTACACACCTCACCTAAATCAGGACAGAGGTTCCGGCCATGAAACTGCCCCAAGTGCAGTAAAAATGTTGCGGGAGAAACAAATTGGATGCACCGGTGCATCCGACAAGATGGTGCAGCGAGAAGAGGGAGGTTCTCGCTGGCGGGAAAAAAGGCGGAAAACTAGCGGCAGTTGCCGTTCACGCCGGCGAGGCCCTGTTCAACCCGGGATTGAATGATCGCAAGCAGGCCGGGATTTTCCAGGTAGGGGCAGGGTTTGTCGTAGGGGAAATCCCGGCATTGCCTGGGCCGGGCTTCATGGATGGTGCACCGCTTGCACATGCGGTCATTCGCCAAGAGGAGGCAGGAGCCGTCCACCCTGGTTTTGAAGGTGTTTTTATTCTCCAGGAAACGGCTGCGGACCTCGCCATCGCTGATGCCGAAATGCCGGGCCAGGCGGTTGATGTCTGCCGCGTCGAGGTAAAGCGTGGCACCAGGAAGCCGGTAACAGCAATACCCGGGGCAGTAATTGCAATAGGACTTATTGCGGGCCAGGACGTAGCTTGCACATGTATTTGACATCAGCGGAAACTCCTCGATTCAATGTCGTAACGCCGCAACAGGCGTTGGAAAGCCTGCCGCTCCATGCCACAAGCACGGGCCGCCGCAGTGACGTTGCCGCCTGCCGCCTTGAGGGCTTGGGCGAGATAGACGGCGTTAAACCGGTGCAGCAGGAGATTTTTTGCTTCCCGGTAGGGCAATTGACTGCATGCTGCCGTATTGATTGCATCGGCAACCATGTCATCGTTCGGCCGCGCCGAAAGACCTTCCGGAACATCCCAGAGGTCGCCAACCTCAATGACTGCCTGTTCGCACAGGAGAACCGCCCGGTTGATCGTGTTCTGCAATTCGCGGACATTACCCGGCCATGGATGCTGCATCAATGACTGCAGGGCCTCGGCGCTGAATTCCAGGTTATCACGTCCGTGCTCCCGGCTGTAGCGTTCCAGGAAATGCTGGGCCAGCAGCGGGATATCTCCGGCCATGGCGGCCAGGTTCGGCATGGTGACCGGCATGACATTGAGCCGGTAAAAGAGATCCTCGCGAAATTCGCCCCGCCGGATCTTGGCCTCCAGATCCTGATTGGTGGAGGCAATCACACGGACATCGACATTGAAGGTCCTGTTCTGCCCCAGGGGCTGCACTTCCTTCTCCTGCAGAACCCGCAGCAGCTTGGTCTGCACACTCACCGGAATATCGGCGATCTCGTCGAGAAGGATGGTGGATCCATCGGCCTCGATGAAGAGCCCGGTCTTGTCCCGGTCCGCGCCGGTAAAAGCTCCCTTGCGGTAGCCGAACAGTTCGCTCTCCAGGATGTGCTCTGGCAGGGCCGGACAGTTGACCGTGATCATGGGCCGGCTAGCGCGTGGCGACATGGCATGAAGGGCTTTGGCCGCCAACTCCTTGCCGGTGCCCGATTCGCCGCGAATGAGCACGGTGACGCTGCTTTGAGCAACCCGCCGCAACAGCTCCACCGTCTGCAGCAACCGCCGCGAGCGGCCGATGAATCCGTAGAGATTATCCTGGCCGGAGAGCCGGTCATGCAGCTGCACATTCTCCCGCAAGAGTCGGGTTCGTTCAATCGCCCGACCGACGGTGCGGAGAATCCGTTCGTTGTCAAAGGGCTTCTCGACAAAATCATAAGCCCCGTCCTTCAAAGCCTGAACCGCCATCTCGATGGTGCCGTGACCGGTCATGAGAATGGTGGTAACCGCCGGATCGATGGTACCCATCCGCTGGAGAAAAGCCAGACCGTCCATACCGGGCATCTTGATATCGGTGAGCACGGCATCGGGCGGTTCAACCTGGACCTTTTCCAGGGCCTTCTCGGCTGAAGCAGCGGTCTCGACAATGTAACCGCCTTTCTTGGCCAGCATCTTGGCCAGAAAATTGAGCATATCGGGCTCATCGTCGACAACCAATATCCTGGCTTGAGTCGTTTCGCTCATACCCTTCCCTACCCGTTCTGGCCGGCCATCGCCTGAAAATAGAGCTGAACGAACTTGCCAGAGATAGTGTCGGGCGAAGAAAAATGCAGATCGGCCGCGGGCGGCGTTCTGCCGGTGAGCAATTGATAGGCCTGTTTTGACAGACCGGCAATCTCCCGCAAGATGTCATGCGCCCGTTGCTCGCCGCTTCCCTCGTTCCAGGAGCGACAGCGGAGCGGCCGGTCGCCGAATACCAAGCACTGCCCAGACTCCAGGAGCGGACAAGACAGCACCTCTTCCGGATAGTTTGCGGCCAATGCATCGGTGGCTAATCCGGGCTGGCGATGATGCAGTTCCTTGAGACGGCGTGCCAGGTCAATAGCCCGCTCAATCACCTCCTGCCTCTGGTTCTGTTTCAGGATCCTGTTGATTGCTTGACCGAGATGCATACTTTCAATCAGAAAGAGATCAAAGGGACTCTGGCAGCAGGGGCTGTTGTCCCGGCCGCAACATGGTTGCCCTGTAGGCAGCGCCGTGTCCTGGTCATAGCGGGCGATCAGTTGTTCATAGATTTTGAGCAGAGGTGCAATATTTATAGTTGGCCGGTTGTCGATCTTGGGCGGCACGGTTTGCAGCGGTGGTTCCTGCTTGCCATATTGCTTGAGGAAACTGCGCTGTTCATAGGTGGCGGGTTTGGCGTTTCTCCCCTTCATGGTCTTTTCGGCCAGCTTGAAATCAAACCCCCGGCGCAGCAGGTAGGCAGCGATGAAGGTACCGGTGCGGCCATGGCCGAGACGGCAGTGCACCAGCACTTTTTTATCGAGATAGATGCTCTCGTCCATCCAGTCCAGAGCCTTTTCCATGGCTTCCAAGTCCGGGGCGCATTCATCGACAACCGGAAGATAATAGACCTCGAAGCCGCTGCCCTCCTCGATCTGATGCAGATCGCAGAACTCGCCGCAGAGGTTGACGATGGCGTGGATACCCTGTTCGCGGATGGAATCCAAGTCCTCGTAGGACATGGGGGCGTGGCCGGTGGCCAGATGATCGGTGATCCAGTCCAGTTGATACATAGATTATTGGCGAATGGATGGGGCGGCGGATTCTTCAGCCCCATGGAAAAACTGTTCGACTCTCTGCTCGATCTCTTCCTCACGCAGCACCATGTCCAACAATTTGGTCATGCCGAGCAGACGGCCGACCTCGACCAGCAGGGTTTGCAACTCAACCGCCGGGTAGCCGATCAATCGACCGTCGAGCAGGTCGCCCTGGACACTGACCTCAAAACCCAACCGCTCGAGAATCCGCCGCAATAGAACGACCCGGACTGCTCGCCCCTGGTAATCGCCGCCACCACCGGCAAAGCGCAACTGGCAGTAGTTGGCCCGGCTATCGATGCCGCAGAGGCAATCGATCAGGGTGAAATGAAAGCCAAAACGCATATTAAGATTGAGATAATCGGCGCCGACCACGGCATAGGAGGCGAATTCTTTGGAACCGCCCGCAGCAATGCCCCCGGACAGCGCCATATCGGCAAATCCCTCCCAATCAAAATGGAGGTGGCTTCGCCAGTCGACCTCTGGATGACTGAGACCCCGCCAAAGAGCAAGAAAGGGAGCAGAGCGGAGTGACGCCGGCGCGATAGTCTCGCCACCAGGGTCGGTGAAGGCGCCGCCGACATCGAGCAGATAGATGTCAAGCGGCAGCTCGGTGGCCAGTTTGCGGCACTGGGAGGAGGCGCCCCCGGCAATATTGCCTAGGCCAAACATGGTCTGCACCGCTTTTTCGTGGGCGTAGCGGATGATATCATGCAGCGAACGGCACGATTGGGGACGGAAATCCGGATCTGCCGGATCAAGAAGATGCAGCGGGGTGATATAATCGAGCATGGTCCGAAGTTTGAGGATATAGGCGGATTCCTCCGGCATGCCACCCTTTGGGCTGCGGGCAAGCAGACCGGAAATTCTGCCGGAATAGACCCTTCCCCCATAACCGTCGACGGTTACTTCCATCCCCTGTGGCAGCAGGGTGTATGCCTCGGCGGCCTCCACCAGCAATACCACGCCAAACTCCCGGCAGACGGTGGCGAAATGGCCGCTGATCGACCCCTGTTCGCAGATCACGGCGGCCAGCTTGGGAATGTGGCGAACCAGGGAAGGGGCAATATGCCGGGTGACCAGGATCGTCCCAGCCGAGGGGAGTTCCGTTTCTCCTTGAACCCAATGATGAACGACGCCATGCGCAACCCCGCCGGCGGCTCGCCTGGCACCGGACAGCAGGGGCAGAAGGCCCTCTGTGCCATCAGCCGCATTTTCCGGGACCGGCCGGTCGCTTTCCAGCAGCAGCGGACGGGATTGGAGGATAAACAGGTTCTGCTCGCCATCCAAGGCCCACTCGATATCCTGCGGACCGCCAAAAAAACGCTCCAGATTTCTGGCCACACCAGCAAGCTGCACAGCCTGTTCCCAATTGATCGAGCGCTGGTTGATCGTCTTCTGATCGAGCGGTTCTTCTCGAAGCTTTCCGTTTCGCAGGACCAGTTGCCACTGCTGCATCCCAGCGGTTACCCTGGCAGGCGCATCACTGTCCAGAGGGAAAACGAAAACATCGGGTACGGTCTCGCCGCCCACCAAGGGCAGGCCCAAGCCATGGATGGAATGTACCAGCAAAGCCCCATTGTCCATGGCGGCCGGATCACAGGTATAGACAACACCGCTGGCTGCGGCATCGACCATGACCAGAACCAGCACCGCCATCGCCGCCTCTTCGTCGCTGATTCCCGCATGGATCCGGTAGAGCAAGGCTTGGGGCGTGTACTTGGAGGCCACCACCTCCAGGTAGGCATGCAGCAGTCCTTCCCGCTCCACCCCAAGCACCGAGTGATACTGACCGGCAAAGCTGTGCGTACCATCCTCGTGCAGTGCCGAGGAGCGCACCGCCACTCTCGGGGCTTCTCCAAACCGCGAGGCAGTAAGGCGATCGTATTCAGCGAGAATGGCCTGTGCCACCTGATCGGGAATTTCCATCCGCCGCACCAGGGTCATCAAGGCCTGCGAAGCCGCATCCAAGCTGGTAGCTGAATCGGGGTCGATCCCGGCCAAAAGAAGATCCATAGCCGGACGCACCCGGTTATGCGCAACCAGCAGACCGTAGGTGGTGGCCGCGATGGTAAAGCCGTCAGGGATGCACGCTTGAACGGCGTGTTTGATCAGCAGCAGATTATGACTTTTATTGCCAGCAAGTTTGGGTTCAACCAGGCTGTCGTGGGTGAGAACGAAGGGAGGAATGAGAAACTCTTCGGGCGGGGCGAGTAGCAGACGGATATAAAAATCGTATTTTTTGTAATAGTCACGCAGTGCGCCCGCCTGTCCTGGATGCATGCGCTCCAAGGCAGTAATCATCCCCGCCACCGCATCGGCAAACAGCCGGTAACGGGTGCGGGTGCGGGCCAGATCCTCTCGCCTGCCCTCATGGTAGAGGGCCTCGAATTCAGCCATCAATTCATGGCTCCTGCCATCAAAGCCGAGCAGGGTTTTAAAGGCCTCGTAGGTGTGCTGCAGAATTCGGTCAGGGGCGAGCAGCCGCAATGACCAGTGTTTAAAGAGAGCGCCGACCGGCATCTCACCGTCCTTCCCTGTTACGAAAATGATCAAAGCCCTGATAGGCAATGGCGACTTCCTCGCTGGTCCCGTCAGGACGTTGCCGGATCAAGGTGACACCCTCGCCCGCGACAATGGTCCCAACCGGTGAGAGCGCCAGTCCGCACTGGCGGCCGAGCTCGAGCAAACAGAACTGATGATCGGGACTGGCGGTGAAAAGCAGTTCATAGTCCTCGCCGCCGCCGATGGCCCATTGTTCCGGATCCGTGCCGCATAAGCGGGCGGCCTCGGCAAGGGCGGCGACACCGGGCAGGTTACGGGCCACAAGACGCGCCCCTATTCCGGATTGCTTACAGAGATGGGCCAAGTCGGTGGCCAGGCCATCAGAGAGGTCCATCATCGCATGCACCAACCCGCTTGCCCCGAGGCTGCTGCCGAGTTCGACCCTGGCTCTAGGATTCAAATGCTGTTCCTGAAATGAGACAAAGGCAGCATTGCCCAGCTCAATTCCCCGGTGCAACAACTCCAGACCGGCGGCAGCAGAACCCAAGGATCCACTGACCCAGATAGTGTCACCGACCCGTGCCCCACTGCGATAGACGACCCGTTCCGCTTCCGCCTCGCCGATAACAGTCAGGGTGCAATTAAATCCCTGCGGGCTGGCAACCGTGTCGCCACCGATCAAAAAGCAACCGTAATCCCGGCAGGCATCGGTCAGCCCTCGGGCAAAGGCCTGGAACCAGGATTCGTCAAACGCCTTGAGCATGCCCACCGAAAGCAAGACAAACAGAGGTCTTCCCCCCATCGCCGCGATGTCACTAACATTGACCGAAACTGCCTTACGGCCCAGCTTCTCGGGCGGGTGGTATGCGGTGTTAAAGTGAACTCCCTCAATCAGGGTGTCCATAGTCAGAAGCCAGACTTGGCGGCCGTCTTTTTGAATCACGGCGCAATCGTCGCCGATGCCCTTAATCAAACGCGCATCAGCTGGTCCGGCAAGTGCGGCAATGTATTCGATAATCTGGCGCTCGTTCACCGCAGATAGAACTCCTTCGAGGTCATAATTGGGCAGCCTGGCCGCCAGAAAATCGCGGCCGAGTTCACTGTCGCCGCATCGCAGAGTCAAGTTGGCCGCCCCCTGGTACAATCCGGGGCTACGAAAATTTGAAGCAACCGTTTACTCCCGGGAGAAGCACCGCTGCCCCAATGAACGCAGGTAATGGATTAAAGATTCCCTCCCTTTTCCTTGCTCCTTATATCATGTACTATTCTGGGAGGTTATATGATTGCGATTATCGGTGTGGCTACGGTTGGCACACCCGCAGGTAGCCGGAGGTTACACCCGATCGTGCCCCCATGCATGACACCCAGAATGATCTGTGTCCAGGTCACTTCACAATCCGCAGCCCGGTTTTTCGTTCCCCTCGCTTCCCTTTCTCCTCCCGCGCCGGGCCGGGCAATGGTTTGGACGGCACGTTCTCAAGCCGCACCGCCTGAATAAACCGCCCTTCTCCGCCCATGGTGAAAATTTCCCGGCCGGTGAACTGCGGTGTACGCAAAGTCCAGACCACAGTTTGCATCGGGATGGAGAGCAGGTGCAGAGTTACCTGCCACCACTCCTCCTTGCGTGTCTCGTCCCGCACAATCTCCCCCACCAGGGCGTAGAGCAGCATCTGTGGATTTTTCGCGGCAACAAAGACAATATCGCCAGGAACGGTTGTTTCTTTGAATGGAAGGATTTTTTTCAGTTCGGCAACTAATTGTTCCATAACGGCTCTTGTATGCAAACAGCACAACTATTCTCGATTCGCCCTGCATTGCGGCCACGAGGGATTTATTCCCGGTTCAGAGTGAAGTCTATTTCAATAAGAATGGTATCATTTACGGCATAGCCACGAAGACGGGTGGTTACAATGGTGCGCAAACTTGTCAACAGCGGGAGACCGACCTCTCGCACAAATAGCCTGCTCTCGGCTGACAACATCCTGTTTTGCTCACTGGTTTCCTTTGCCATAAGGGTGAGCAGCGGCGAGAGACGTTCAATCATCTCCCCGGTTCGGACAAACACAAACAGGTTGCCGGCCTCACCGTTGGCCCATTGGGACTCATGCTCCCCACCGCTTGGTTCATGCCTGACCTCTTGCCGCAGCTGTTCAATCAACTCCACACTATCGGCAAGGATTAGATGATCGTCCACCAACGCAAAGGCTGGCTGTAACAGCCCGCCAGCCAACATCACCGACGAAATCTCTATTTCGCCGGACTTGACGGTGATCACCTGCAAACCATCAAGCAGTTGTTTGATCATAGTTTCAACTGCGGCACGGTCACGTATTTCAAAAATCAGACCGCCCATGGACCGATCCGACTGACGCGGGGTCGTCTCTTCATTAATAAATACCCCGAATCCATCGCCAAATACATTAAAAAAAGCATCAAGAGACTTGCCTGTGATCCCGGGAAGCTGCTGGTCCACCGATGTCATCAGAGCAACAACATCAGGATTGGAGCGCTGCAGGCATACATCCCAGAGCTTTTTCGGTTTGAACCAATTAGTCCATAAAGAGAATCCGGTTTCTCTCGAAACCAGGAGAAATGTCGGCTTTTGTACCGGCGGTGCCAGGTGATACTGGGTAGTAAAGGCAGTCAACGCCTCTGTACTAGCCAGGGCAACAATCCCCAAACGATCCTTTGCTTCTTCGACGAGATGAAAGAGGGCCAATTGCCGAGGCAGGAATTTGCTGACCACCGCATCAACTTCCCGAAGCTCTGGCAACAAAAGGCGCAGTCTCTCCACGTCGACATAACAGAAAAAATCGGTGCTATTCCGACTTTGACGCTTCAAACGCTGATATTCTTCATTCAATTGCAACCCCGAGCGCGGCCGAACCATTCGTTGCCCTGATTGATCGATACAACGACGGACAAGGGCAGCCTCCTGAGCGCAGATCAAAATATTTCCTTGCAACCAGTAGGATAGAGTAAGCCCGTCCAAAAAGCCAAGGGTCACGAGGGACTCCCCTTGATAGACAGTGGTCTGCTGCGATTGCACGGAACCCAATACTTTATGGAGTTGCTGCGGAAAAAAATCGGGTTTCACCTGAAGAGCGAGCACTAATTGTTTTTTCCAGGTAACAGAAGCCGAAGGCTGTCCTACGGTGACAGGCAGGAGGGCCAACGCTGCGTTCGTGTTGCAAAGCGAGTGTAAGGAGACAACCTTTGAGTATTGTTCGAAAAAAATACCACCCTTCCTTGCATCATCAAGAATTGGTCCAGGAACACCTAATTGGTCAAGAATCTTGTAAAAATTTTCTTGTTTTTTTTCTTCATCAAGGCTGTATCGCACCCTTTCCCATAAGTGGTCGAAATCATCCGATTCGATCAGAGCAAGGGTGTCGGCAGGAAAACAATCAAGGAGTTTGCCCTGAGGCTTGATGCCATCGAGCAGCAAATAACTGCCTACCCCCACAATCAGACACAGCAGGAGCAAAGCAAGTAGGCGAGTCATGACGGCTCCGAATAGGCTGCAACGGTTGGCTGCTCTTTAACAACGGGAAGATAGCGCCGCAACAATTGCAACACCATAGTACCGTCAATCGGTTTGGCTATGTAATCGTCCATGCCAGCGGTCAGACATTTTTGCCGATCACCGCTCATCGCATATGCAGTCATGGCGATGATCGGAATGTGCTCATCAGCCTCCTCTGCCTCACGGATGCGGGCCACAGCTTCATAACCATCCATTTCCGGCATCTGGATGTCCATGAGAATACAGTCAAAGCCACCTCTGCGCCAGACTTCGACTGCTTCCCCACCGCTTCGCACCGCGGTAATGTGGTAGCCCGCCTGCTTAAGCAGGGTGCTGATGAGGATTGTGTTGATATATTCATCTTCAGCCACCAGTATGCGTTTGCCGCATGCCTGTAGCGCCATTTCTTTCTCCCGTTGACCCTTTTCCGAACTATCCTCCGATTCAGGGTCGTTCTTTGCATACAGGGGTAAAGGAAGGGTAAAATAAAAATTGGTTCCTTTTCCGGGTTCACTATCAAACCAGATATGTCCTCCCATAAGTACAACTAAACCTTTGGAAATGGAAAGTCCAAGCCCGGTGCCTCCAAATTTCCGGTTATGGGAAGCATCTGCCTGAGAAAACGATTCGAAAACCTTGGGATGATAGGACGGAACTATTCCAATACCGGTGTCAGCCACCTTGAACAGAATTGTTTGTGGAGAAGACCGGTCTTGTTTTTCCAATCGAACTTCAACATTGACAAATCCTTTGTCAGTGAATTTCAAACTATTGTCTATCAAATTGGTTAACACCTGCATGACCTTGGTCTGATCGCCATGAAGAATATCAGGAAGAGTAGGGTCAACTGTCAGCTTGAGTTGCACCTTCTTTCTACGTGCCGTAGGCACCATTGGCTGAACGACTTCACGCAGCAGCCCGCGCAGGGAAAATGGTTGCTGGTCGAGTTCGAATCGCCCTGCCTCGAGTTTTGAAAAATCGAGAATGTCGTTGATGATGGTCATCAGCCGAATGGCAGAACGTCGAATCAATTCCAGATATTCCCGTTGCCCATTCGAAATATCGTGCCGAAGAAGAATATTGCTCAGGCCGATAATGCCGTTCATGGGCGTACGGATCTCATGACTCATATTAGCAAGAAATTGTCCTTTAGCTAAATTGGCGGCTTCGGCAGCCTCTCGGGCATGTTTCAATTCTCGCTCGGCGGCTTTCCTTCGGGAAACATCCTCAATGACCCACACCGTACCTTGTGCCAAGTTAGATCGATCAATGGCCTTGCCACTGAGCGTACACGGAATGAGCACACCATTTCTTTTCTTGAGATCATACTCGACTTGTTCGATGTTGCTATCCATCAAGAGATGCAGGTGTCTCCGAACAAATCTTCTAAACGTGCGCCGGCCGGAAAAAAGCCGCCGTACATCGCTGTTATTCATTTCGTCCTGGTCATAACCAAACATTTCGCACATGCGCTTATTTGCGTTCACGATTAGACCGTTTCGCACCAGAACGATACCAACAAGACTGGTACTGAAAATAGTTTCTAGCTCCAAAACAGAAGTTCTATGTGCCGCGTTTGCGCGATTGCTCGCTTCCTGGCCGGCAATTACCTGTCCGGCAAGTTGTTTTTCTCTATGGGCGTTATAAATGATAACTGCGGTCAGCATTCCGAGGGATAGAACTATGCAGCTGATTAAAATAACAACAAACCAAGGGAACGGTACCGGAGACAAGGTGACGATATACCACCCTTCAATCTGTAGAGGCTTGACAACAACGGTCGCCCGTAAACCGTCATAATGGACATTAGAATTCTCCAGAGAAAAAGGAAGCGGGGAGAGTTCATAATGGCTGAATTGTTTACTTGCCCTGATTTCTTGCAACCTAATCGGAGTAATTGGCTTTGCTGTCCTGAAATTCCATTGATTTCGGGTAGAAGCAAAAACAACCCCATCAGAGGAACAGAGCAGGGCTTCCGACCCTTTTTTGTGCAGCGAAGCAAAAATTGAGTCAATGGTATGGCTCTTGGTCTTAATGACAACCACCCCAATTGGCTCGTTCCTCGCAGAATCATGGACTGGCGCACTGAAATATATCCCTTTGGTATTGGTCGTGACGCCCACCGCTGGAAAAATATATGGCGTGCCAGCGATGGCATGATGAAAGTAAGGCCGAAAACGATAATTGTTTCCGGTTAAACTCATTTCATCCGGCGCTGTGGAACAGCCAACCACGGTTCCTTCACGATTCATGACATAAACTAGCGACACATTCAAAACGTTCTGCGAAGTGTTCAATACCCGGAGCAAAGTGGGGTTGTCTATTGCGGTCGTGCCAATACAGATGTCGCTCATCTCTTGCCTGGAAGCCAAGCTTCTGACTGATTCGGCATAATACTGAACGATATAGGTGTTTAGCTCTCTCGCGAGGTGCTCAGTGTCGGGCTGTTGTTGTCGCTGATGCAAAAGCAAGGCGACCTGGTCGCTGGCGAGAAAAACACAAACCGTGACCAAGAGGGTGGTTGTGGCGATGATGATCAGCTTAGTTTTGACAAGGGAGTTGCCGAAAAAAAATTGGTTGGGTTGGTGAGGAGTATCTGCTGTTTTTTGTTGCATGTACACACCCACATGAAGAGCCTTAAGCAAGGTGTTCAATAGCAGAAGTAGAAAACGGCTATTCTGTACAAGAAAGAAAAAATGGACTGACCAAGTTAAGTATCTTTATTTCCAATCAGGAAGACTAAAAAAAGGAAGAAGAGGCCAAAAAAGCTTCTTCTTCCCTAAAAAAATATACAATCAGTGGGGGGGCGATGCCCTTAGGCTGGATATTTTCCTTCAATATAATCGATCAAGTACCTGTTTTCCACTTCACGAACATTGATTTGCGCACTCACGACATCACCGATGGAGATCAGCCCCTTAAGTTCATTCTTCTCCATAATAGGAATATGACGCACCCTGTTTTCAGTCATAACGGCCTGAATATAGTCAATAGTATCTTCTTCAGAAGCACAGATGATGTTTTTGGTCATCACTTCACTCACTCTCTGAAGTGCACAATTTTCGGTGCATCCTTCATGAACAGCCTTCAGAATATCATTTGGAGAAATAATGCCGACGATTTCATCTTTATCGTTTATAACGACAAGTGAGCCAATTTTGTTACTGAAAAATTTAGCAGTCGCAGCCATGAGGGTGCTGTTCTCGGAAATAGTATAAACCTTGCTACCTTTAACTTTTAATATGTCTTTAACTTTCATATGCAGACTCCTTTAAAGAGTGTATTAAATCTTTTCCTTCCAAACTGATAAGACGCTCAAACTAAAAAAATTAAATCAAATCACTATAGGGTATAAACTGATGGCGAACACACAAATTACAAGGACGAAGGTACAAACCGGTGCATACGAAGACAGGACAGGTTCGTTGAACTGTTCTTCAGCCTCATAAAAATACATATTGATGATCAGCCGTAAATAATACCACATGGAAATGATACTGCTTACAATTCCTAAAACAGCTAATGTTACCTGGCCAGAATCAATGGCGCTGGTAATAATATAGAATTTACCCATGAATCCGGCGGTCGGGGGAATTCCAGCCATGGATAGCAAGAAAATGGAGATGGCCGCAGCTGAGTAGGGTCTCATTTTGGCCAGTCCCTTGAAATCCTCAAATGTCTTACGAGCCTCACCAGATCCGCCAAGATACGAAAGAGCAGTGAATATACCCAAAGTGCTGGCTGCGTAGGCTGCCAGATAGTAGGCGATGACACTACCGGTAAATTCGGAGGTGCTCACCGCGACCAAGGCAATCAGCAGGTATCCGGAATGGACTATTCCGGATGCCGCCAGCATCCTTTTCAATGATTGCTGGCCAATGGCGATGAGGTTGCCGACAAACATAGTCAACACTGCGATGTAAAACAGGTAATTGATCCATCCTTTATGTAGGGTGTCGTCAAGAACAAGGAAATTGGCAAACACTGCAAAAATGGCAGTTTTCAACCCGGTAGCCATATACCCGGTTACCGGTACAGAGGCGCCGTCATAGACATCAACCACCCAGGCATGGAAGGGGAAGGCTGCCGCTTTGAACAGAAAGGCTACCAGGATAAAAAAAGCACCGCCTATCATCAACGATGACTGCAGAAAACCATTGGCCGCGAGAAATTGTCCTATTTTTACAAATTTGGTACTGCCCACGGCCCCATAGACGAACGCGCTTCCCATGGTGAAAAATGCGCCGGCAAATGCTCCGAGCATGAGATATTTCAAGACTGCTTCTGTGCTGATAACATTTTTACGGTCATAGCCCACAAGGATGTAAATGGCGAGAGACATGATCTCAAGAGCAATGAAGACCGAAATCAATTCCTGGGCCATAGTGAGAAGAAGCATGCCCGAAGCGGCAAAAGCGGTCAGGCTGTAGTATTCTGAAGAACAAAAGAAGTTCTGTTTGAAATACGATAGTGAACTCATCGCGGTAAAAAAACCGCAAGCAAGGATAATGAGACCAGCAGCCTTCGAAAAACTGCTCACAACGAGCAGGCCGTTAAACGCTTCGGAAAACAGTGCAACATTACCTGAAATGCAAGCTGATAACTGAACGAGAAAGGCTAAGGCAAAAATGCCTGCGCTTCCGAAAGCCGCCAGTTCATGGGTAAATTTGTCATAGGTTGCGGCGATCATCAACAAAATCGCCCCGGCACCAACAATGATCAGTGGCATCAATAACATTAAATCGTTCGTCATGATTACAATCCGGCCTTATTTCTGTTCAATAGTGAGCCCAAAATCCTGGGCATTAGTTGCAGGTGCATGGGTAATAATTGCCTGAGGTTGGCTAAACTGCAGGGCCGTAGCTGGCGTTATCTTGCTCAGAAAAGGATGAGGGTAGATGCCCATGACAATGATCAAGATGATAACCGGTAAAAAGGCAAGTCCTTCTATCAGGCTTAGATCTTTAAAATTTTCGGTCCGAGCAGTGGATTTTTCGAAGAACACCCTTTGAAACATCCACAGCATGTAGCAGACACCTATAATCAAGGTCGTGCCAGCCAATACTCCGATGACGGTATTGAATTTTACCGCTCCCAGGATAATCATGAATTCACCGATGAAACCGCTTGTTCCGGGAAGCCCAACGGAAGCCAACATGGCTATGGCAAAATAAACTGCAAATACAGGCGCTTTAGCGGCAATGCCACCGAGATCTTCGATGGTTCGAGTGTTGGTGCGCTCCTCAAGAATACCGGCGAAGAGAAAGAGAACGCCGGTACTGGTTGCATGAGCGACAATCTGATAGATACTGCCGGTTAAAGCCTGAAGGTTCATACAGAAGACGCCAAGCGCGATAACCCCCATGTGGGATGCGGAAGAAAAAGCCAGCATCCGCTTGAAATCTTTCTGAGTGATTGCAGCAAGCCCGCAGTACATCATCCCGATCACTCCGGAATATGCCAAAAGGATGGCAAATCGGGCAAATTCAAGATCAAAAACAGGAACGACGAATCGGATAACGCCATAGACGCCTATTTTTGCCATGATAGCGGAGAGCACGAAGGTGGCAGCGGTCGGCGCCTCGGTGTACGCATCGGGTAACCAGGTATGAAATGGAAACAGAGGTATTTTGATGGCAAAGGCGATCATGAAACCAAAAAAGGCGATCGCGGCGACCCGGCCGGACAGATTAAGCTGTGCCATTTTATCCATGGCAAAATTCCACTCATTAAACTGCGCGTGATAACTGACCCCGAGATAAATTATTGCAGCGAGCATGAGCAGCGACCCCGCAATAGTATAGAGGGTAATTTTCAAGGTTGCCGGCAAGCGCTTGGGACCGCCATACAAGCCCAGCATGAAGAAAACAGGCAGGAGCATAACTTCCCAAAAGATGTAAAACAAAACCATGTCAGCGGCACAGACTGCTCCAGCCATGGCTCCTTGCACGATGAGCAGGTTAGCGTAATACCCCTTTTCCTTGGTGGCAAAGATGAAGTACACCATAGGCAACAGTACCGATCCGGCCATCAAAATAAAGAGACTGATGCCGTCAACACCGAGGTAATAGGAAACGCCCAGTGATTCGATCCATGGGATGTTCTCTACAAATTCGAGATAACCGGTTGCTTTGAAACCAGCATAGAGATCAATGCTCAGGACAAGAACAGCCAGGGAAACAATGAGTCCTGTGAATCGAGCAATTGTCCTGCTTGCAGGGGTTGCCAATAGCAGCAACCCGGCAAGTATGGGCAAAAAGATTATAACGGATAGGACATGTTCGAACATTCTTTCACCTTATCAGTTCAACGATTGAGAGAGGAACAGGCTCATGAGACTCAGCCCCAGGACCATGTATATTGCGTACACCCTGACGTATCCAACCTGGAGTACCTTGAAGGCGGTGCCGAGCACCGTATACAGTTTAGAAACGCCTTGAACAGGAGCATCGGTAACATTAGGTTCGATAACTTTCCAGATACTGGAACCTATCGCTTTATAAGGTTGAACAATAACGGCGTTGTATACTTCGTCGACATAGAATTTGTGGTATGCAAAATCGGCAAAGCCTGTGTAGGAAGGAGCAGAAGCTCCATGGCCAAATTTTGCATAGGCAATTTTTATGCCGATTGCAAAGGCAGCTATACTTGCTCCAATCGCAATGATCTCGACAAATACGCTGGCATGTGGGTGGTGCTCAGTCAGGCTAGGCGCCAGCCAATGGGTGACCATCTGATTTCCGCCGAATATCGCGGGCAAGTTGAGAAAACCAGCAAACAGAGCACCAACTGCAAGGATGATCAATGGTACGGTCATTACTGCAGGCGCTTCATGAGCATGATCGAAGGCATGTTGATCCCGAGGTTCACCATGAAAGACGACGAAAATCATTCTGAACGTGTAGTAGGCCGTCATTCCGGCAACGAGAACCCCGACAGCCCAGATGCCATAATGTCCTGTGGCCAAGGCACTGTACAGAATTTCATCCTTGCTGAAGAATCCGGAAAACGGGGGACAACCAGCTAAAGCGAAAGCACCAACAACCATGGTGAGATAGGTTTTGGGCATCTTGGATTTCAAACCGCCCATCTTCCAGATATTCTGCTCATGATGCAGGGCATAAATGACAGAGCCGGCTCCAAGAAAAAGAAGAGCCTTGAAGAATGCGTGGGTAAAGACATGGAAGATACCTGCGGAGTAAGCGGCGACACCGACACCAGCAAACATGTAACCTAACTGACTGACGGTTGAATACGCCAGAACTTTTTTGATATCCTCCTGGAACATGCCGAAGATAGCTGCAAGCAGGGCGGTAAGGATACCGATCCAGGCAACAATGGAGCCAGCTAATTCCACACCTGCGTAGAGAAAACTGAAGCGCGCAACCATATAGACACCAGCGGTGACCATGGTGGCAGCATGGATAAGAGCGGAGACCGGCGTGGGGCCAGCCATAGCATCGGGAAGCCAGACATAAAGAGGAATCTGAGCTGATTTACCGGTTGCACCAACAAAAAGGAGTAAACAGACAACCAGAGCGATGGTTGGCTCAAGGTGTTGGACATTAGCCTTGAGCGATAAATAATCAAAACCGTTGGCGCCTATACCCCAGAACAAAAAGGACATACCAAGAACAAATCCGAGATCGCCGATGCGGTTGACAATGAAGGCCTTATTCCCAGCCAAGACATTTGATCGATCCTCACTGTAAAAACTGATCAGCAAATAGGAGCACAAGCCCACACCTTCCCAGCCAACAAACATAACCACAGGGCTGTCGCCGAGAACCAGAACCAACATACTGCCAAGGAAAAGGTTCATGTAAGCAAAAAATTTGCCATAGTTCTTGTCACCTCCCATGTACCCTATTGAGTAAATGTGGATAAGTGAACCGATGAAAGTAACAAACAAGAGCATCAAGCAACTCAGAGGATCGGCAAGAAAGCCCATGTCGATATGAAGCTCACCGACACTGAACCAGGTAAATGCCTTGTGGCTGAGAAAGCGATCAGCAGCAGGTAACCCCTTCAGGGCAAAAAAGACTTTAAGCGCCAGAACAAACGAGAGCACTGGGCCAATACAGGCTAAAATCCCATACAGTTTTTCCGGAAGCTTGGTTTTATTGCAAGTAAAGACATGAAGCAGTCCAATGAACACCGATCCTAGCAATGGAAAAAGCGGGATCAGTCCCAGATAAGTTACACTTTGTTCCATGAAATCACCCTTTCAGCAAACTGAACACATTAGTGTCAAGTTTGCTCTTATGTTTGTGCAGTAAAATCACTACGGCAAGAGCCAAGGCTGCTTCAGCAGCGGCTACTGCCATGACCATCATTGCCAGAACATGTCCATCCATACTTTCATGAACCCTGGAGAAGGCGATAAAGGCAAGATTGGCTGCATTCAGCATCAATTCAATGGACATAAAGACCGTGAAAACATTGCGCCTCGAAATAACACCGACAATCCCAAGACAAAAAAGGATTATGCTTAGATAGAGGTAACTGTGAATCATTTTATGGTCCCCCTTTTGCCAGCAAGGATGACTGCTCCAACTAACGAAACCAGAAGCAAAATCGAAACGATTTCAAATGGAACCAGCCAGTCTCTAAAAAGGAGCAGGCCAACCTCCTTGACCCCGCCAAAATTGTTGCCAATAATTTCAGTTGAACGTTCAGGCATACTCTTCACTATTTTAGCCAGGAAAAGGCCAATCGGAAGAACAACAATTCCACCTCCAAGAATATAGAACAACTTCGTCTCTTCCTTGGGAAGGTCACTCGGCTGGATATTCAAGAACATGATGATAAATACAATAAGCGACATGATAGCCCCTGCGTAGACAATCAACTGCAGAGCGAAGATTAGTTTGGCGGAGAGTAGCGCATATAGTCCAGCCAGGGAAATCAGCGTCACGACAAAGCTCATCGCTCCGTTCATTGGATGTCGAAACAGTACCAGTCCGACCGCACCCAGCACGGACAGAATGGCAAATCCTATAAATAGCCCGTCGGCAAACATGATATCAAGCGCCCCCTTTTTTGTACTCTTCTTCGGTGAATGCACCCGGTGTAGCGAGCAGCGCATCGAGTCCCATGACAAACGAGGGGCGCTCACTCCCAGTGACTGAAAAAATTCCCGTATCCATGCGAATAGCGTCCATCGGACAGGCCTCGACGCAATATCCGCAATAAATACATTCAAGCAGATCAATATCGAATCTGACGGGCATTTTTTCAGTTTTGCCGTCAATACGCTCCCCTGCCTCAATGATGATACATTTTGCCGGACAGTTGGTCTGGCACATGAAACAGGCCACACATTTCATCGTGCCATCTTCGTGCGTGGTCAATCGATGACGACCTCGCCACCGGGCAGTTATTTCGGGTTTCTGCTCGGGATAATGTCGAACCAAGAGCTTGGAGTTATCAAGGAGATTGGATAAAAAGTGACCGAAGGTCACCGCCATTCCCTTGAAAACCTCAATCAGAAACAGTCGCTCGTAAAGGTCTTTACCTTTACGCTCCATTATTTTTACTTTTCCACTCATGCCAGCTCCTTTCTTAACTCAATGCAACCACGATTGCACTTGTAACGAAGATATTCAGCAGTGAAAGCGGCAGGAGAGTTTGCCAACCCAATTTCTGCAGCTGATCATAGCGAAAACGAGGTAACGTCCAACGAACCCAGACATAGACAAAACACATGAGTGTCGTTTTAACAAGGAAAGTGATGATTTGTAGAAAAACCACTAAAATGCGGTCGGCTACGCCACCTGAAACAGTGATCAGATAAATAAAAAGAACAATCTCTAGAGCAGCGACTATTGCCCACAATCCTTTGATATATACCTGTGCCTCCCGAACTCTAGGATCATCAGGGCGATCGTAGTGGCTCTTGTTGTTCTTGGCAATCCATCTGGCAAAAAACAAACCAAATACCGGGAGAAGCAACATCAGCAGGACAGTGATGAGCCGAGCATAGTTCACCAAGGTTTCAGTAGCTAACCAAGGAATCTGAAATCCACCAAAATAGAGGGTGACGATAAGTGCGCTCGAGGTGAACATGGCAACATATTCACCCATAAAAAACATACCAAATTTCATGGAGCTATATTCGACATGGAAACCGGCGACCAACTCACTTTCGCCCTCAGCCAAATCAAAAGGCGTTCGGTTGGTTTCAGCAAAAGCGGCCACGATGAAAATTATGGCGCCAAGAGGCTGCAACACCACGCCCCACATAGGGATAAATCCGAAAAGCAGTTGTCCTTGGAATTGGGCCATTTCAGTCAGATTAACAGTCCCGTAGACGACCAACATACTGATGATGGCAAGGCCCATGGGAATCTCATAACTAATAACCTGAGCTGCAGCGCGCAATCCGCCAAGAACACCGTATTTATTATGCGAGGACCACCCCGCAAGAATAATGCCATAGACACCGAAGCCGGCCAGTGCCAAAAACCAAAGAATGCCAAGATCCGTTGGGATGGCTTGCATGATGTATTCCTTGCCATTGATCACCAGCACATCAGCAAAGGGGACTGCGGCAAAGGAAATCAAAGCGATGCAAAAAACAATAACCGGAGCCAACACAAAGTAAAATTTGTGTTTGACATGATCAGGTATTATATCTTCCTTGGTTATCAATTTAACCGCATCGGCCAGGTTTTGAACGAGTCCTCCGGCCCTGAAACCGAAGATGTTTGCTCGGTTGGGACCAGACCTATCTTGAATAAAACCGGCGCCCCGCCGTTCCATCCAGACAAGGACTGCAATGAAGCAGAGCGGGACAAATGCTCCAAAAGCAACTCTGAGGATAAGAAGTAGGATATCAAGCTGCGACATGTGCGACCTCGTTTTCAGTTAATGCGATCCCCTCGGCTGGAATCTGTTCCAAATCGACATCCTTCAATACAGCAACGCTTGTTTGCAGTCCCATGCGGGCTTCCTGACCGTTCTTCACCTCTCCACCGAGAAGATGAGTGGCATGAATTAACGTGCAAGCCGGTTGATTTTTAACAACCGCGACTTCGTAGCGCTGGAGACGTCCATCGCAATTGACAATGCTACCCGAGTCCTCGCTGTAGGAAGCAACGGGCAGTGCAACCTCAGCCTTGGCAACGCAAGTGTTCAATGAGCTGTCGATCATGATCAGCTTGGTCGTTGCGAGCAGTTGCGTCATTTCGGTCTCACTCAATGACCGGCTGAGATCATTCTGGAAGCTGAGCAGCAGGTCGGTGCCTTTGACCGCAGCCTCAAAGCCGGCTTTGGAATCGTCGATGCCGAGCAAGGTAAAAGCGTAGCGGTTGGCGGATTTGTCATCCTGAATCAAGAAATCATCACCATCGCCTTTCCAAAGATAGCCGTCGCTGTAGCCGGTGAGAAGCGCATTGACTGCAGAGGCAAACTGCTGCACGGCGTATATCTGTTCCAGCGAGGCATTGGGCGAAACCGCAACCACGATTTTATTTGCCTGGCTCACCGCCCGGCGGATTGCCTCAACTGCTTCATTAAAGCCAGCTTCTCTGCCATCAATCTGCGGTGCACTGAGACGGTTGTCATTTTCCAGCTTATAGGTCATACGACCTTCGTCGCACATGAAGTAGCCATTCACCTTTTCATTCAACCGCGGTCTGAATCGGTAGATAATATCGTCTTTATATTTTTCTCGGTTATGATCGATAAAGATGTTGCACCCCTTGCTGCATCCATGACAGATGCTTTTGCTCTTGGTCAGAAACCATGAGCGTTGCTTGAAGCGGAAATCTTTGCTGGTCATTGCCCCAACCGGGCAAAGATCAACCACATTGAGTGCATATCGATTGGCCAGCGGCCGACCGGGGAAAATATTAACCCGGGCATAATCGGTTCGGTTAACAATACCCAACTCGCCGGTTTTGGTAATCAAGCGGGTGAAGCGAACACATCTGGCACACAAAACACATCGTTCTTGATCATGCACCACCCCGCAGCCGAAATCCAGTTTCTTGGCCTTCAACACTGGTTTCACGGTCATCCGACTTTTTTGACCGTCATACTTCATATAGTAATCCTGCAGCTTACATTCACCTGCCTGATCACAAATGGGACAGTCAATCGGATGGTTGATCAACTCCAACTCCATGATGTCTCGTTGGATTTTTTTGATCTTGTCCGTATCCAGCTGCACCTTCATCCCCTCCGCCGCGCGAGTCTTGCATGCGGGAACAAGAGGTGGTCTGCCGTCTTCAATGCCGACGAGGCACATGCGGCAGTTGCCGTCTGCACCAAGCGCAGGATGGTAGCAAAGATGCGGAATTTCAATACCGACAGCGCCAATGGCGTCGATCAGATTCTTC
>Ga0074197_1001235_pt1 | contig 22804 bp, 24 predicted proteins | sample EPASupsiteSAE305_FD_64526 | JGI IMG/M metagenome (GOLD analysis project Ga0074197, IMG submission 64526) | Bioremediated contaminated groundwater microbial communities from EPA Superfund site, New Mexico - SAE3-05 reassembly with SPADES | ecosystem: Environmental > Aquatic > Deep subsurface >...
CTTGCGGGTCTCTTCCCCGCGGTTTCGAAGCTGCAAAGGCAAATGGAAGTGCCTGTGCGGCATGTTGAGGAGGTAGAGCCATGAATGAAGGGGCAACGCTTCGCCTGCGCCATATTTTTTCGGAAGGCGGACGTGCGGTCGTCGTGGCCGCGGATCACGGGGCGATCGCCGGGCCGCTCCGGGGCATCGAGTCGCCTCTGGAACTCGTCCGTCTCTGCGCGCAGGGGGGCGCGGATGCGATACTTGCCCATAAAGGCTTCGTGCGCGCTGGTCTTGAGGGTTGGGGCAGGGGCGTGGGCCTCATTTTACGGATGAGCGGCGGCTTTACGACGCTGGGCGGCCGCTTTGAAGAAGAGCTTTTGTACGACGTCGACGATGCGCTCCTGTGGGGAGCGGATGCCGCAGCCATCACGGTCAAGTTCGGGCATGCCCGCGAAGGCGAGTTCATTAAGGCCGCCGCGCGCCTCGTGTCGGGCTGCGAGCGCCGTGGCGTGCCAGTCATGATCGAGGCGATGGCTTTTGAGGAAGGGCGCCAGTCGCTGCGCGCGGACGCGCTTGCAGTGGCGCTGCGCGCCGCCGAGGAGATCGGGGCCTCGTTCATCAAAGCGCCCATGCCGGAAAACATCGAAGATTTCGCGCGCGTGGCGCGCGGCTCACACGTGCCGATTTTGCTGCTCGGCGGCGAACAGCGCGATTCGCTCCAGGCGCTGTTCGAGAATGTCGCGCGGGCGCTCGAGCTCGGCGCGGCCGGCGTCGCGATGGGACGCAATATCTGGGGGCAGCCTGATGCGCTGGGAGTGCTGGAAGCCGTGGTGGGGCTGGTTCATCGGGGTTGGGGCGTGGAAAAGGCGCTCGCGCGCGTCCGGAACATAGCGTAAGGGCGCCCGGCGAGCCGTCCCGGAATCCTTTTGTCCTTGCGATAAAAGTCCTTCTGCGGTAAGATACATCCGCAGTAAGATAGTGTCCCTTGTTCAAAGTGGCAGCATATCGGCAAGCATTCCTATGTGTGCATACCGGGAGGACCTCATGCCTGAAACCAAAGTGATTGTGAATCTCTCAAACCGCCATATTCATGTGTCTCACGATGATCTCGAGACGCTGTTCGGAAAAGGCTATCAGCTCACGAAGACGAAAGATCTCATACAGCCAGGCCAGTTTGCCTGCGCTGAGACCGTCACCATCAAAGGCCCGAAGGGCCAGTTGGAGGGTGTGCGCATTCTTGGCCCCGAGCGCAAGGAGACGCAGTGTGAAATTCTCGCCAGCGATGTGTTCAAGCTCGGCGTGCCGGGATGTCCGGTGCGCGAATCTGGGCAGCTCGAAGGCAGTTTTCCTTTTGAGGTCATCGGTCCCAAAGGTTCGATCAAAAAGGAGCGCGGCCTCATCATCGCCATGCGCCACGTCCATTTCGATCCGGAAGCGGCGGTGCGTTTTGGCGTTGTCGATAAGCAGATTGTGGCCCTCAAAGTAGGGACCGAGCGTGGCGCGATATTCTTGAATGTGGTGTGTCGTGTAAATGCTATATATGCCCTCGAGTGTCATCTCGATTTTGACGAAGGCAACGCAGTCGGCATTTCCAGTGGCGTGATGGGTGAAATCGTGCAGGTGTGAGTCGGCCCGCGATTCGGAGCAATGCGTGAGCAAAGTCATTCTGAAAGCTGAAGATCTTGACGGGTATCTCAATGCAGGCGATCTTGAGTACTTGTCGCGAATGGAAACTCTGTACCGGCATGCAATGGTTTCGTTCAATATTCTATCGACCAGCACGTCAGTTTCGCAAAAGCGCCATGAGGAGCAGACCCTCATCGATCTCTACAATCGGATGGGCTTGCTCATGCAGGAAATCTGCGCTTCGGAGCCGCGCATTCAGGTATATTCTTTCGTCTCTCCGCAGGAGACCCACGGCGAGGTCTCGCGCCTCATCGCGAAGCTGCGCGATGTGGACACTGGCCGGCAGGAATTTGTCTATTATATTCAGCGCGCATTCGAGCTTTTGTTCACACTCGCATTCGGCGGATCTGACAAAGCGAGTAAGAATTATCTCATTGTGCGGACGCCAGTTACAATTCCAGTGCAGAATTTCGCGGTGCACAAGATCCCGAATGTCGACGAGGCCGTCCGCGATACGGTCATGTGCGTGATGCTGAGAGGAGCGCTCCTTCCCTCGATGATTCTTTCAAAAGAGATTCAGGAGTATTCCTCGTCAGGCTATCTTACTCCCTTTGCGTTGTTCAAAATAAAACGCGATGACACGAAGAGCGAAACCACGATGGAATATGTGCTGGACCTGGATCATTCCTACTTCGATTTGGCCCAGCTCGATGGCAAACATCTCCTCTTTGCCGACCCGATGAATGCGACGGGCGGATCGCTCGTGACTGTCGTCAAATATCTGCTCGACCAGGGAGTCAGGCCGGCCTCCGTCAAATTTTTCAACGTGATAAGCGCGCTCAAGGGCAGCCTCCGCGTGGTACGGGCCATTGACAACATCACGATTTACACGTTGTGGATGGACCCAAGCCTCAATGAGCGCGCCTATATCATGCCGGGCCTCGGCGATGCCGGCGACCGCATCAACGGCACGGATGAGGATGTTCATCCGCGGGATATGCTGAGGCTGGTCGCCGATTATGGCACAAACATCGCGGGGTTATACCGCTCCCAGCTCCGCATTATCGAAGAGACTGTCCTAAGGCATCGGTGATGACCTCTCTTCCTCGGCGATTCGCGGTTTTTCAGGGACAGGACTGTCTTGTGCCACGGCACATTGCCGGACACCTGCAATCCAGTGCGGACGGGTCTGCGGTATCGTCGCTTTTGCCGGAGACGGTTTCCTGGCCGGCCTCCGAAATTCCGCTTGAGCTCTTTTCCGGCATGCCCGAGGGTTATTCTTATTCTGCATTTGCTTTTGAGAATATCGTGTATGGTGCGGTTCTTCTTAAGGACGATGAGGCGCACTTCGTGGAGTCTGCCGGCCTGAAGAATGGCGTGAGATTCCCCGTCCGGAATCTGGCGCTCAATTTTTCTTCGCGGTTTGGCCGCTTTGTGCTCTTCGCCAAAGCGCATGCGCAGTGGGCCTCGGTGTCGCGCTTCTGTGGAGCGTGCGGCAGTCCTCTCGTCGATGCCAATGGCAATGACGAGGTTCGGGAACCGCTCGACGATCATGCGCATGGCGCCCGCTTTTGCCCTCGCTGCAAAAGAATATTTTTTCCCCGCATGTCGCCCGCGGTCATTGTGCTGGTGCGCAAGGACAATGCGATTCTCCTGGAACACAATGTGCGTTTTCCCGGCAATCGACACAGTCTTATAGCTGGTTTTGTCGAAATAGGGGAGACGCTTGAAGAAGCGGCGGTGCGCGAAATCCGTGAAGAAGCGGGGATCGAAGTAAAAAATCTCCAGTATGTGCGTTCCCAGCCCTGGCCGTTTCCTGATTCGCTCATGCTGGGCTTTATCGCGGACTGGGCGAGTGGCGAAGCGCGTCCCGACGGGGTGGAAATCGACCATCTCGACTGGTATACGGCCAATAATTTACCGGAAATGCCAATGAGGGGGAGCATCGCGCGATACATAATCGACACTTTTGCAGCGGGCGGGTTTTCGGCCACTTGATTTTCATAAGTCATAAGTACACAAGAGGCCTCTCTGTGGCGACCTCTACCGAGCCCGCAAGCGCACGCCTGCAATGAGCCCGGCAAAGTGCTCTCTACGGGAATACGGCGAAAAAGATTGCAGAGTGCCAGCTTGGCGATATCAGGGTCATTCATATATTGGTGCCTGTTGCGTTCTTGTACAAACAATTTTACACTACGTCTCAAGGAGCGCCCCATGGACTTTAGCTGGAAAATTATCATCGACGCAGGGATCATCTCTGCCGGCCTTGTGCTCGCGACTTTCTTGAGGTCGAAAATCAAATTCTTGCAGAAGTATCTTGTTCCCAATGCATTGACAGCGGGTTTTCTGCTACTGCCCGTATACAACTATCTGCTGCCGCCCATGGGCTATGCGACAAACAGGCTCGGTGACCTCGTCTATCACCTGCTGAATATCTCTTTCATAAGCATGTCGCTTCGGTCCTCCCCACCCAAGATCAAAGGTTCCCGGTCGAATGGCGGCGTGCTTGGCATGTCGGCCGTGATTCTTTTCGGGTATGCATCGCAGGCGATTTTGGGACTTCTGCTCACCCTGCTCTTCCTTCCCAAAATCCATCCGGCCTTCGGTCTGCATCTGCCGCTGGGGTTCGCGCTCGGGCCTGGACAGGCATATGCCATTGGCAAAGGCTGGGAATCGATGGGCTTTGAGGGTGGCTCTACGGTCGGGCTGACGTTTGCCGCCATCGGGTATTTGTGGGCGTGTTTTGGAGGCATGCTTCTTATTCACAAAGGCATACGCAAGGGCTGGATGAAGCCCGAACAGATCAGCATCATGACTGACAAGGCTTTGCTGACTGGGCTCATCCCCCGGGGCCGTGAGAAGCCCAGCGCTGGCCGCCTTACCACTGATTCCGAAGCAATCGATTCCTTCAGTTTTCATGCCGCGTTTGTCATCTTCGTCTACTTATTGAGTTATTTGTTCTTGAAAGCAGTTACTTTTTTCCTGGGCTTTGCGGGCAAGACAGGCATGGAACTCGCAACAAATCTATGGGGCATCAATTTTATCTTTTCGGCGATCATTGCCATAATAGTGCGCAAAATTGTGGATGCGCTCAAACTGGGATATATGATCGACGATGATTCTCTGACACGGATTTCAGGCATATCGGTTGATTATATGGTGGCGGGCGCCCTTGGAGCAATTTCACTTGTCTTTGTAGGGAAGTATTGGTTGCCGATATTGCTCATGTCCACATTGTGCGGTCTCATGGTCTACTACACGATCCCCTGGGTGAGTTCGAGAATTTTTCGCGATTTCCGATTCGAACGAATGCTCATGCTCTATGGTGTCTCAACGGGAACGCTCTCCACGGGGCTCGCGCTTCTGAGGGTCATGGACCCGGAATTCAAGACGAAGGTGTCCTCGGATTATATGCTGTCGGCAGGGCTTACTTTTGTATTGGCGCTGCCCTTTATTCTCGCGATCAATCTGCCTGCGAAGGCATATACGACTGGATCCATGACTCCATTCTGGATGTTTGTCTTGCTCGCCGTGGGCTATTTAATTTTTGTAAGTGTCATTTACTGGATTCTCGCGAGAAAACGCCGTTTTGCCACGCCAGGAGAAAACTTCTACCGTCCAGGCAAATGACCGCTTAAAATTCCGCGCAGGGCCCCGATGGCATCGGCATACTTTCTGCCCGATGCCATCGGGTTTTCAAATGCAACGCGGTAGACATTCATCCCCTGATAGAATTCGAAGAAATTCCACTTGAGCACACCCTCACCTTCGATACTCTCGATAGGGAAGGTGACTGGTTCCGTCTCAGCGTCCTGTGCGCTACGAAACTCAAGCCGGTCGGCATAGAGTTCGACACGCCCGCGCAGCATCATTTTCATGGAGTCGATGCGCTTTCCCCGTTTCAGCCTTATGTGCTCGTCAAAGAAGATTGGTTCCGTGCGGCCGGCATGTGCCCATTCTGAAAGCTCTTTGGACAAAAAGGCACTCTGAGAATTATCCCACACCGCGATGGAGTCAAGAAAAGGTAGTGCATCATAGGGGGAGATGAGAGCTCTTTGAGGTTCTTCCGGATTCAGCGCAAATGATCCGTCGGCCTGGTATTCGACAGAAAAACCGCAGCGGTCACAGGCAAACACATTTCCTCTGCCGTGCATGGTCGCCTTGCCTCCGCAGCTTGGGCAGATATAGAGCGCAAGCTCTAGGTTTTCCGCACCCCTCGAACTTTTGTACTGAATACCTTTCTGCCTGCACCAGGCAGTATCGTCATAGGAAAGCGCGTTGTTAAGCGCGACGTCGATTTCCACAAGAGGCATTTTGTGCAGTTGCTCAGGCGTGAACAATACGGAAAAGGAGATTTCGACTTTCCCGGGACGGCGCACATGCGACCACCTGGGCTTTGTGAGATAGCCTCCATTCGTCTTTGCCAGCACGACGGGCACGCGCAAGAGGCGCAAAAGCTTGGCGCTTGAGAAAAAAGCGGGGAATGGTGTGCCCGTCCACGAACTCTGGCCTTCTGGATACATCCCTACAACGCTACGTTTACGTCTGATTATATCGACAATCCAGTTGACGGTTTCGATGTCAGGAATCGCCTTCGATTTAGGGATGCTGCCGACCAGCTTCAGGAGCAAAAAGCGCATAATGGGGTTCCGCATGTTTCCATCGCTTGCCACCCAGTGGATGGGAAAAGGCACAAACGAGTTGGCGATAAAAGGATCGAGAAGGGTCGTATGGTTGCCGACCACAATAAATGGAGGCTTGAGTGTCTTGAATAGTTCGGCATTGATCGCGGTAATCCGATATGTCCACCTGAGCCAGATGCCATACGTATGCCGTAATAGCCAAGTAAAAAACTTGAAGTTTGTCGGATGATATCGGCGCTTAAGAATCATGAGTGGCAGTCCTTGCGATGTATGATAGCCGTGGATTCCTCGCAGAACAAGAAGGCAAGGGCCGCATGTCAGGCCATTTTCTCCTCTTCTCCCGTGAAACAAATTGGTTTTTGTGATATGTATTCGGGCAATATGGACTTTGGAAAAATTTATGAGCAGTGGGAAAAGCAGCAAACTTCCCGCAAAAAATCCTCGGAGCGAGCGCCTGGGGACAAGTCCGGCGCTGAGGCGGGCGCCTTTCGTGAAACTCTTGAACAGTGGCTCGAAGCCCATGAGCCGATCGACAAAGATGCTTCGACGGAGCGTAGAACAGGGAACGACAAATCAGCAAAAATTTCAGCGTATACTCGGTTTAAGCGCCTTCAGCCCCAGGACGAACTCGATCTCCACGGCATGCGGGAAACCGAGGCGCGCCTCGCCGTACAATCCTTTATTGCGCGCTGTGCCGCCAAGGGCTTGGAGAAAGTGAGCATCATACACGGAAAAGGAAATCATTCACGTGAAGAACAAGTGTTGGTGCGTGTCGTGAGGGAAGAGCTTGAACGGAACCCGCATGCGGGGAAATTCGGCTTTGCGGATAATCAGCATGGTGGCAGAGGCGCCACATGGGTTCGTGTCCGGCAGGCTATTTCTCGCGATAAATAATTCGTCCTCGGTTCAGATCATACGGAGAAAGACCGACTTTTACTTTGTCACCTGGCACAATTCGAATGTAGTGCTTACGCATCTTGCCTGACAGATGGGCAAGAATTATGTGTCCGTTCGCTAATTCCACACGAAACATCGTGTTGGGGAGGGCTTCTTTGACTATGCCTTCCACTTCAATAGCTTCTTCTTTAGCCACACATACTCCTAGATAGAAATAATGACTGGGTTTGCACCCGCGCATGAGGCAAAAAGCCCCTCTCTTGCACCCCCTGCGCAGGTGAAATACTATGAGCCAATGCATCGAATGTCAACATGATGGCAAGCCGCCATGCTGTACATCTTGACATTTTTAGCAATGTGATGCATTGTGCCCATCCACTGCATGCTGGTGTTTTGCCAGCAATTGATGAGGGGGAGAGAGATGGAGAATGCCTTCATCGAGAGAATGAAAAATCTCTTGCTCGCGCAAAGACAAGAAATTTTAGATACCATTGCTGAGTCGAATGAGCAGCTCAGAACAGTGCTCTCTGAAACTGATCCCAAGGACTCGGCAGATATCGCGTCCGACGATGTCGATCGAATTATGATAGAAGCCCTCAGCTCCCAAGACCTCAAACGCTATCGTGCGATCGAATCGGCACTGTTGCGTATCAATCAGGGGCGTTACGGTCTTTGCGCAAAATGTGGCAAGAAGATTCCTCAGGAACGGCTTGAAGCGATTCCTTATGCGGTGCTCTGTGTTGAGTGCCAAAAAAGCGACGAGCGCAAGAACCGCTAACCAGCCTTTTCAACCTGATCGATAGAGACTTCTTTCCAGAGGCCTGGCGCATCCAGGTACCAGAGGGAAGCAAAGCCCGCATCTCGCGCTGCGCCTGTGGCGACATGTTGGTACGTCCCGATGTGCGATGGAGCATGGGCGTCATCTCCAATGGTTATTCTTATGCCCTTGTCATGCATTCTCTTCAGGATGCGTGCCGAAGGATACGGTTCACGGTGCTTGCCGCGGGCGACCCCGCCGGTATTTATTTCGGCGATCAGGTTTTTCTCCGCGGAGAGGTCTACTGCCTGAAATGCCGCGTCGATATAGGCTGGATCCTCCTCGTCGAACCATCGCCCATCTGCATTATTCTTTTTTACCAGATCAAAGTGACCGATTATATCGAACCCGCCACGTTCAATCATTTCGGCCATATACTGCCAATACCGCCTCCAAATTCTTCGGTAATCGCCATCCGGTGCCCAATGGCGAACTTTAAGGGTAAATTGCTCCTGCGGCTCATCGACGGTGAAGAAGGCTTCCCCGGGAGCGGTAATGTAATGGACCGAGCCAATGCGGTAATCGAGATGGAGAGGTTCATACGCGGGGTTGTCCGGCATCGTTATCCCGGGAGCGTAGTCGGTCTCAAGGCCCAGGAATATCTTCATCCCTCTTGGCGCATATTCCTGGGCGAGCGCGCGCACCGTCGCAACATAGGATTCTGCACGCTCCCACGGCAGATTCCACCGCGTTTTGAACGGAACCGGTGCATGGGCCGAAAAGCCCAGATGCGTATAATGATGTTCGAAAGCGGCATTCGCCATTGTGCCGGCGTCTGCCTTACCATCGCAAAACGCCGTATGGGTGTGAAAACTGAAAGCCATGACGCATACTAGCATTTTCCCGGGGAGCGTTGCTATGTCTCAAGGCCGAGTATTGACGCAACAGAAGCCCTTTTCTACTATGAAGCTATGGATGAGCCAGCCGTAAGGACAATTGCGCTTCTTATTTCCGACCGGGAAAAGAGCGAAAAAATTGCGCGATTTTTAAGCCGGCGGAAAGCTGGTGTCAAAATTTTCGACCAAGAAAGAACTGCAGCCCCGGGCTCCGCGGAATGTGTGATCGCCGAAGCAGCTTTGCTGGATTCAGGGGTCGCCCGCGAGCTTTTGGATGCTTCCGTGGCTCTGATTGTGCTTGGGAATATGGGCAAAAGCCAAAAGCACCTTCAGAATTCTCCACTCTTGCGGATCATGCCGGCCCGCTCATCTTCGACCTCACTGTATGATGCAATGCTTCAGCTCTGTGCGGTGAGAGACCTCATCTTCGCTTCCCGGACTGTCGTCAATGCCGTCCAAAACCAATTGCGTACGCTTCTTTCTTCTGTGCCGGACATCGTGTACATACTCGATGAGCGGGGCAATTTCATTTATTTGAATGAATCGGCGGTATTGTTGGGGTATGAGCCGTCGGAACTGATCGGCAAGCATTTCAGCATCATCATTCATCCGGAAGACAAGCCCAATATCTCGCGCGACATCGTGGTGGAAAAGATTCGCCAGGCGAATAAATTCCCGGACATTCCTCCCAAATTATTCGATGAGCGCAGATCCGGCCAGCGCATGACGAGAGATCTCGAAGTGCGACTCGTCCACAAGGATGGACACGTCGTCTATGCCCTGGTGAATGCCTATGGAGAGAGGAATTTCGATATGCCGCTGCTGTCCGATGTTGTCGGACAGAATCCTCAGACCATTGGTGTCGTTCACGATGTGAGCGCAATGCACTTCTATCAGCAAAGCCTTGAAGATTCACTGGCTGCGAAAGAGCGGCTTTTGCGCGAAATACATCATCGCGTCAAGACGAATCTGCAGCTTGTGGCGAGCCTGGCCCATCTCAAGCAGACTGATGGTGCTTCCTCTGCCTCTGCTGAGGTACTCAGAGAGCTTGAGGCACAGATTAAAAGTATTGCGCTTGTCCATGAAGCGCTCTATCAGTCTGAGCAGGTAGATCGGGTTTCGGCCCGGGAGTTTTTTGCACAATTCTGTCATGCCGCGGAAGAAGCGCTTGAAACAGTAGGTTCGACAGTGCATTTGCGATTGTCGGCCGATGATTGTTCGCTTGATCCGGATCGCCTTGTACCGCTTTCGCTTGCGCTTCTGGAATTGCTGGGTGGGGCGTATCAGACCGCATATGAGAAGCGGGCGGAAGTCACGGTATTGATTACGTTCAGGTGCGCAGATGGCAAACGCCGCGTGCTGGAAGTGCAAGGTGAAGGCATCATGAGGAAAGCGGATTCCCCAATTATGCGCGCGCTGCTGAAACATGCGAACGCAGATTTTGAAGTGATTGAGGGAAAAAGCCCCCATGAATGCTGCCGGCTGACTATTGAACGGCAATATTAAATATATTAAATTATATATATTATTTAGTATATATTTTTTGAAGGAGAATATTGATGAGCCAGCTCTATGATTTTGCGATTATCGGCGCGGGGGTAGCGGGTCTTGCCGCTGCTCAGTATGGAGCGCGCGCAAACCTGAACACTCTTGTCATCGAAGAGATGGCCCCGGGAGGACAAGCACTTCTCATCGACAACCTTGAAAATTATCCAGGCATTGCCGAGCCGATCAATGGCTATGATCTCTCCGATCGCATGCGCACTCAGGCCGAACGATTTGGCAGCTCTTTGATGGACGCGAGTGCTTCAAACCTGCGCAAAGAAAATGGGCGTTTTATAATTGAGACGAGCAATGGCCCCGTCGAGAGCCTCAGTGTGTTGGTCGCGACCGGTGCGAAGCACCGCCGACTCGAAATTCCCGGCGAGCAGGAATTCATTGGCAAAGGCGTCTCATACTGTGCCACCTGTGATGGCCCATTCTTCAAAGGCAAACGGATGCTTGTGATCGGGGGCGGCGATACGGCGTGTGATGAGGCGACATATCTTTCAAAACTTTCGGGTCAGATTGTCATGATTCACCGTCGTGACCGCTTTCGGGCCCAAAAAGCGCTCGCGCAGCGCGTCCTTACCAACCCCGCGATAGAAGTCCGGTTCAACACCATTGCAAAAGAAATACGGGGCGACACGAAGCTCCGCTCCACCGTGCTGGAAAATGTGGTGACTCACGAAATTGCCGAAGAGCCCTTTGACGCGGTCTTTGTTTTTGTGGGTTCCATTCCTCAGACCGCATTTCTTGTCGATACGGGAGTTCAGATCGATGAGACAGGGTATATCATCACCGATTGCACCATGCAGTCGAGCATCCCCGGCCTGTTCGCGGCGGGCGACGTGAGGGCGACTCCCTTCCGGCAGCTTATTACGGCAGCAGCCGACGGAGCCATCGCGGCCCATTCGGCCGCGAATTATATCGACGAACAGAGGGGCCAAGCCTACCGCTAAAAGAATGGTCATGCTGTCTTAATTTGAATTGCATCAGTTCGGAGGCGACAGATATGTGGGTCAACGACCGCATTGCTTCTTGTCAAAAGGCAATTCGTCGCTTTCTGCGTGAACGAGAATGCGAATGTGTGCGCGCTTCTGAAGAGCTGCATCGATGCCTATTGAGCCCCGGACAGCAGAGCATTTTTTCTGTATATATTCATCTTCCGGAAGAGTGCGCGCCTTCTTTCGATCGTGTCGATGGTCTTGCCATACAAGATCCTGATGGAGCAGTCTGTGTCCTTTTGCCGCGTTCCTCCCAGAAGGACTTGGAGCTTGCGGCGCGGCTAAAGCTCCGGGGCAATGTGTACAAAATAGCCGGAATAATGCAAGACGTGAGGCGTCTTGTTTTGGCAGTTGACGAAGGTGAATGGAACAATCAATCGTTCATGCTCATGCTCATGCGCGCGCGTGGCGAGGACATACCTTTCGGCGTGGCAGAAGAAGCAGGGGGCCCGACACGCGGTTCGCGCGTGGTAATTCGTAACGCCACCATCGAGGACCTCGATGCACTCCTTTCGCTGCACATGGCGTATGAACGTGAAGAACTCAGTCTTGAATCCACCCAAGCGGAAACTGAGATGAGGATGACATCGCTTCTGAGACAGCAAATTGTAGCCATAGCGTTTTGCGGCGACGAGCCCATAGGAAAAATCAACACGAATGCGCGCGGGTATTTTTACGATCAGATCGGTGGTTTCTATGTAAAGCCCGAATGTCGTTCGATGCGGGTTGGGGGAAGCCTTTTCTTCTATCTGTTGCATAAGATCGCGGCTGAGCGGCGGGATCCGGTTCTGTTCGTGCGACATGAAAATGTTCCAGCGATCAGCGTGTATCGGCGGGCAGGCTTTCAGCCGGCCGGTGAATATGGTATGAGTACAATGAGTTCGACAAGGCGGCTATCATGAAAAGATCGACTAATTTTTGTACGCTCGACTCAGTGCTCAGCATTCCTGTTGAGCTTGTGTGCGGCCTGGATGAAGCGGGGCGAGGCCCGCTGGCCGGGCCAGTTACCGCTGCCGCGGTTATTCTGCCGGCGGATTTCCCGATGGCGCTGCTCGACGATTCGAAAAGGATGAGCGCCCGGCGGCGCGAAGATGCCTATGAAGAGATTGTGGAAAGGGCGCTGGACTGGGCGGTTGGCTGGGCCACGATCGAGGAAATCGAGCGCTATAATATTTTAGGGGCAAGCCTGCGCGCGATGGAGAGGGCGTTTGCGGGGCTGACGCAGGCGCCGGCGCTTGTCGTGGTCGATGGCATCTTCGCGCCGAATCTGTGGATGAACGGGACCTGTGTCGAAGCGGCGACGATGGCGAAGGCGGATGGCCTTGTTCCGGCGGTGATGGCCGCTTCAATCCTCGCAAAGGTAGCCCGTGACCATCTCATGGATTGTCTTGATACCCTTATGCCTGAATATGGATTTAGGAGCCACAAGGGGTATCCAACCAAAGCGCACCGGAAAGCCATCGAGCGCTGTGGACCTTCCAGATTTCACCGCCAGGGATTTCAACTCCTGCCTCAGCCGAGTTCTTTGCTTTTCGACTCTTTTGAATCGGAAGATTGAGGTTTTTTCTTTATCACAATGCGGCGCGGTATCCGTGCTGCGCCGCTGTGCGAGTCTTCGCGGGGAGAAGGAGCCTCCGGGCGGGCACGCATCGGCTGATGAGGGGCTGCCTCTGGTTTCGCCCTTGGGCCCGCTTTTTCCATGTAGCCGGCCGCAGTCCTCATCGCCCGCATGAAGCCTTCCATGTTCTCCTGAAACACTACAATGGAGCGCCGATCATACGTCTCGGTTTCGGTCGGTTTGCTCTCTACTACGGACAAGAAGATGTCGCCATTTCTATTTTCTTTTACATTGAAAAAATATGTTCTTCCCTCGCAACTGAATCTGGTGGAGAACAGTTCACCGCGAATACCCATCGATACTCCTTTTGAATCGCGCTATCCTACAACATTCTGCGAGTGGGCGACAAGGAGATCGGCCTGGGTTACCAAGTTCGTGTGCCAGCCCCGCAGCCACGCCTCATCCGCGCCGGCGCCGCCTTTGATATCGACGCCGATGCGGAACACGGGCTCGGTTCCCGATGCCCGCATCCAGAGAAATGCGCAGGATGCTCCTTGTTCATCATAAAGAACGATTCTGAGACCCCCATTCTCGGACGCCCCAAAATCGGCGCCTATTTCGTGCTCGCGTGGGCCGATCGTGGCGAAGGCTCTCCATGAAGCGATGCCCAATCGATCTGTCAATTCAGGCAGCATTTGCGGCCATGCCTCAAGGAAAAGACTCTGATAGGCATTTTTAAGGGCAATTTTGTCCTTTGCGGCAATCTTGAGTGCGGCATAGGGCTCGAATGCGCTGGTGGTGGCCCAAGGAGGAAGGCTGGCGATGACATCGTCGAGTCCATAATCTGGCCGGTATCTTTCGGGCGCACCTATTGCCTCGAGCCAGAGACTGAAGCAGGTGTTGCCCTTCTTTGCCTGGCCAAGCCGCAGAAGCCGAATCATTGAACCGATGGTGGAGAGCGGGTCGCGCACCTTCGAAGGATACGTGATATTGCCTCCATTGGAGCCCTCGCCGAGGATGCGCACGACCCAGCCTTCCGAGCGGAGTCTTTCGGCACAGGAAACGACATTTGCTTCGCCCGTTTCGGCGCGGAAAACACGGGCACCAAATGCCCTGGCAATTGCTTCGATGCGCATGCTCGTTGCGTCGTTGACAACGACAGCAATCGGCCGCGTTTCGCCTTTCCAACGCAAATACGCGAGTTCTGACAGGCAGACAAGCGCAAAAACCTGCTGGGCCTCGAGTGGCACTGAGCCCTGCAGAGCGTTGCTGTAATACACGAGGTTGCCGCGGTCGCCATCGCAGTCGGGCACATATCCAAGCGCAAAGGCCGCATTCTCCGCGTGCGCTTCATTCAGCGATTCGCTGCAGTCCTGGAGGGATTCGTTCTCCGGTACGATGCGGTGCGCGAAAACCCCAGGTTCGGCGTTGAGCACCTTGACTTGTATGCCGAGAGCCGAGAGCCAATCGAAATCGATGCTCTGAGTGCGGGCCGATCCGTTGAGCTCTGCGATGACGCCCAATGGACGTTCCGCACATGCGGCTGCGATCTCCGACAACATTTTTTCCTGTGCATCCAGCTCGGATTCATCGGTAAAAACACGGTGCGCAAAGAGCATATATGCCGACTGCGAATAGCGTTTCCAGTGCGCGACATTTCCATAGCATGCCGCAAGTTCGCGGAGGTCGGTTTTTTCTATCGCCGAAAGGGCGAGTTCGGGAGCTTCCGAATTTGCGATAAAAGCTTTGAGCGCTGTGATGAGCGGAGCGATCTGCTCCCCCGTCAACACGCCTCCTCCAATACCGAATTTGAGGCCATTGTGGCCGGGAGGATTATGGCTCGCAGAGATATAGGCGAATCCGTCTGAATGAAACTCGTGTCCTGATGGCAAACTCGTCGTCTGAGCCGAATATGCCATGATCTCAGGCGCTGGCACGATGAAAAGATACCGTACCTCGCAGCCTCCTCCTATCAGCACCCGAGCAAAGACATCTGCGATCGCAGGGCCCGTGGGCCTTGTGTCGACGCCAAGCAGCACGACCGGGCGTCGGCCTTTACACAGTTTCTTCATGAATGCAGAAAAAACGAGTGCCATGCCCGCGACTATCGCGGTATCCGCAGGACTCAAGTCGCGGGAAAGAGAATTTTCGGGGCTATGGTCAAGGTCCCAGGAGGCATATGAGGCCGTCGCGGAAGCATTCGCACATATCGTGCGCCAGCCCGAAGCGGAAAGGATAAGCGAGTGTGCGGCCAGTTGAACCTCTTGCGGAGAAGGAAGTGTCTCTCTGGCAAGAGGAATTTTCGTCGGGTCTCCAACCGCGAGTCCCAGAAGGGGGTGAGTAATAAGTGGCATCCGTCTCTCCTCAATCTATTGTAATGTCTTTTTTGTCTTCTGAGAACGAGCGACATTCAGTTTCACGGGCATATCGGCTTTTTTCCTCCTTTTTGCCGGATATTTACCCCCACTGTGTTCAGGAGTATATTGAGAGGCAGAATGATAGGTGTTTTTGAGCATGCCCTTTTCCTTCTCCGGGGTGTAAAGACCTACGCGCTCGTAGGATCTTCGGGAACGGGGAAAAGTTTTCGCGCAAAGCTTGTCGCGCAGAAATACGGTGTCGATCTCATTATCGACGATGGGCTCTTGATTCGGGGTGACCAGATTCTTGCGGGGCGATCTGCAAAGAAAGATCCGACGTATCTTGGGGCGGTGAAAACCGCGCTTTTCGACGATCGCGAGCATCGAGAACAGATGTCGCGTGCCCTTCAGCACGAGCGTTTCCGAAAAATTCTCGTCATCGGGACGAGTGAGCGCATGGTGCAGAAAATCTGCGAGCGCCTGCAATTGCCGCATCCCATCAAAGTCATAAAAATAGAAGAAATTGCGACGAAGGCTGAAATCGAGAAAGCCGTGCAATCGCGCAAGGTCGAAGGCAAGCATGTCATTCCCGTGCCCGCCCTTGAGATAAAGCGCAACTATCCATCGATATTCTATGATAGTGTGCGCGTATTTTTAAAGCGAAGCTTCGGCGTGGGCGCGACCTCTCCAAAGCTGTATGAGAAATCAGTGGTCCGTCCGGAATATGGCAAGCGTGGCAGGGTGGCTATTTCGGAAGCGGCTCTTTCACAGATGGTCGTGCACTGCGTGAATGAGTTCGACCCTAATGTGCGGATTATGCGTCTTGCGATTCGCAATGATACACAGGGCTACCGCATAACCGTCATGCTGGAGGTCCCTTTCGGCACGAGACTCGCCTCGAAAATCTATGCTCTGCAGGAGTATATTGTCGACAGCATAGAAAATTTCACGGGGATTCTGGTGGCCGAAGTGAATATCGTCATTGACAGACTGGCTGCGCGGCCGCAGAAAGAGCAAAAATGGAGTCGGGCTATTGACGCCCACCGGCAGTCTGTGTAGTATTGCGCACATATGCGGCAGTATCTGCAGTAATTCTGCAGTAATCGTTTCCAAGGAGAATAAAGGTGCCCTGTGGTAGAAAGCGAAAGCTCAAGAAAATAGCGACGCACAAGAGAAAAAAGAAAAGAAGACTGAACCGGCATAAAACCCGCAAATAATCGCGCCGCACCAATAGTCCTGAAAGGAGGCTGTCCCTTTGTTGCAAGGGACAGCCTTTTGTTTTCATGGAGGTTTTGGTTCACTTCAACGTACAATTTCGTTTTAATAATTGAAATGGCTTTTCAAAATTTGTAAATTTCCTCTTGCGTTTCTCCATGGTGGTGGTATACTAAAGTTACCATTCTCTCTTCGGGAGCTGCCGCATGCCCTTCATTGTACTTGTGATCAATCCGGGTTCTACAAGCACGAAATTCGCGGTGTTCAGTGGTGATACCTGCATATTCGACCAGAGCTTGAGCCACTCTGTGGCGGATCTTGCAGGTTTTCCGACCGTGGCATCTCAATATGAGTTCAGGGAGAGAGCGATCAGGCACGCTCTTGAGGAGCGGCACTTCGACCTCAAGACCTTGAACGCGGTGGTGGGGCGGGGAGGGCTTCTGCATCCGATCCCCGGAGGCGTCTACCGCGTCACCGAGGCGATGAAGTCGGATCTCCTTTCAGCGCAATATGGTGAGCACGCCTCGAACCTTGGCGGACTCATCGCCGACGCGTTTGCCAGACAGCTCGGTGTCCCCGCGTTTATCGCGGACCCCGTCGTCGTCGACGAGCTTGAAGATGTGGCGCGGGTCTCCGGGCATAGGCTTTTCAAGCGGATCAGCATATTCCATGCGCTCAACCAGAAGGCGGTTGCGCGGCGCTATGCGAAAGAGCACAAATGCCGTTACGAAGATTTGAACCTTGTTGTCGCGCACATGGGCGGAGGAGTTTCGATCGGCCTGCACAGGGGCGGAAGGGTTGTGGATGTCAACCAGGCGCTCAGCGGTGAAGGGCCTTTCTCGCCCGAGCGTTCCGGCACCCTGCCCGCGAGCGATCTCGCGAAGCTCTGCTTTTCGGGCCAGTATTCCCTGCAGGAAGTGCTCAAGATGATCGCGGGCAAGGGCGGCATGGTGAGCTTTCTCGGCACAAACGACATGCGGGAAGTCAGCCGCATGCGCGAGGAAGGAAACAGGGAAGCCGACCTCTATTACAGGGCATTCGTGTACCAGGTGGGCAAGAGCATAGGCGGGGCTGCCGCGGCGGCGCACGGCGTGGTCGATGCCATCATTTTAACCGGGGGCATAGCCTTCTCAAAGGACCTGACGGACCGCATCACCGAGATGGTGTCATTCATCGCCCCGGTGACCGTGTATCCGGGAGAAGGAGAGATTGAGGCGCTGGCCCTGGCCGGCCGGATGGCTCTTTCGGGTGAAACGGAAATTAAGGAGTATCTGCCATGAACCATATTTCTGAGATTATAGAAAAAGCGAAAACGCTCGGCAGACGAAAGCTCGCGGTGGCGTCCGCCCAGGAGGCATCGGTGCTCGAGGCTGTCGCCGATGCATATCGCGAGGGCATCGCTGAATCTATCCTGGTGGGAGATACCGCCGCGATCGCCGCTGCCGCGAGAGAAGCGAACAACGGCAAGGGCGTCGATATTTCGCCCTTCAGGATTGTTGAAGAGTCCAACCCGAATGCCGCGGCGGCCGAGGCTGTCGCGCTGGTGCGTTCGGGTGAAGCCGACTTCCTGATGAAGGGCATCATCGATACGAGTCTTCTCCTCAGGGCTGCGCTCAACAAGGAGACGGGCCTCAACGCGGGCAGGCTGGCGAGCCATGTGGCGGTGATGGAAGTGCCGACATACCACAAGCTCTTTGTCATCACCGATGCCGCACTCAACATCGCGCCTGACCTCCCGGCCTTTGTGGACATCATCAATTCGGCGGTCATGGTTGCGAACGCCCTTGAGGTGAAAACCCCCAAAGTGGCGTTTCTCGCCGCCGTCGAGAAGGTCAACCCCGACAAGATGCCCTGTACGGTGACCGCCTCGATCCTCACCCAGATGAACCGTCGCGGCCAGATCAAGAACTGCATCGTCGACGGTCCCCTCGCGCTCGACAATGCGATCAGCGCCGAAAGCGCGCGCATCAAAAAAATACAGTCGGAGGTCGCGGGCGACGCCGACATTCTTGTCACGCCCGACATAGAAGCGGGCAATATTCTCTATAAATGTCTTCTGGATCTTGCCGGCGCGAAAGGCGCGGCCGTCATCATGGGCGCTTCGGTTCCCATGGTGCTGACAAGCCGCGCCGATACCGCAGAAACCAAATTGGCGTCGATCGCCTTGGCCTCCCTTCTGGGGAGCAAGGGCCTTCGAGCCTGAACATAAGGAGAGACGAATGGCGATAAAAGGGTCTGTCGAGATCGACAGGGAGCGCTGCAAGGGCTGCCAGCTGTGCATCCGCGCCTGTCCGACAAAAGTCCTCGGCGCCGATACCGAGCCGAACTCCTGGGGATATTTCCCCGCAAAAGCGATCGCGGCCGATAAATGTATCGCATGCGGCAACTGTTTTGCCGTGTGCCCGGATGTGGCGATTACCGTCTACAAACTTTGAGGGAGAAGGATATGGCTGAAGAAATCCGCCTTATGAAAGGCAATGAAGCGATCGGTGAAGCGGCGGTCCGTGCCGGATGCCGCGCGTATTTCGGCTATCCTATCACTCCGCAGAACGAGCTGACCGCCTATATGGCGAAGCACATGCTCGCGAAGGGCCGGATATTTATTCAGGCCGAATCGGAGGTCGCGGCGATCAATATGGTGTATGGCGCCTCTTCGACCGGCGCCCGCGCGATGACGAGCTCTTCGAGCCCCGGCGTTTCGCTCAAACAGGAAGGCATCTCGTATCTGTGCGGCGCGGACCTGCCCGCGGTGATTGTCAACGTGGCGCGTTCCGGCCCCGGCCTCGGAGGCATTTCGCCGAGCCAGGGAGATTATTTCCAGGCGACCCGCGGCGGCGGTCATGGCGATTACTATACGATCGTCCTCGCGCCGAAGGGCGTACAGGATGCCTCCGACCTCACCTACGAGGCGTTTTCAATCTCGGAAAAGTGGCGTGTGCCGGTGCTTGTGCTCGCGGACGGGCTTATCGGTCAGATGATGGAGGGCGTGGTGCTTCCGGAGCCGATCGATCCTGCGACGCTGCCGCGCTGGCAATGGGCCGTTGGCCATTCGGTGGAGATGGGTCGCCCCTATAATCACGTATCGAGCATCAACCTCGTGCCGGACGAGCTCGAAGCTGCCAACCGCAAGCGCTTTGCGCGCTATGGGCAGATTAAAAAAGAGCTGTTGCGCTATGAAGAAATCGAGGTTGAAGACGCGGATGTCGTCTTTGTGGCGTATGGCACTTCGGCGCGTGTTTCGCACGGAGCGCTGGAGATGGCGCGGGCCAAGGGCATGAAGGTTGGGCTTTTCCGCCCGGTCACGCTGTGGCCCTTCCCCTATGCGCGGCTGCTCGAACTCGCCGAAAAAGGCAAGCGCTTCCTCTGCGTCGAGATGAGCATGGGGCAGATGGTCGAGGATGTAAGACTGGCGGTGAATGGAAAAGCGCCGGTGTACTTCTATGGTCGCTGCGGCGGGAACATCCCAAGCCAGGAAGAGGTGTTCGCCGAAGTGGCGCGCCTCATGGGCAAATGAGCAAAGGAGCGGAATATGGAACTTGTATACGGGCATCCCAAAAGCCTGAAACCAATACAGACAAAATATTGCCCCGGCTGCGGCCATGGAGTGATTCACAGAATCATCGCCGAAGTCGTTGACGAGATGGGCCTTCAGACCAAGGCAATTATCACGAACCCGGTCGGCTGCTCGATCTGGGCTGACCTGTATTTCGACTTTGATTCGGTGCAGCCGGCCCATGGCAGAACCCCGGCAGCGGCGACCGGCGTCAAGCGCATGCTTCCCGATCACCTCGTCATCTGCTATCAGGGCGACGGTGACCTTGCGGCGATTGGAACCGCGGAGATTATTCATGCGGCCAACCGCGGCGAAAAATTCACTACTATTTTTGTCAATAACGCGATCTACGGCATGACCGGCGGTCAGATGGCTCCGACAACGCTCGTCGGGCAACACGCGACGACCGCGCCCGAAGGCCGCGACCCCATCGTGGCGGGAATGGGCTATCCGATCCGCGTCTGCGAACTTTTGTCCTCGCTCGAGGGCACGAGATACCTCGCCCGCGGTTCCGTGAACAACATGGTCAACATCCGCAAGACGAAGAATTACATCCGCAAGGCATTTGAGGCGCAGATGCGCGGCGAAGGATTTACGATGGTGGAAATTCTCTCCCAGTGCCCGACGAACTGGCAGATGAATCCTGTAGAGTCTGTCGAGTGGCTCGAGAAGAATATGATTACTTTTTATCCGCTTGGCGAGATCAAAAACACCCTCAGCACGGCCCCCGCCCCCGCGCAGGCACACTGAAAGGAGCATTCCATGACTGAAAAAACATTTATGGCAGGCTTTGGCGGACAGGGCATTATTTCGCTGGGGCAGCTCTGGGTATACAGCGCGATGAAAGAAGGCTTGAAGGTGACCTTTTTCCCCTTCTATGGTGCGGAAAAGCGCGGCGGCATCGCACGCGCGTCAGTAATCGTCTCCGACAGCGAAATCAAGAGTCCCCTTGTTACGAGCGCCGATTCTGTCGTCGTGATGAACCAGGATTCCGTTGAGATCGCGGAAAAAGTGTGTAAGGAAGGAGGCACGATCTTTGTCAATTCGAGCCTCGTCAAGACCGATCCCGCGCGCCCCGACGCGAAAATAGTCCATGTACCCTGCAACGACATCGCGCTCAAACTTGGTGATGTCCGCATCGCCAACATGGTGATGATGGGCGCCCTGGGCAAAGTGACCGGCGCCTTGAAGCTCGACAAGCTCGAAAGCATCCTGAAAGGCTTCTTCCCGGCGAGCAAACATTCCCTTATTTCTCTCAATATCGCCGCGGTGGAAGAAGGCAAAAAAGCGGTTTCGTAAGATGCGAGGCTAAGCGGGGCCAAGAGGAAAGCAGCCTGCCTCTGCATACGCGGCATGTGCCATCTTTACAGTTCGAAGTGACATCGGCCCGGCTGGATTGTCCGCCAGGCTTTTTTTTACATATAATGTCCCCATAGTATGAAGATTCACTCTTCAGCCGGCGGAAAAAACACAGAAAGGCCCAAGCCCAAAAGACCGATAGTGCGTGTTTTGCGTATTGTCCTGCTATCGATACTTATTGTGCACGGTGTATACATAGGTATCACGAGCGCTCTCCTTTTCGTCTATAAGTTTGCAAATCCTCCGACAACGGTACTCATGATCTACCGCTCGCTGGTGAGTCATTGGAAAGTTCAGAAGCCGATACCCCTTACGACTGCGCAGATTCCGACCTACGTACGCAGAATGCTTGTTTCGGTCGAAGACGGCAAATTCTATGAGCACCATGGTGTCGATATGGAGGCATTCAAGCGCGCACGGGAGCTGAATCAAAAAATAGGCCAGCCCATGTATGGCGGCAGTACGATCACGATGCAGGTCGCCCGCACGCTTTTTCTCGTGCCGGATAAAAGCTATGTACGCAAATATTTAGAGGTAATTGCAGCGCTGGAGCTTGAGCTCATCCTTTCGAAAAACCGCATTCTCGAATTGTATTTTGGCTACGCCGAGTGGGGGGAAGGCATTTTCGGCATAGAAAGAGCCTCGAGGGTCTACTATGGGAAAGGCATTGCAAGCCTTCAAGTCGATCAGACCGCGAGGCTCATTGCGCTTCTTTCTTCGCCGATAAAATATAAGCCCGATTCTCTCTACCGTTCCCGGATCCTGCGACAGCGGTACGAATTTCTGGTGCAGCGCTACGTTGCGCCAATCGCCGAGACAACGCTTGCGCCCGACAATCCGCCCCCTGGTGGCTTGGAACCGTCTGCCGACATCGAGACCCCCGAGGATGTCTTCTCTTCCGAACCGGCCGAAAATGGTCAGGAAATCCTGCCTGCACCCGAGACATCCACGCAAGAAGTCACACCTCAAGAGACAACACCTCAAGAAGAGATGCCGCAAGACACGGCTCCGCCCGGCGTTTTGCAATAAACGCTTCGTTTGACGCTGATGTCTTGCCCCGGAGTGATCTCAATCTTGGTCGTTCCGCTTTTTTCCCCGTACCGCGCGCACAACCAGTCGCTCGAGGGCATCGGCGAAATGCTTTGTTTCGGTCTGCGTACGCTGTGAATTTTTCGGACTGGGCGGAGCAAGACCTGCAGAGCGGAGCGAGACCATTGCGTCCCGGAGAGAACGGCGTTCCGCGATATTCTCCGTCGTAAAAGTGTCCCCCCTGTCGTTCATGGCGTGCACTGAACGCCCCACGAGGCGCTCAGCAAAGGGAATATCGCGCGTGACGACAATATCGTATGGCGCGGCATGAGCTTCGATATAGCGGTCGGCGGCGCCTTCTCCGGGTTCCACAAGGACAAGGAACT
>Ga0074197_1001236_pt1 | contig 22800 bp, 13 predicted proteins | sample EPASupsiteSAE305_FD_64526 | JGI IMG/M metagenome (GOLD analysis project Ga0074197, IMG submission 64526) | Bioremediated contaminated groundwater microbial communities from EPA Superfund site, New Mexico - SAE3-05 reassembly with SPADES | ecosystem: Environmental > Aquatic > Deep subsurface >...
TCTCAATTTTCTATTATATTTGACAAACGGCTTAAGCCGTTTATTAAATAATATAAATTCCATTTACACAAAATATGATACAGTCTCCTATTTGCGGCTTTTTTTTATTAAAAATCGTCATCACCCATTTCGTCGCCACCACCATTATCTTGTCGCTTATCTTTGTTTTGCTTAAAATTATTCAAATTAAGCGAAACATTTAGCATAAAAATTGGGGCATTTCCTTTATGATAATAATAAGTTTCAAATCCAGGTCCAGTAGATGTTCCTTCGTGATTATCCGAATTAAAAACATCACGTACTTGCAGCGTTATTGAAAGCATTTTTTCGAACAAATCTTGTCTTATTGCAACATTTGCTGAAAAATTACCTTTTTCTTCACTTTGTGCCGAAATTTCTGAGCTATTATATTGTCCATTTAACTGCAATTTTGTGTCTTCAAATATTTGTAACGTGTTGTTTAATCGCACTGACCAACTAAGATTTTCTTGTGTCAAATTTTGATTATTATAATCACCTACTAATTTATAATAATAAACATCACTCATTAAATTAAGATTCCACTCTTTGAATAAATCTGTGTTTACCATAAATTCCGTTCCCGATGAGTAGTCCTTTCCCATATTTTCGTAGGTTGTAAGTGTAACATCTTGGTCATAAACAGAACGCACATTTTCAATCTTATTTTTTCTAATTCGATAATATCCTTCAATAGAAAATAAACTTTTTCCCCAATTTGTTAAATACGATAGTTCGTAGGAATCAATATACTCTGGTAATAAACCGGGATTTCCTCTGCGAATGTTATTTGCATCTTCCCAAACATCAAATGGCTCAAGATACCAGCCTTGTGGTCGTCTAATTCTGCTTGTGTAGCTCGCCATTATTTGCTGAATTTCGTTAATTTTATACGTTGCATGAATCGTTGGAAAATAATCATATCTATCTATTAAAGTTGATTGATTTGTATTTACTAAATCAATTTTTCTATAGGTATATTCGCCTCTTAATCCTAATTGATAACCAATGTCATTAAACATTCCCGAATAAATTCCATATATAGCAGAAATATTTCGCTTGTAATCAATTATGTAACTGTATTCATTTTCGTATTGATAACCCGAATTAACATCAAAAAGATAACTTTTTGTGTCATCTTGCGATTTATTCATTTCATGCTGCATACCAGTTTCAAATTTTGAATTTTCCGAAATTAGATATGTATAATCAATTTTAATATGTTTGTTTTCTCCAGGCCCAACCTCAATATTTTTTCTTCCACTCGATATTTGTCCATCGCTTTCAATATATTCGTTTAAAGAAAACTCGTCATTATTTCTCTTTTGATACATTGCTTCAGCAAGCAACTCGTGCTGATTAGGTCCAAAAATATGTTTATAATTCAAATTATATGACATAAACTGACCACTTCTTTCACTATAGTTATTACTTTTATAATATTTTTCGATAGTTATCGGGTTAGTAAAATAGTGGAAATCCTTGTCGGATGAGTTTTCTGAATTTCTATTTCCATATCTGAAAGAAAAACCAGCAATATCGTTGTCAGATAAATTAACATCGCCACCACCACGAATGCTCCAACCTCCATGTATTCTGTCGTTTTCGCCAAAAGAATTAAGAAAACTTGTATCTGTATCGTTATAAATAATCCTATTTTCCTCAAATGTTCCAGGACGTGTTCTTTGATTATAATCCGCACCAAAGTTTAACGAATAGCTTTTTGTTTTATATGTTGTTGTAAAATCAGCACCATATTTATCATCTTTTCCAATATTTCCGTTAATAATGGCACTAAATCCATCAAGCTCATTTCCTTTTGAAATAATATTGATAATTCCAGAAACTCCTTCGGGGTCATATTTTGCCGATGGATTTGTAATTATTTCTATTTTATCAATTGATGTTGCTGGAATTTGTTGTAAAGCATCATTGGCATCTAAAACGGAAGGACGACCATCAATTAGCAATGTAAAACTGCCACTTCCACGTAACGAGACATTTCCTTCAATATCCACTCTAACTGATGGAACGTTTTCTAAAACATCAACAGCACTTCCAGATATTGTTGTTGCTTGCTCACTTACATTTATAACTTTTTTGTCTATTTTGAATTCAATAGGAGTTTTTTCGCCAACTACTTTTGCATCTTCCAATTGATAAGCAGCTTGTTTAATCAAAATCTCTCCCAAATCCATTGTTCTTTTTGTTCGTGATAGCTCAATATTCGAAATATATTTAGGCTCAAATCCAATAAAACTTACTTTTGCAATATAATTACCTGGACGAATGCCAGTAATTTTAAATTCGCCACTCGTATTCGTAATTCCACCACCAGCTTGTGTGCTATCATCCGATTTTAGAATTACAATATTTGCATATTCAATTGGCTTTTCAGATTGTTTGTCCTTAACAAGACCAATTATTTCCATTCCTATTCCAGTTCTCATTTCAGCATTACCAGAACCACGTTGAGCAATTATATTTATATTAATTGATAAAAATGACAAAGAAAATAAAATCAAAAAAGGTAGTTTAAATCTCATAAAAGGTTTCTCCATATAAACAATATTTTAATAAACTTAAATTTAACAAAATTATATCCGCAAATCTTTTGTTTGACAATCCGAAATGTATGTTGGTTTAATCGTGTTCTTGAAGTGAAATAATCTTTTAACTTTTCTGGAATAAATTGGTTTAAAAAGGGAAAGCTGGATAGGTAGAGGGCACAACCTATCCAGCTTGATGTGTATGTTATATTTCTATAACAACGATGTAAAACTAAGCAATTATTCTATACTTGTCAAGAAATATTTGTTATTTCTTAAAAATATTTTTCAAATATCCTTATCTTTTTAACAGTCCACTTAAAAACATTCGTTTTTAGAGCAAATTCGAAACTTATTTTATTTCCCCCAATGTGACAAAATTCTTCTATTTTGTTCGTTATTTATGTTTTTTCCTTCACTCGTATATAAATATTCAATTCTGTTTGAGTAAAATTCTGTTATTTTATTACGAACCATCTTTAAAGTGCTATTTAGGAACTTATTTTCTTCATTAAATCCTTCGCCTAAAATACCAATTGAAGTTGGCAACCATTTTTCTGGAAACATTCCTTCAAACTCGCCACCTTTTTTATAGCGATTTATTTCTGATTGAATTATGTTAAAAACAGCTTCTTTTCCATCTTCATTATTTATTGATAGATTTAATTTCTTTAGTTCTTTTAATATTTCTGAAATATTTGGATATAACAAGCAAATTGTAAACGGCGATTGATTATTATAAAGCATAACTTGTTCAATAAAACGCGATTGATCTACAAAAGCTTCTTCAATTCCTTCTGGACTGTATTTTTCGCCATCGTTTCCTATTAGCAGACTCTTAAATCTTCCCAAAACATACAAAAATCCATCATTATCAAGGTAACCTAAATCCCCAGTATAAAGCCAACCGTCTTTTAGTGTTTCTTTTGTGGATTTTTCATTGTTCCAATATCCCGCCATTACATTTTCACCTTTGCAGATTATTTCGCCACTTTCACCTATTGGCACTTCATTTCCGTCCGAATTTATTATTTTCACATCCAAGTTTTTTACAATTCTGCCCGATGAACCAAGTTTATGAATTGCTGGAACATTTGCCGAAATTATTGGGGCTGCTTCACTTAATCCATAACCTTGAAACATTGGAATGCCAATTGCGTAAAAAAACCTTTGCAACTCAATATCCAATAACGCTCCACCACCGATAAAAAACTCGAGATTTCCCCCAAAACCTTCTCTAATTTTACTGAAAAGTATTTTATCAAACACTTTTAACAACGGATATTTCAATTTTTGCAAGCCTTTGCCTCTATCAAAACCATTTCCATTATATTCATAAGCTATTTTTAATGCTTTTTGGAATAATTTTGATACCTTTTCACCTTTTGAGTTAATTCCGTTTTCAATATTTTTTCTAAAATTCTTTGCTAAAGTTGGCACACTTAAAAGGAATGTCGGTTTAGTTTCCTTAATATTTATTGGAATATTTTTAAGAGTCTCAATTGGAGTTTCGCCATTTTGGATTGACGACATACTTGCACCATTTTTCATTAGAGTATAAATTCCAGCAGTATGAGCAAATGAATGATCCCAAGGCAAAATTAACAGCGAAGTATAGCTTTCCGGGATTGGTAAAAGTGAAGTTGCTTGTTCAACGTTGGAAGTATAATTTCTGTGCGTTAAAATAATTCCCTTTGGGTCGGCAGTAGTTCCAGAAGTGTAGCAAATGTTTGCATAATCATCATTTTTAATCGATTGCCACAAATTATTAAACTCGTTTAGATTATTCTGTAAATATTCTTCCCCAATTTTCATTAAACTGTTGCGAGTAATTTCATTTTCTTTTAAGTCGTCAATTTCATCAAGTATTATTATTTTCTCTAAATCGGGCAAATCATTTTCAATCTTTCTAATTTTTGCTAAATGCCTTTTGGAAACGACAATAAATTTGCAACCAGAATGCAATAATCTGAATTTTAAGTCAACAAGTTCATCAATTTTAACCGAAATTGGAACATTTATGCCACCAATAAAAACAATTCCCATTTCGCTAACAACCCAATCGTTACGCCCTTCCGAAATTAATGCAACTCGGTCACCTTTTTTTAATTTTAGCTCAAACAATCCAGCAGCAAAATTATGAATCAACTTTTGCATCTCTTTATATGTAGTTCCAAAATATTTGTCACCTCTTTTTTCCCACATCAAAATGTTATTAGGATATTTTTGAACACTTTGTTCAAATAAAATTGGAAGAGTATAATTCATTTTAGCTCCATTTATGTTTAACCCAAAATCTGCTCTGTGAAATAAAAAAGCCCAGAATAATATTCTAGGCTTTTATCAAAACAACTAATTTGCGTTATTTTTTAGTAGTATCTAAATATAGCTCAATACGTCTATTTTTAGCTTTTCCTTCATCTGTTTGGTTTGAATATTTTGGCTGACTTTCGCCATAGCCTTTGTAGCTAATATTTGCTGCGTCAATTCCGTTTGCAACAAACCAATCATAAACTGATTTTGCACGTGCTTCCGAAATCTTTTGATTCGATTTATCAGAACCACTTGCATCGGTATGACCTTGAATTTCTATCTTGTTTTTTGAAATTGCAAGAATTTCTTTTGCTTTTGGAAGTGTATTTTCCAAAATACTAATTGCATTTTCGGAAAGAGCTGAACTATTAACAGCAAATACTATTTCCAATTCAATTGATGCAACATCATCATTTGCGTCTAATGGATTTTTGCCTAATTTAACTTCAAGGAAGTCGTCAACACTACCGCCATCAGTATCTTTTGAATGAGGATTTGTCTTCAATTCGGTTACTTCAACACCATCAAATAACATATCGCCATCGCAATCTGGATTTTTAGGATCAGTTTTATGAATATTTAATTCAGCTCCATCGCTCAAATTATCGCCATCAGTATCTGCAATAAGTGGGTCTGTTTTTGAAGTATTAAGTTCATAATAATCATCCAACTTGTCATTATCACTATCACTTTTTGTTGGATTAGTTTTATATTTTGTTACTTCATCGCCATCATAAAGCTTATCACCATCGGTATCGTCTTTTAAAGGATTAGTTTTGTAAGTAATAACTTCGGCAAAATCATCCAATCCGTCATCGTCAATATCACGTTTTAGTGGATTTGTTGCATAAGTTAAAATTTCTTCACCATCTTTTAGCTTATCTCCGTCAGAATCGGCATTTTTTGGGTCAGTGTTATATTTTTCAAGTTCGGCTTTGTCTTCCAAACCATCTGAATCAGTATCTTTACTATTTGGATTTAATCCCAAAATTTCTTCGTCACAATCTGTAATTCCATCACCATCAGTATCAATAGAGCAACTTTCACCAGAATATGCAAAACCAACTCCAATAGTCCACCAAGCATCATCTGCCAAAAGCTCATTATCATTATCAGGAGGATTATATCCAGCCATGTGTTCTGTCCAGGTAACATTAATTGTAGCAAATAAATCCATAATTAACGATTTACTTAAAGCAAATTCAGAACCAATTCCAACTGGAACAAAAACATCTGTAAAGCTTGCGTTTGGAGTATTTCTTGCGGGATTTAGAGGTTTAGTTACATTTTTCCAATAAACACCGCCAATTCCAGCAGTAAAATAAGGATTCCAAGAATCACTTATTATTGGAGAAAATAAAAATCTAACATCTGCAGGAATAAATGTGGTTTTAACATCATTGTCGGATTTATCTTTCATATTCATCCAACCATAACCAACGCCAATACCTAAATCAAAATAGCTTCCAAGTTCTAAACGAAGAAATGGTCTAACTTGAAATGAAAGTCCATTTGGATCAAAATAAGTATCGGGAGAAACATAGGCAGCTTGCACACCCAATTTGTAAGAATAATCGTTTAATTGGGCGTTTGTGTTTGTGTAAAAAATGAAGATAAATAGCATTGGGAAAAGGAAGAGTCTAATTTGTTTCATAATTACCTCACTATTTTTGAATTGATATTTATAAATATTACAATTATTTATAATTAGAAAATATAAATTTATTTAAACATAAGCTACTTATTTTTAGTAATGCGTAGTCAAATATTTTAAAGCACAGATTACAAATCTGCGCTACCGCAATACTAACAAACACAGCATGTTTTTTTATTAAACGTGAAACCAATTATAATATTCTGTTTTACATTTGCACATGCATAGTAGCTTATATTTAATTTAAGCTAATCTTTTAACTGATTTAAAAAGAGCTTGCGTTCCTTCCCTTCCTTCACCATTTGCTTGGTTACTTTTATATAGCTGATGGACATAAGTTAAAGCTGGAAGTGGTAAATGCATTTCTTCTGCCGAATCAATTACTATTTTCAAATCCTTTTGTTGCAAATCAATCATAAAGCCAGGTGCAAAATCGCCTTTTACCATTTTTGGTCCAAGATTTGCCAATTGCCAAGAACCAGCAGCACCGCCTTTTGTTGCTTCAACCATTGTTAATGGGTCTAATCCCGATTTTTGAGCAAACAACACAGCTTCGCTAACTGCCATATTTGTTACCGAAACTAAAATTTGATTACACAATTTTGTTGTTTGTCCCATTCCATTTGTGCCACAATGTGTAATTGTCTTCCCCATTGCTTCAAAAACTGGTCTGCATCTTTCAAGTGTGTTTAAATTTCCACCGACCATTATTGAAAGTGTTGCATTTATTGCTCCAACATCTCCACCGCTTACTGGTGCATCAAGCATTTCAACATTTTTCTCTTTTAATTTTTCTGCAATATTTCTTGTAACCGATGGCGAAATTGTACTCATATCAATAACAACACTTTCCTCTTTAACACCATAAATAATGCCATTTTCACCCAAAACAACATCTTTTACATCGGGTGAATCGGAAACTATTGTAATTATTATGTCAGAATTCTCAGCCACTTCTTTTGGCGTTTTGGCTTTTTTTCCACCAGCACCTAAAATTGCTTCAACTTTTTCTTCTGTTCTATTATAGGCAATTACATCAAAGCCCGCTTTTAACAAATTTAACGCCATTGGCTTTCCCATTATTCCCAAACCGACAAATCCTATCTTTTCCATTTATTCTCCAATTATTTTAGTTCTCGTTTAGTAAAAATTCCTGCAATTTGCATTTCATAAAGTATAGTTTTTATAATAATATCGCTATTCCACAATTAAATTGCGGGCATTTTCTATATTGAGGTTACTTAAAAACTATCAACTATTTCAATCTTTTTATCGTGAAATATATCCTTCGTATTTATTTTTTGGACAGCAATAGTAAAAATAATATAATTGAAAGAATTTAGTCCTAAATTTTTGTTTCAAACAATCAATTTGTAAATTAAGCATCAAATTTTGAAAATAAAGGAGATATTATGAATATCCAAAATGATAGCGTTGTTTTAATGCATTACACACTTACTAACGAAAATGGTGATATTATAGATACATCAGATGGACGCGAACCACTTGCTTATATTCAAGGTCATCAAAACATAATTCCAGGTCTTGAAAAAGAAATGGTTGGAAAAAAAGTTGGCGACAAATTTAAAGCTGTTGTTCAACCAGAAGAAGGTTATGGCGTTTCTAATCCCGCTCTTGTTCAAGTTCTTGATCGTTCAGTTTTTCAAGGTGTTGATGAAATTGAAGTTGGAATGCAATTTCAAGCCCAATTGGAAGATGGTCCAATAATTATGTCAGTTACTAATGTTGATGGAAATAATATTACTATTGACGGAAATCACGCTCTTGCTGACCAAGTTTTAACTTTTGATGTTGAAGTAGTCGAAATTAGAAATGCTTCTGACGAAGAATTAGCTCATGGACATGTTCATGGCGTTGGTGGACATCATCATCATTAAAATTTATCTTAATTTTTTAATTTACTAACTAATTGGAGGAAAATATGGCTGAAAAATCAGAATTGTTATCAGCTGGAGCAATTGCTAAAGAACTTGGTGTTTCTGGCGCTATTGTTTCTAAGACAATAAAAACACTTAATATTCAACCCGATTCAAAAAAAGGTGCCTGCAGTTACTATTCCAAAGATGCACTTAAAAAAATTAAAGAATCATTAAAATAATTTATATCATACACTCGTAGAGTCGTAGCTCGCTACGACTTTCTACATACAATTTTTCACCATCCCCAAACGTAACACATAATTGCTTTCTGTGTAAAATTCCACAATTTCAATTCTACATTAGTACGATTAAAGCCATATATCATTTTCATCATTTTTTTCATTTGGAAATATTTCAATTCTACATTAGTACGATTAAAGCTAAACTAATGGGAACAACTAAGAAAATTCCAAAATTATTTCAATTCTACATTAGTACGATTAAAGCGCGAGGTTTTGAAAAAATACCACCACTTAAAACATTTCAATTCTACATTAGTACGATTAAAGCTTTGTTCATTTTCATAGCGTCCTTTCGCAATTGTATTTCAATTCTACATTAGTACGATTAAAGTTGGACAGAAAGTCACAGAGATAATTCAGAAGCTCTATTTCAATTCTACATTAGTACGATTAAAGCTGCTGAACAAATAGCTGAATTAAACTAATTATTATATTTCAATTCTACATTAGTACGATTAAAGCATAAATCAAGTTCTGAAGCAAATAATGTTGCTGAATTTCAATTCTACATTAGTACGATTAAAGAAAGCTAAACGAATCTAAAGAAAAATTTGCAATTGCATTTCAATTCTACATTAGTATGATTAAAGATTGTGGCTTCAACTACAACTGCTGGTACAACTGCATTTCAATTCTACATTAGTACGATTAAAGCATTTCTCCTTTTGTTTATTCTAAATTTTCTATTAAAATTTCAATTCTACATTAGTACGATTAAAGTCGATTAAACGCATTAAATCTTGATGAAACAAAAGAATTTCAATTCTACATTAGTACGATTAAAGGCAACTAACTTTCAATAAAAGAACTGGTGTAATCTTATTTCAATTCTACATTAGTACGATTAAAGCAATCGCACCGCGAAGTTTTAATTTAAGTAGTTTCAATTTCAATTCTACATTAGTACGATTAAAGCAGCAAGGCATACGCAAAATACTGACACAATACTATTTCAATTCTACATTAGTACGATTAAAGATTATTGTTGGCAGCTGCGTTAATTGCTTTTGTTAAATTTCAATTCTACATTAGTACGATTAAAGCTTGTCACAATTTCGACATTACAAAATGTTACAAAATTTCAATTCTACATTAGTACGATTAAAGTATTCCGCAAAGTCTGCTGTAACTTTTGCCAATTCTATTTCAATTCTACATTAGTACGATTAAAGTCAATTAGTATTATTTAGCTTTGATGAAAATGTTGAATTTCAATTCTAATTAGTACGATTAAAGAAAGGATGTCAGGATGAATCTAAAAGTTAGAATACTATTTCAATTCTACATTAGTACGATTAAAGTTTAATGCAGCTCGTTCTTGCGATAGCTTTTTGAACATTTCAATTCTACATTAGTACGATTAAAGTATTTTTTTAGAATATTCTGCAGTTGTTGAAATATCATTTCAATTCTACATTAGTACGATTAAAGCATAACATAACACTAAATATGCTTATGAAAATAAAAAATTTCAATTCTACATTAGTACGATTAAAGGATTTTTAACTCGCTATGGAGTTCTTCGGTAAGGTATTTCAATTCTACATTAGTACGATTAAAGATTGCTTTCTTGAGTAACGTTTCCGTCCATGCCAATATTTCAATTCTACATTAGTACGATTAAAGGTACAAGCAACTGCAATGAATACTTATTTACAGTGTTATTTCAATTCTACATTAGTACGATTAAAGGGAACTTCCCGGAGTATAAAAGCACTCAAGAAATAATATTTCAATTCTACATTAGTACGATTAAAGGCACAAAACCTCAATCCCTTGTTTATGTTCACGGAGAAATTTCAATTCTACATTAGTACGATTAAAGGAGGTAGATTTTATGGCTTTTCAAGAGAATTAAACCTATTTCAATTCTACATTAGTACGATTAAAGGGAGCTTTCGGAATTAGTTCGGATGCAAAAACTTGTATTTCAATTCTACATTAGTACGATTAAAGGTTTTGGATTAAGAAAAGCAATCTCAAAGGTTAAAAAAATTTCAATTCTACATTAGTACGATTAAAGGTAACTCTTTCTCGCTTTGTTTCAAGCTCTTTTTTATATTTCAATTCTACATTAGTACGATTAAAGGTTTTAATCCAACAATATCTTTTTGAACTCTTTCTAAAATTTCAATTCTACATTAGTACGATTAAAGGAATTTATTCTTGGTTTATTTACCAGGATTCACGCATATTTCAATTCTACATTAGTACGATTAAAGGAGAACAAACAAATTTATATTTGTCGTCCCAGAAGGCAATTTCAATTCTACATTAGTACGATTAAAGGTTTGCGTTTTCCTCAACCTCTGCTTGTGCTATTACTATTTCAATTCTACATTAGTACGATTAAAGGCTGCCACAATTGAATTTTCTGGACTGTTTGTGAACATATTTCAATTCTACATTAGTACGATTAAAGGTGAAAACACAGAGTTGGTTAGTCAGATTCAGTTAGCATTTCAATTCTACATTAGTACGATTAAAGGAAGAAAGATGCTATTCGTTTGGGTAAAATCCAGCAAAATTTCAATTCTACATTAGTACGATTAAAGGTGCACCAACAGCAGATAGTTTTGAACAAGAAACAGATTTCAATTCTACATTAGTACGATTAAAGGCCAGCTTTTAATATGGTATTGGATAATAAGAAATAATTTCAATTCTACATTAGTACGATTAAAGGATGAAAGAAAAAGGTGAAAATACAATTGAAGCTAAATTTCAATTCTACATTAGTACGATTAAAGGTGACGGGGTATTCACTTTAGAGATGGCGATAGATTTATTTCAATTCTACATTAGTACGATTAAAGGTTGCCAAGTCTTGATCCATCAGACGTTCCATTTATATTTCAATTCTACATTAGTACGATTAAAGGACTTATTAACATTCTTGTCAACAATTTGGAGTGGATATTTCAATTCTACATTAGTACGATTAAAGGATATCATGCAGCAATTTATCTGCCCCAACTAATCTAATTTCAATTCTACATTAGTACGATTAAAGGTGGAATTGCAACAATATTATCAGTACTCAATTTTAAATTTCAATTCTACATTAGTACGATTAAAGGAAATACTAAAATTAAATTTAATGCAGTTTTGTTTAGATTTCAATTCTACATTAGTACGATTAAAGGTATCGATACCATAATTTCACGCTGTGGCGTTATAATATTTCAATTCTACATTAGTACGATTAAAGGTGGAAAATTCTGGAATTGAAATTACTTCCGTAGCCAAATTTCAATTCTACATTAGTACGATTAAAGGCGAATCCGAAGATAAAGACCCAGCACCTATTCCAGTATTTCAATTCTACATTAGTACGATTAAAGGGCAGATGCAGTATTTGTCATTCCTCTCCGAGCTTTTATTTCAATTCTACATTAGTACGATTAAAGGGTTAAAAACACGTTCGATATGTTTGAATTAACCGAATTTCAATTCTACATTAGTACGATTAAAGGTTATTTACTTTTGAGTTTTTTAATTCGTTTTTTATTATTTCAATTCTACATTAGTACGATTAAAGGTTTCACGAAAATTGTCGTGTAAAACTGCAGTTAATAAATTTCAATTCTACCTTAGTACGATTAAAGGGACGAAACAGAAACAAACGAAACAAATTTATTAACATTTCAATTCTACATTAGTACGATTAAAGGAGCAAATATTATATCAAATGATTTAAAATTATATAAATTTCAATTCTACATTAGTACGATTAAAGGTTTAAGTTGGTTAATTTTTTAGGAAATGCAACAGAATTTCAATTCTACATTAGTACGATTAAAGGCTGATGCTGTTGACGAAGTACGCTTGCAAATTTCTAAATTTCAATTCTACATTAGTACGATTAAAGGAGAAACTTCTATTTTTGTTTTTGTCAAATCAAAATAATTTCAATTCTACATTAGTACGATTAAAGGTCTTAATCTTTAATCCAACTCCCGAAAAAAATTCAAATTTCAATTCTACATTAGTACGATTAAAGGGCTTGAATGTGATTTGAGTAAGTTGAATTCAAAAGTATTTCAATTCTACATTAGTACGATTAAAGGTAAAAAACATAACCATACCAAAACCGCTTAAAAGTAATTTCAATTCTACATTAGTACGATTAAAGGCGATACAATCACGACAGTAATAAATCAAAAACAATTATTTCAATTCTACATTAGTACGATTAAAGGGTTTCTAAAGAAGTTAACCCAGAGGTTAAAAATACATTTCAATTCTACATTAGTACGATTAAAGGTCCCTAATTACACGTGGGGTCGATATTGTTTTAAGTATTTCAATTCTACATTAGTACGATTAAAGGTTTGGGCAAGATATACATAGCTTCAAGTGCAACCAGATTTCAATTCTACATTAGTACGATTAAAGGAGTTTGTTAGTTCTTGCTTCGAGTTCTACGTATATATTTCAATTCTACATTAGTACGATTAAAGGTCATATCCGATTCCATTGCATAGCGTACCATATCGATATTTCAATTCTACATTAGTACGATTAAAGGTATAAAAAATCAATTAAAAAAATTCACTCTTACAAAATTTCAATTCTACATTAGTACGATTAAAGGAAAATAGCTGCTATTTATCAAGATTTTTTTTCCAAAATTTCAATTCTACATTAGTACGATTAAAGGGTGGTGGAATTGATGATTTTACAAATGTAGCTACTGTATTTCAATTCTACATTAGTACGATTAAAGGACTTAAAGCAATTGCGGTCGATTGTTTTGGAATATAATTTCAATTCTACATTAGTACGATTAAAGGCTTGGAAGGCAGTACAAAGAGCAATTAACAATTTAATATTTCAATTCTACATTAGTACGATTAAAGGCATAATTGCTCAAACTACAACAGATGCATTAACTATATTTCAATTCTACATTAGTACGATTAAAGGACCCATTATTTTGTAAGTGTTTTTTTTGTCGGTTGCATTTCAATTCTACATTAGTACGATTAAAGGGAAAGCAACGCATGCAAATGGTGTATCGTCCTGAAATAGGTTGACTTTTTCTTATCACATAAGTATTGACTCATTCTACTAAATTTAGAATAGAAATATCCTTATTTATAGAATGATTTTTATAATATGCCTTCCATTTTCTTTTAAGTTCTCTGTTAATTTTATAAGCCACACTTGGAGTGAACATTTCCAAAAATCTGTGAGGTCTTTCATCATTATAGAATTTAATAATTTGAGATATTACAATTTTAGCTTCCTTAAAATAACTAAAACTTATCTGTTTATCATCTGAAAATTCTTCTTTAACTGTTTTATTTATTCTTTCAGCTACAGCATTTTCAAGTGGGTCTGAGTTTTCCGTCATGCTTATTCTAATTTTTTTCTTTTTCAATAGTTCTGTATACAGATTTGAACAATACTGTATTCCTCTGTCTGAATGATGAATGCAATCATTTACATCACTCATGTTCTTAAATGCCATTGTTAAAGCTTTTACAGCGGATTTTGCCGATAGATTTGGACTAACATCATAGCCTAGTATTTTTCTTGAAAATAAATCGGTTACTAAAAATAGATAAGCAAAACTATCATTTTCTCGTAAATACAGATATGTAATATCTGTTACTATTACTTGATTTACGCGAGTAATTTTTAAGTCTTTTATTATATTTAGATATTTATGAAAATGATGATAACTATTGGTTGTGTTTGTTTTTCTATGCTTCTTTTTTATCAAAAGGTCGTTTTTCCTTAATAAATCAAAGAATCGGTCTCTTCCAATATTTACACCATATTTTCTAAAATCATCATTTAAGGCAGCATGTAGATTTCTTCCGCTACCCTTTTTCCATAATGTGCGTTTCTTTTTAACAAGGTCAACTATCAATCCTTCGTTAAGATTTTTCGTCTCTTCTCGTTCCAGCTGTTTGTAATATGACTGTTTGCTATAGCCAAGCAATTTCGTTAAATCTAGGACTTTCACTTCTTTTCCTTTTTCTGATTTAAGTTGTTGTATTGCTTGGCTTCTGACTTTTTTCTTATTTCGAGTCCATATTTTTCTTCTGCTATTTCTATTATCTTCTCGTATAATGCAGATTTATTCTTTTCAGATTGTAAGGCTTTCTCTAATTCCCTAATCTTTTGGTCTTTTTCTAAGCTATCTTCTTTTTGGGGCATTAAGTTCTCGGTTATAAAATTATTATCTGGACTATTATAACTTGCCACTAAGTTAAATTTTCTCATCCAATTTAATATAGCACTTTTTCCACCAAGTCCATATACTCTTTGAGCTTCTGCTTTTGTTAATTGCCCAGACAGAACTTCATTTACTACTTTACTTTTGAATTCAATTGAATAAGAATTACGGTCAATTCGACCTTTCTTTGGTAAAGCTTTCTTCATAATTTCTTTCATCTTTTGTCCTTGTTTTGATTGACTTTTTTATTACTTTGGAGTCAACCTATTTCAGGACGATACAAAGTCTCTTTCCGACCTCCAGAAGCCTCTTTCCGGCCTCCAGCAACCTCTTTCCGACCTCCAGAAACCTCTTTCCGAAACCGCTGATTGGCAACTTTTTAAAGAACATTTATTGCTTTTTCGTGCTTTTACAAAATTTAAATACTTTGCTATAAAAACATTTATAATTCGTTTACATATGAATGATGCCATCAATACCAATTACATCTTCAGTAACATTTTTTTATGATTGGAATTGGTTTATATGGTTTAATCATTAATGTTTTATTTTTATATTTAAAACGAGTATTTATTAATAGTTCCATTTTTAATCCAATATCTCTTTGATATAGTTCTATATTACTAATAAAAAATAGTTTTATATTTTTATAATCAACGTAAAGTAAATCTTCAAACCTAGTTTCAATAAAATCATGGATACAAGTTTCAAATTTTTTAATCATATTGTCTATTGTGAAACCTTTTGAGCTACTAATAGATTTTAATTCAATTATTGTTAGGGAATATCCAGAGTTTTCACATTTAAGAACAATTAAACAATCGGGTGATGGAGGGGATTTCTCAAGTAAACTATTATAATAGTTATCAACCTTGACAACAACAAAATCGTTGGCACTAATCCCCTCATCAAAAGTTGCTTCAATATTGTTTTCCGAACACGTTTCGCATAAAAATTTTTGCAAACGCGTATCAGATTTGATTTTGGAAATGAGGTCAGTCATTTTTTTCTAAAATATCCATTCGTTCATCATACAGTTGTCTTGTGATGAAAGTGAAGTTTTCATCAAAAATTCCTTCATCAGAGATAGACATTTTTTCATTTACTATACATCCATTTACCCCCCTTATTAGATGATGGACAGCTATTTTAGAATCACTAATATCTTTGCTAAGAATTAGATTGTTGAGTTTGTTTAGCATGTAGTTGCTATGAGATGTCATAATAATTTTAATTCCAAATTCTATTAGTTTTGTAAAGACTCCCATAATTTTCACTTGAATCTCAGGGTGTAAATGTGCTTCTGGTTCTTCAATAAACAAAATACTATGAAGCTTTCCTGTTTTCCTTTCTCTCTCCCTTTGGTAAAGGTAGTACTGATATCCACCAAATCGTGAGTCATCCAGAGATTGAAATTTGTTATTAATAATATGGCGTAAAAAAACAACAATCGGAGATAATTCAGAGACCATTGAAGAAGCTTCCGATAAATCGAGTTTTAAATCAAGCCCATGCGGGCTGTATATTATTTTTTTAGCATCGTCATCATATTCAACTTTACCATGTAAAATATCGTCTTCAAGTAGATTAATAACAGCATCAAATTCCTTGTTTAGATTACTTGTTTTTAATGTTGATAGGTCAATAAAATAATCTGATAATGGTTCTGGCAGTGATGGCAACTCTATTTTTTTATTTTGGATAAAAAATCTATTTTGTGTTAGTTCTGCCATTATGGGAGTGAAAGCATTTAGTGCTTGATATAAACCAGATCTTGAAGCTGGTAAAAAATAGATATCTCTTATATTATCATTTAAATAAAAAACAACAGATCTAATTTGCTCTAAGACAAATCTTGAGAACTCACCAATGAAAATTTTTTCGTTTGCTACTCCAAACCTTTTTTTATGATCTATATAAATTGAGTATTTTGTGGTTTTCGTTGCTTTTAAGATTCCTTGAATAAATATACCTAAATTTACTTTTGTTATTATAGGGCTGCCATCTATATCAGCCCCAATTTCCAATAATTTATTATCTAAATGAAAAGTTAATTTATAGTATTCATCTGAGTAACGATTTTTTAAATTACTTAGTGATGAGAAAGTATTTTGAAATGAATTCTTAATTCCAGGTAAGATGGCTAAAGACAATTCGTCCAAAACAAATTTATTAACTTCATTATCTAAAACTAAAAAATCATTGATTTGTGATTTCTTTAATTGGTCAAAAACTTTTTTAGCAAAACTTAGAATACTATGTTCTTTATCTCTATACCTATAATGAAAAGGTGAGTTTGTAAACTCATAATTTATAGCTTTAAAATTCTTTAATAAGCAATATATACAATAAGCACCATATGATTTGCCAATTGCATTTTCCCCATAGATTAAATGCAAATCTTTATCCAAATCGAAAGATAAGTCACTAATTGGTCCAAAGTTTTTAATATCAATTTTCATTTATTACCACTATTTAAGATAATATTTATTGTTAATTTATTTACAATATACAATTAAAAATATAAAAGACATAGTAAATATAATTTCTAATCTTTTCCTTTTGATTAATAATTTTTTTATAGTCCTCTAATAGTTTTTCTTGATTAAACTTACGTGTTAAGTTATAAAATATTGGTCTGAAAATAGTTATTTCAAGTCTTTTTTGCAAATATAAGTTGGCTTCAAAAGAAAGTGAAAATTTGAAAGGTTGCCATGCTAATTGTAATATTTTTTAAGTGAGTATTTTATTGATTGCTTAAATTCGGAATTTCCGAATTTGTGTATAGTTTTACTTTCAGTAACTTTTCCCATTGTATCACTAATCGTGTTTTCATATTAGGAAAATCTCAATTATCTGCTAATAACCCCATTCTAAGCACATCGTGCGGAGTTCCGTCAACAAAAGTTTCATTTCTCAAAATGCCTTCAACCTTAAAGCCCATTGATTCGTTAATTTTGATGTTATGAATATTAGTATCAACTGTGCTAAGATAAATTTTGTTAAGTTTTAGCTTTTTGAATCCATATTTAATCCAATATTTTGTAGCTTTTTTACCATAACCGTGGGCTCTATGTTCTGGAGCTCCAATTAGTTTTCGTAGTTCAGCCTTTTTGTGTACGTAATCAATATTAAGAAAAGCAACAATTCCTATTGGTGTTTTGTCGTTTAGAGTAATAATTCCCAATTTATTATACTTTGAAGTAGTTAATCGCTCAATAATTCCATCTTGCGAGTTAGTCATAGATAGCAAAAAATAGCGACCAAAATCGTCCTTCGTCCAATCTTCAATTAATGCTAAATCGGTGGTTTTATCATATTCACGAATGCAGAATGTTTCAGTTATAATCGGTAGATCCCAATTACTTATTTCATCCTCCAATTTATCGTCATATATTTCTGTTTTGGAATGTAGATTATCTTTAACATTTATAGCATAATCGAGTAGAATATTAACATATTTAAGATAATCTTCATATTTGAAACCATATTCCAACGATTCCTTAAAAAAATTTCTTGTTAAAGTTTCAATTGTTGTATCTGGTATTTTACTTTTTTCCATTTTCAACTCAATGATTTTTATACAAAAATAATCCACATATAATATAAAAAAAGGCTGTATCAATTTCATAGCATTTGCTCCCTATTTACCACAACAAGGTGAAATTTGATACAGCCTCTAAAAAAAAATAAGACTATCTATTTAATATTTAAGAACTAATCCATCATCATACGAAGAAAATCGGAGCTATCGCTTTCGTTTTCTATATCGTTATTTTTGATTGGTTTTGAAATTTTGCTTTCAAAATTAAAACCCATTTGATTTTTAACATCAGTGCTAAAAATGTCAAAGTTTTTGTTTATTCTTTGAATTGTAGGAATTTCTAAATCAGCGTTTTCATCAACATTATCCCAAAATGGAGGGAAAATTGAAATTTCATCCTTTTCCCTACTTGGTCTTGTATCAATTTTAGTATTATTAGTTGTTTCATCTGTTTGTTTATTTTTTACACTACCATTAAATCCGGTTGCAATAACTGTATATGAAACATATTCATTCATTTCTTCTTTTTGAACCAATCCAAAAATAATGTTAGCTTCTTCACCAGCAGCTTCGTGTATTACATTATTTCCTTCAATAATTTCTTTCATAGTAAGGTTTGATGATGCAGTAACATTTAACAATATATTTTTTGCACCTTTTATGCTAATTCCTTCAAGCAAAGGTGATGAAATTGCTTTTTGAGCAGCTTCTTCGGCTCTATTTTCGCCAGTAGCAATTCCACAACCCATAAGTGCTTCACCACTTTGGTTCATAACTGCACGCACATCGGCAAAATCGACGTTAATTTGTCCTTTAACAGTAATAATATCAGCAATACCGCGAGTTGCCTCGTAAAGAACTTCGTTTGGTTTATCAAAAGCTTTAAAAGCACCTGATGAGTCATCTAAAACATTTAAAATTCGTTCGTTTGGAATAACAATAAGCGAATCTACATATTGACGCATTTCGCTAATTCCATTTTCGGCATTTAACATTCTTCTTTTGCCTTCCCATTTAAAAGGCTTTGTAACAATTCCAATAACTAAAGCTCCATTATTTTTTGCAATGGAAGCAACAATTGGAGCTGCACCAGAACCAGTTCCGCCACCCATTCCAGCAGTAATAAATACCATATCACTGCCTTCAAGCATTTTACTAATTTTCTCTCTGTCCTCTTCCAAAGCTTTTCTTCCAACACTTGGGTCAGCTCCGGCACCAAGACCTTTGGTTAAAGTAGTTCCAATTTGAATTTTGTGATTGGCATTACTGGTTTTTAGAACTTGAGCATCGGTGTTAATTGCAACATATTCTACTCCAGAAAGTCCTCTTTTCATCATACTTTCAATAGCGTTGCAACCTCCGCCTCCAATTCCAAGTACCATTAACTTGGCAGAAAGAGATGGCTCTTGATCAAGTGTAGCAAATTTAGGCATAAATCCTCCTTGTTGTGGTTTTTTATAATTCATCAAAAAAATCTATAACTTTTTTAAACATTCCTTTAAGGTTAGCATGCACCTTTTTAGGTTTTTCAGTAGTTCCGCTCCAATTATCACTTGAAGTTGAACCAGGCACACCTTTAATAAGTCCTGAAACAGTTGCAAATTCTGGACTTCCAATTTCGTCGGATAAACCGTCGCCAAATTCTAATGGAACTCCAATTCTGCAAGGCAATCCGAGTACGCTTTCGGCTAAATCAGTGCAACCTCTTAATAAGGCACCACCACCAGTTAACACAACACCGGCTTTAATTTTTCCTTTTAATCCCGAATTGCGAAGTTCGTTATCAATAAGTGCAAAAAGTTCTTTCATTCTCACACTAATTATTTGAGTTAAAAGCGTTACGGGAATTTTAACATTTCCTCTAGCTCCAACTCCTTTAATATATATTGTTTCGTCTTTAATTATTGCTTCTTGAGTAGCATATCCATAATCTTTTTTTAGTTGTTCAGCATCGGCAGTAACAATTCCTAATGATTCGCGTATGTCGTTAGTAACTTGATTTCCGGCAACACCAAACACTTTTGTATGCTTAATGCTGTTATCGTGAAATATTGCTATATCAGTTGTTCCACCACCAATATCTATAAGCAAAACGCCTAAATCTTTTTCATTTTCTTCAAGCACAGAAACACTTGAAGCAATTGGTTGCAAAATGTAGTTTTTTACAACATAGCCCGCTTTTTCAACAGAGCGTTTAATATTTTGAATTGCTGGAATGGCTGCAAGGACAACGTGATTTACAGCTTCCAATCTTGAGCCGCACATACCAATAGGATTATCAATTCCACCTTGGTAATCAACTGAAAACTCCTCTGGAATTATATGAAGAATTTGTCTATCAACTGGAATTTTAATTGTTTTAACATCAGCTCTTAATCTATCCAAATCATTTTGAGATATTTCATCGTCTTCGCTATTAATTGTAACAAAATTACGATGTCTTAAACTTGTTATATGTTCGCCAGCAACACCAACATTTAATTCTTTAACTTGAAATCCAGCTCTGTTTTGAGCCACTTCTAACGCTTCGCTAATAGCTTGGCTTGTTTTTGCAATGTTTGCAACTAAGCCTTTGTTTAAGCTATCAGAAGGAGTAACACCAAAACCCAATACTTTTAATCCTGTAGAAGTTTGTTCAGCAATTACTGCACAAACTTTTGTAGTTCCAAGATCTAAACCAACTATTATATTATTTTTCATGAGTTACTTTCCTGTTCAGTATTACTATCAATTGATTTTCCAACATATAAATATTGTGAATAGCGTAAATCGATATAGCTAAGTGTATTTTCAATTTGTGAGTAATCCAATTTTTGTAATAATTTTTCAAACAATATTATTTTTTCAATTTCATTATTTCTACCCAAAACCACTGGAATATCTAAAGTTGAAAATTGCAAAATAATGTCTTTACCAGCTCTTAAATTAACTTCGGATAAACTTTCATAAAGTTTTGGGTTTATAATTTTGATAGCTGTAATAATTTTTAGTCCAATTTTAACATCGTTGTTCTTTTGGGCTTCGCTAAACTCTACAATTTCACTTTTTGTATATGGGTCGTTAATTATAGGGAAATCAATTTTTTCTGAGTTTGGCAATCGTGGAATAACAATATTTTCATCAGAAATTAGATATTCCTTAGAATTTGACATCAAAAGTGCTTCAAAATTTTTCTCAAATATTTCAATAGTAATACTATTATCAGAAGAGACTATATCAACATTTTTTATATATGGATGTTTTTCTAATCTATCTTTAATTATGTTAGGTGAAAGCTCTCTATAATCATCTTTATTTTCTAAGTGAGCATATTTCAAATATTCATTTTGAGAAAGATAATAATTGCCTTTTAACTCAATGTAATTAATTTCACTTTTATTATTCTTTTTAATAAATATTGAAAGCACCGCAATTGAAACTATAACTGCAACTAAGAAAAAGTAAGATAATATTTTCATTTTACTTTTCAATCATTTTCTCTTTTAAGTTTATAAGCAGCAACAAAATCTTCACCATATTTCCAAATATCACCAGCACCAAGAGTAATTACAATATCGTCATCTTTTACAATGTTTAACAGAGTATCAACAATTTTGGATTTATCTTCTAAATAGATTACGTTTTTATGTCCAAAGCTTTTAGCCGCATTAGCAATAAGTTCACCAGAAATTCCTTCAATTTTTTCTTCACGTGCTGGATAAACGTCTGTACAAATAAATATGTCAGAATTAAGAAAAGCTCTTCCAAATTCAGTATAAAAATCTCTAGTTCTTGAGTATAAATGAGGCTGAAAAACTGTTACTAATCTTCGCTTCCATCCATTTCTAACACCAGAAAGTGTTGCATTAATTTCTGTTGGATGGTGTGCATAATCATCAATAACTAAAATTTCATTGTTATATTTTGTTTCGAAGCGTCTATAAACGCCAGTAAATGATTCAAGAGCTTTTTTGATTACTTCAAATTTTACGCCTAATTCTTTTGCAATTGTAACTGCAACAAGTGAGTTGTTTACGTTATGTTTGCCAGGAATATTTAGAGTAATTTCGCCAAGTTCTTCGCCTTTGTAATCAACCGTAAAAGTTGTATGAAACTCGTTATACTTAATATCAATTGCTCTAACATCGGCTTGTTGAGTTGTTCCATAGGAAATTACTTTTTTCTTTATTAAAGGACGAATATCTTGAAGCGCTATTTCATCCAAGCAAAGAACAACAAAACCGAAAAATGGGACTTTATTTGCAAACTGAATAAAAGCACTTTTAATATCATCAAGGTCTTTGTATGTATCTAAATGCTCTGTTTCCAAAGTCGTAATAGCTGCTATACTTGGTGTTAAGCTCAAAAATG
>Ga0074197_1001237_pt1 | contig 22750 bp, 21 predicted proteins | sample EPASupsiteSAE305_FD_64526 | JGI IMG/M metagenome (GOLD analysis project Ga0074197, IMG submission 64526) | Bioremediated contaminated groundwater microbial communities from EPA Superfund site, New Mexico - SAE3-05 reassembly with SPADES | ecosystem: Environmental > Aquatic > Deep subsurface >...
TGGACGTCTTCCGCGGTTGGCGGGGGCGGGGCGCGGGGGGGGGGGGGGTGGGGGGGGGGAGCCATATCATCGGTGGGCAGGCCAATCTGTGGAGCGAGCTGCTCTACTTTGGCCGGCAGGCCGAATATATGCTCTTCCCACGCCTCTGCGCGCTGTCGGAAGTGTTCTGGAGTCCGCGCGAAAAGCGCAATTTTGAAGACTTCAGTATGCGGCTCGAAACGCACAAGCGCAGGCTCGACGCGCTCGATGTGCTCTATTATAAGGGAAGATTGTCGTAGATTTACAATACAACAACATAAACTTTTTTCTGTGTGCACGCACGGGGATTTTTTCTCGCTATGTTCGTGCCGCAGGCTTGCCTAAAATATAAGCTTTCTTTATTATTTACTCATCTTATCTTTTAAAAGGCGTCTATGATGACAGAAAACATTGAACTTGAGAATGCGCTCAAGACATGGATGGGTCAGGTCATGCAGCTCTCGATGAGGAGTTTTATTGAGTATACTACGGAAACCGGACTTTCCATGCCGCAGATTGCAGTACTTTTTCTCCTGAATGGCGACAAGCATCGTGCAGTCACTGAGCTGGGTGAAGAATTTGGCGTAAGCGGCGCTGCTGCGAGCCAAATGGTTGAGAAACTTGTTCAGATGGGATTTGTGGAGCGAAGGGAAGACTCAAATGACCGACGCATCCGGCGGCTTCTGCTTACAACAAAAGGCAAGAATATTGTAGAGCGGAACATTGAAGCGCGCCAGCGATGGATGAGAAGTTTTTGCAGCACATTCAGCCCTGAATCTGCGAGAGACACAGCTCGGGTATTCAGGGACATCACTGAGGCGGCCAAGCGTTTTGAAACTGCCCAAGCGCCTGTGCCGAGACACAACTCGGGCATCTAGGATGCATCCAAGGAGAATCGAATGCAAACCGTATTTCGTTATCTAAAATCATATTGGGCCAGCATAATATTGATCATTGTTCTTTTATTCATTCAGGCGAATGCTGACCTGACTCTGCCGGACTATCTGTCTCAAATTGTGAACATTGGCATTCAGCAGAACGGAATCGAGGAGGATCTGCCGCAAGTTATGCGCGCAAGTAGCTTTGAGGCGATGGGGAAACTCTTGGAGATGGAAGGGGCGGGCGATGCATTTGCGGTGCTGCAAAAAGTGTACACACACGTGACACCAGGCTCGGCCGAAGCCGATGCTCTCGCGAAAAAATGGCCGCTTGCGAAGACAGAAGCTGTTATGTCGCTGAATACGGGGGACAAAGCGGCGACAGATTCGGCGCGCAAGGTTTTTCTTGCGGAGTATCCTAAATTGGTGGTGTTTTCACAGATGTCCGGGGTTGGTACCACAGGATCTGCTGGAGGTACAGAGACGTCTGTTTCCACAGGAACAGCTCCTGTGGCTCCTTCAAATCAGCCAGGTGGCGCCCAGTCCAACGCAATGCCCGGTTTGCCGGCGCTTGACTCCACGAGCCCTCAGGCGATTCTTGCGCAGATTGACAGTATGGACCCTCTTGCGAAATCGCAGCTTGTCGTCAAAGGACTGCAGGCTGAGTTTGCAGCGCTTGGCGTCGATATGAGCGCACTTCAGACTTCCTACATTTTGCGGATTGGCGCGCTCATGCTCTTGATAACTTTGGTCTCGGCCCTGGCGACCATTCTCGTGGGCTATCTGGGTTCGAGAATGGCCGCAGGCACCGCCCGGGACCTGAGGAGTGCGGTCTTCACGAAGGTCGAAGATTTTTCGCTTGCAGAATTTGATTCATTCTCCACCGCCTCGCTGATTACGCGCTCGACCAACGATATAACACAAATTCAGATGATGATTATGATGGGCACCCGGATGCTCTTCTACGCGCCGATCATAGGTGTTGGCGGTGTCATTCGGGCTCTTGGCAAGGCATCGGGCATGTGGTGGATCATTGCGTTGGCCGTGGGGGTGCTTCTGGCTATCATCGGGCTCGTATTTGCGATCGTGGTGCCGAAATTCCGCATCGTCCAAAAACTGATCGACAGGCTCAATCTTGTTGTGCGCGAGAATTTGTCCGGCATGATGGTCATCCGCGCATTCAACAGGCAGGACCACGAAGCGAAGCGGTTCGACAAGGCCAACCGTGATCTTACCGGTACGCTTCTCTATGTTACGCGCGTCATGGTCGTGCTGATGCCTCTCATGACCATAATCATGAATGTTGTCTCTGTTTCGATCATTTGGGTGGGATCGCACGAAGTGGCTGCCGGAAGCATTCGCGTCGGCGACATGATGGCTTTTATGCAGTATTCCATGCAGATTTTCTTTGCATTCATCATGATGTCGTTTATGTTCATCATGCTGCCGCGGGCGAGCGTTTCGGCCGACCGCATTGCGCAAGTCATCAATACTGAAGTGAGTATTCGTGATCCCAAGACTCCCTCTCAGCTCTCCAGTCCTGTGCACGGCCAAATCGAATTCCGCAACGTACGGTTCCGGTACCCGGGCGCTCAGGAGGATGTGCTTCACGATATCAGCTTTACCGCCAAACCAGGGACCATGACGGCGATTCTCGGTACGACGGGATCCGGCAAATCGACCCTGGTCAGTCTTATTCCGCGCTTTTACGATGTGACGGAGGGACAGGTACTCCTCGATGGCGTCGATATCAAGTCCCTTCCCCTTGCGGAACTCCGGTCCCATATCGGTTTTGTCCCTCAGAAGAGCATGCTCTTTACCGGCAGCATTGCCGAGAATATCCGGTATGGGAAAGAGAGCGCATCAGATGACGAGCTCGTGGAAGCGCTCTCGATATCACAGATTATGAGTCTGGCAGAGGAAAGCCCGGAAGGGCTCGAACATCAGATTTCGCAGGGTGGCATGAATGTTTCAGGCGGCCAGCGCCAGCGGCTTTCAATGGCTCGGGCTCTGGTGCGCCGTGCTCCGGTGTATATTTTTGACGACAGTTTTTCCGCTCTCGATTACAAAACCGACAGGGCGATTCGGTCTGCTCTTAAGACCTATGCAAAAGACAGCGTCATTTTCCTCGTCACGCAGCGCGTTGCGCCGATCCGTCATGCCGAGCAGATTATTGTACTCGATGATGGGCGCGCGGTTGGCATCGGCACTCACGAACAGCTGATGGAGACGTGCGAGGTATACCGCGACATTGCGCTTTCGCAGCTCAAGCAGGAGGAACTCGCATGAGTACAAATGAGAAACCTACCAATACGAATACAGCCAGCACCCCTCAGACGCCGCGGAGACACGGACAGGGCTTTGGGCCCCCTGGAGGCGGTCCGCACGCCCTTATGCCCGGCGAAAAGTCGAGGGATTTCAAAGGTACGATGAAAAAGCTCCTCGCGTACCTCGGGCCTTATCGATGGGGACTTTTGGTGGTCATGGTCCTCGCCACAGCCGCCACGATTCTTTCAATCATGGGGCCAAAGATTCTTGGCACCGCGACCACGACGCTGTTTGAAGGTGTGGTAAAAAAAATTGCTCACAGCGGCGACATCGATTTTGCGAAGATCGGGAGCATCCTTCTGACCGTGCTCGGCCTCTATGTATCGTCCGCGATTCTGCAGTACATTCAGGGCTGGGTCGTTTCGGGCATTGCGGTCAAGATCACCTATACGCTGCGCAAAGATATTATGGCTAAGATAAACCGCATGCCATTCAGGGCCTTCGATAACACGAATCATGGTGAAATCCTTTCGCGCATGACAAACGATGTCGATACGGTGAACCAAACGCTCAGCCAGAGCCTTTCACAGATGATTACATCGGTGATGACGCTGATCGGTGCTTTTGTGATGATGCTCACCATAAGCTGGCAGATGACGCTTATCGCTCTGTTGATGATTCCTCTTTCGATTGGGGTTGTACGATTCATTGTGAAACGTTCGCAGAAATACTTCAAAATCCAGCAGGATTATCTTGGGCATGTGAACGGGCATGTTGAGGAGATTTTTGGTGCTCATACAGTAGTAAAAGCGTTTGGCGGAGAGTCGAAGGCCGTTCAGACATTCGAGGAGCTCAATTCGACGCTGTATCAATCTGCATGGAAAAGCCAGTTTCTTTCGAGCATCATGATGCCGCTCATGAACTTTGTCGGTAATTTGGGATACGTCGCGGTGGCGGTGAGCGGCGGCTGGCTCGCGGCGAAACAAATGGTCACGATCGGCGATATTCAGGCATTTCTGCAATATGTCAGGTCGTTCACTCAGCCCATCACCCAGGTGGCGAATATTTCGAACGTATTGCAGCAGACGGCCGCGGCGGCGGAGCGCATTTTCGATTTCCTGGCTTCCGAGGAAGAAAAACAGGACCTAGCCCCTGCCAAAGTGCCCGAAGGAATTAAAGGCAAGGTGGAATTCCGCCATGTGCACTTCGGGTATGTCCAGGGCCAACCCATTCTCAAAGATTTCAGCGCGACCGTCCTTCCAGGCCAGACAGTTGCCATCGTCGGTCCTACAGGTGCCGGCAAGACGACGCTCGTGAAACTTCTCATGCGCTTCTACGAGCCGGAGAGCGGCGAAATCCTCATCGATGATGTGCCGATTCAGGAACTGCCGCGCTCGGTCGTCCGGTCGTGGTTTGGCATGGTGCTGCAGGACACCTGGCTATTCTCCGGCACCGTGAGAGACAACATCGCATATGGAAAGCACGAAGTTCGCGAAGAGGACATCATCGAGTCGGCGAAGGCGACCCACGTCGATCACTTTGTACGCGCATTCCCCGAAGGCTACAACTTCGTGCTCAATGAGGAGACGACGAATGTCTCTCAAGGGCAAAAGCAGCTCTTGACTATTGCCCGCGCAATGCTCGCAAAGCCGCCCATGCTCATCCTCGACGAGGCGACGAGCAATGTCGATACGCACACCGAGCTCTTGATCCAGAAGGCGATGCTCACCCTCATGCAGGGTCGGACGAGCTTTGTGATCGCGCACCGGCTCTCGACGATTCGCGATGCCGATCTCATCCTCGTGATGGATCATGGCGACATTGTGGAGCAGGGCACGCATGAAGAGCTGCTCGCGAAGTGTGGTTTTTACGCCGAGCTTTACAACAGTCAGTTCGATGAGAGTGGTGAGGCGCAGGCGGCATGCTCATGAGGGCGGAGCACCCCAGCGGGCCGCTTGAAGGAAGCGCCTGCGGAGCGGATCAACGTGTATAAAAAAAGCGCGGTGCCTTGCGGTGCCGCGCTTTTCTTGTCTTGAAGCCGTGCGGTCTGGCCCTGTGCCAGACCGCTTCGACTGAAGAATCAGTAATCCATGCCGCCCATGCCGGGGTTGCCGGCAGGTGGCGCAGGAGGGTTCTTCTCGGGCAGGTCGGTGATGGCGCACTCGGTGGTGAGGAGGAGGGCCGCGACCGAAGCCGCGTTCTGGAGCGCGCTGCGGGTCACCTTGGCCGGGTCGATAATGCCTGACTTCACCATGTCGGCCCACTCCATCTTGGCTGCATCGAAGCCGACGCCCTTCTTCTCGTGCTTGGCCTTGTCCGCGATGATCGAGCCATCGATGCCGGCATTTTCGGCGATCTGGCGGATGGGCTCCTCGAGGGCGCGCTTGACGATCTTGAATCCGACACGCTCGTCGTCGGTCATGTTGGATGTGTCGGCCTTCTCGAGGGCGAGCGCCGACTGGATGAGGGCGATGCCGCCGCCGGGGACGATGCCTTCCTCGATGGCCGCGCGGGTCGCGGAGAGCGCGTCTTCGACTCTGTGTTTCTTTTCCTTCATTTCGACTTCGGTGGCCGCGCCGACGTTGATCACGGCGACGCCGCCGGCGAGCTTGGCTAGGCGCTCCTGGAGCTTCTCGCGGTCGTAATCGCTGGTGGTCTCTTCGATCTGCTTCTTGATCTGGGCAATGCGGTCCTGGATGTCCTTCTGCTTGCCGCCGCCGTTGATGATCGTGGTGTTGTCCTTGTCGACCTTGACGCTCTTGGCGGTACCGAGCTGGTTGAGGGAAGTGTTCTCGAGCTTGAGGCCGAGTTCCTCGGAAATGACCTCTCCTCCGGTGAGGACTGCGATGTCCTCGAGCATGGCCTTGCGGCGATCGCCGAAACCGGGCGCCTTGACCGCACAGACATTGAGCGTTCCGCGCAGATGGTTCACGATGAGGGTCGCGAGGGCTTCACCTTCGATATCCTCGGCGATGATCATGAGGGGCTTGCCGGTCTGGGCGATCTTCTCAAGCAGGGGGAGAAGATCTTTCATGTTGGAGATTTTCTTGTCGTGGATGAGGATGAGCGGATTTTCGAACACAGTGGTCATCGAATCGCGGTTGGTCACGAAGTAGGGAGATGTATACCCGCGGTCGAACTGCATGCCCTCGACGTATTCGATTTGGTACTCAACCACTCACAATCTTCCCATATTTTGAGGAGGAGATATCTATGATTGTGAAGCCCTTAGGGGAAAGAGCCCTGATCAAGGTCAAAGAAAGTGAAGCCAAGACTGCAGGTGGAATCATTATCCCTCAGACGGCCCAAGAGAAAACTTAGACAGGAGTCGTCGTCCCATGACGGTCATAACAAAGCACTATCGAGTTGTCCGGAGGATTGAGATACGACTCACAACATCTTTAAGCTTGTCCCTGACATCAGGATCAGTACTCACTAGAAAACTTTTGACTAGATGTGGTTTGAGCCCGCGCTCTCGGAGTATGGGGTTCACGGCATTATGCGATAGCCTCACTCGCCTCGTGGTTCATGCACTCGTTAGATGGAGGTCTTCGGCGCTCTGTTTGACCTTCCAGTCTATATGTGGTATTATATACGCACTGGAGGACAAAATGGCAATTAACCTAAAAGAAGACATAAAACCGATCTCCTACATAAAAACCAATGCCGCTGATATGATGAAATATGTCACTGAAGTGAAAAATCCCATTGTCATCACTCAAAATGGAGAGGCAAAAGCAGTGTTGCTGGATATTGAATCCTATCAAAATATTCAAAATGCGTTCAGCTTACTCAAGATCCTTCAACTATCTGAAAAGCAGATCGAGAAAGGTCATTACAAATCATCTGAACAAGTATTCGACGAGATTGAAACACGCCTGAGCCTTAAGCAATGAAACAGTATGAAGTAATTGTCTCTCATTTAGCAGAGAGCGACATAAATGAAATAATCAATTACTTCATCCCGATCAACAAAGAGTATGTCATAAAACTCTATCAGACATTCAAAGATCGCATTACAGAACTGCACACACTTCCAAACAAAGGTAGAATTGTTCCTGAGCTTGAGAAAAAAGGGATCCACGATTTTCGGGAATTGATAGAAGGCAATTATCGGATCGTATATTCCATTCATGCAACTTCAGTTCATATACTCGCGACTGTGGATTCACGACGAAATCTTGATGAAATACTGGTGAATAAAATCATTGATTTTTTTAATGAAGAGTAATCTGTGTCACCTTGCAGCCCAGTCTATGATGACAGACTGAGAGACCCCGATGCTCCTGCCGCTGGATTTGCGCGAGTGGATTCCGGAGAACAGCATGGCGCATTTCATCGTCGAGGCGGTGAGCTACCAACGGTCGAAGGAGATGATCGAGCTGGCGACACGTGCGCTGGGCACATGCTGAGGATTGATACGCCATGGCTCGAGCCGAAAGGCGCCTTTCCGGCTACCTTTCAGCCCGACAGGCTGCTAGAAGCCCGTGAAGTTGTTCGTCTCCCAGGTCGTCTCGGCGGAGTCGTAGAATTTGGCCGTACCGCCTATTGCGGCGCTTACGGTTGAGGCCTTGAGGTTGCCCTTTAGAAAGCTGTCGATGAGGTGGACGGTCTCCAAGGGATGGAGGACGGGGAAGCCGTGGTCGAAGCCCTGGTTGGGATCGATGAGGATGGCCGTCACATCGGCTCCGGCTTTCTTGAGGTCGTACTTGGTCGTGGCCGTATAGTTGTCGTAGATGACCTGATCGCCGCGCCAATTCTGGAAATCCGTGGAAGCCTTGACGAGAAGGACCTTTTTCCCGGCGAGGAGCCTGCCCAGGCGATTGTCGCCCGGGATGGTCACGACCGTGCCGTCGCCGTTCTTGTGGGTGAGGTCGGAGGCTGAAACGTTGAATTTATGGCAATAATACAGGGACTCGGGCATGTACTGAACGCTGAGGCCGTCAAGGAGAGCGCCCATGTAGCCCGGCTGGGCCTTGGGGCCGACATCGCCTACCTTGTAGCTCGAGATGTCGTATTTCAGGGCGTCCTCGAAAACGAGGAGGTCCCAGACGAACTGTATGCCCGCGAGGTTCCTCGCCTCCCCCTGCCAGCTCGACTGCTGAAAGGCGGTTCCGGCTATACCTTTGGTGTCATTGGTCACGGTGATCCAATCACCGACGGCCCATTGCTGACCGAGGGCGTCGCTGCCCGCCTGGGAGGCGTTGGCGATGCTGATCCTGACGCCGCGCGTGCCTATCCCCGCGAGGCTGATAAGGCTTGAATAGCGGCCGGGATTGGCGATGTACATCTCTAGGGCGACGCCGAAACCCATCGAATAGCCGACGAGAGCCACACCTGTTTTTGGGAAGCCCTCGAGCTTGTCCATCACCTTCTCGAAGTCCAGAGCGAAGTCCTTGAGGCCCGTGATCTCCTTGTTGTAGCTCGAGAAGCCCGAGCCCCGGTAATCAAAGGCATAGACGGTATAGGCGTTGTTCAAGTCCTCGACGCTGCGGAAGTATTGGAGAATGCCCTCGAAGATGGCTCCCGAGGTGTTGTTCCCCGGCACGAGGACTATGGTCCGGGGACCATGACCGACTTTGCGCACATAGATGCTTTCCTGTGGATCGCCGGGGCGAGCCCCGCTCACGACCACCGAGCCCGATCCGACGACGGCGCTGCCGCTCTGCGCAAAGGCGGGGGCAATCAAGCTTAGGAATACAAGCAAGACAATGGCACGTCTCATGGACAACCTCCTGCACTTGTGATCCGGGATTTCCTGGTTGGACTTCGAAATCCCACTGGATCTCATGTCCAAACCTCTTTCATAACTAGCGTAGCGCCCCCCTCCCTGCCTGTCAACGTCACGCATTGCCTCATCGAAAATCAAAGCGACACCGTACTCCAGAAAAGAACCTCTATGGAATTCCTATAGTGAACAAAAGGATATCCGTGACTCCTATCGCCATCGTCACCGCCATTCTGGAGGCCATGACGAGTGTCTGTTCGGTCGGCCTCGACATGATCGCCGTGCCCGGAGATACCCCGGCTTCCACGCTCTCCGCGATCATCGCGGACGAGATGGCGATAGGCGTGGTGAATAAAAAGACGACGGCGTCCGAATCAGCCCGGTTCCCGGAAAGACCGTCGGAGATTCGGTGGAGTTCGGCGGCCTTTTAGGAAGGGCTCCGATCATGCCAGTGATTGGCTTCAGCTCCGAGCTGTTCGTGAGTCGCGGAGGAAGAATTCCCGCGCCCATCCAGTCGCTTACCAACTGAGGGGCGGCACCCTACAAATGCGCCACCCCCCTCAGGCGATCCTCGCTCAAGTGGCAGAAAATATAGTGCGTCTCGGAGAGCCGCTTCAGAGGCGGAGGTGTGGTGTCGCAGAGGCCGTCGATCTTTTTGTGGCATCTTCCCGCGAAGGGGCAGCCGACGATCTGCGCGCTCGGGTCGGGAGGGGCGCCTTCGAGCCTGATGGGTTTCTGCTTATGGGAGGGATTGACGTCGGGAGCCGCCGAGAGCAGGGCTTCGGTGTAGGGGTGGTAAGGCGGGTTTACGACTTCGTCGCGCAATCCGTATTCGCATACGCGTCCGAGGTACATGACGAGAATGTGGTCGCTGATGTAGTTGACGACATTGAGGTCATGGGAAATGAACAGGTACGATGTGTGGGACTGCTCCTGCAATTCTCCAAGCAGATTCAGTACCGAGGCCTGGACGGATACGTCGAGAGCCGAGGTCGGCTCGTCGCATACGATGAGGCGGGGCGAGGTGACGAATGCCCGCGCGACGGCTATGCGCTGTTTTTCTCCCCCGCTCAGACGGGTCGAGGGGCGGCTGAGATATTCTTCGCCCAGATCGACTTTCTTGAGGAGGTTGATCATCACGGCTCTTCGCTCGCGTCTGGATCGGATTTTGAGCATCTTTTTTATTGGCCTGTCGAGGATCTGTTCGACGGAAAACGAAGGATTGAGGCTGCGGCCCGGGTTTTGGAAGACTAGCTGGATATCTCGGATGGTGTCGCGGGACCGGTGTTTCCATGTTAGGGATATGTCTTTTCCATCAAAATGAATATTTCCTTTCGTCGGCTCGAGGAGTCCTGCGACAAGATGGCCCATCGTGCTTTTCCCGCAGCCCGATTCACCTACAAGACCAAGCACATCGTGCTTTTCAATTTTGGCGTTGATGCCATCGAGCGCGCGAACCGTGCGTTTTCGGTTTTTGTAGTATTTGTAGACTTCATGCAGTTCAAGCAAGGGCGCCGGGCCGATGCCGGGCTCAATCCCGCTGCTGGCGTTGTCTGTCTGATCAGCTCCAGGGCGTGCGTTCGCTTTTGGGATGAGGGGAGCAAATGTGCTTTTGTCCGGAACATCGGTCGCGTATGCGCGGTCGCATGCCGCGAGATGGCCGGATTCGATCTCTCTTAAGCCATACTTTTCTTCGCAGACGGCATTTTTTTTCTCGCAGCGGCTCGCAAAGGGGCAGCCCCTTTCGTCCGCGCTGCGCCGGGTTACATAGCCGGGGATGGTATTGAGCCGGGTCGTCTCTTTTTTGACGCCGGCCCGGGGCATGCAATTGATGAGTGCGCGGGTGTAGGGATGTTTCGGGTGGTTGAAGAGTTCTTCCTGCGGTCCCAGTTCGACAATTTCGCCCCGATACATGACGGCGATTCTGTCCGATATTTTGTTGACGATGCCGATGTCGTGTGAAATGTAGATGAGCGACATTCTGTGCCGCTCTTTCAGTTCGCCGATGATGTCGAGAATCGAGGCCTCTGTCGTGACATCCAGCGCGGTGGTCGGCTCGTCCAGAATCATGATGTCAGGTTGGCACAAAAGTGCCATCGCGATGCAGATTCTCTGCTGGATGCCGCCGCTCACCTGATGCGGATATCGACGCACGATCCCCTCGGCCTCGCCCAAAGATAAGTCTTGAAGGGACTGTATGCTTTCTTTTCGAGCCTGGGTTCGGGAAAATCCTCTGTGAATGCGTGTCACTTCATCGAGCTGTTCTCCAATCGTCAGCGAAGGGTTGAGCGCGGAGTATGGGTTTTGATAGACCATCGCGATGCGGTCGCCCCTGTAGTTCTGCATCTCTTTTTCTGTTTTCAGGAGGAGGTCTTCTCCATTGAACATGATGGAACCGCTTCTGCGCGCATTTGACGGCAGATAATCGAGAATCGCATACGAGAGGGTGCTTTTGCCGCATCCCGATTCGCCAATGATTCCCAGAGCTTCGTTTGCGTTGAGCTCGAGCGCGAGGTCCCGAATGGCGACAATAGGCCCGGATGGTGTTTCATAGACAACATTGAGATTGTGAATATCCAGAATGGGCTTATTGGTCACGTATTACCACCTTGCTGAGAAAATCTGAGAACACGGAGACGGCAATTACCAGCGACGCAATCGCCAGAGAGGGATATAACACCGCCCAGGGGGCTGCCTTGATAATAGTCTTGTTTTCTATGACCATCATGCCCCAATCCGGCGTGGGCGGCTGCAGACCGACGCCCAGAAACCCCAGAGAGGCTACCATCATTATGGAATATGCGAACCGGGCGGTGATTTCGACGATGATGGGCCCCATCGTATTCGGCAATATTTCACGGAACATAATGTAGAGGTGCGATTCTCCTCTCAGTCTTGCGGCGTCCACGTACTCGATATTCTTGCAGCTGAGCAGGGTTCCCCGCGCCACCCGCGCGGTGGCCGGCGTGTATGCGATCGACACGATGAGTGTAAGTGTCAGAATATTCGAATTTCCCAAGACGCCCAGCACGACCATGGAGAGAACGAGAGGGGGGATGGCCATCATGATATCCATGACACGCAGGAAGAGAGCATCGATTCTTCCGCCGAAGTATCCCGCGGTGAAGCCCAGAATGACCCCCGCGAGCGATGAAAACAGGCTCGTCAGAAGCGCAATGGTCAGAATCGACCGGCTTCCGTAAACGATTCTCGACCAGATGTCGCGGCCGAGGGAGTCGGTCCCCATGAGGTGTTCACCTACTCCCGGCGCCGTCATCTGATGATCCATATCCATGGCGGTATAGGAAAAAGGCATGAGGGAAGGTCCGAAAGTGGCTATAAAGAACCAAAACAGGATTATTATCAGTGCCGGAAAAATCAGTGGATATCGTTTTGCCATATACCAGATTCGCTGCATCAACTGCCTCCCGGGTAACGGATACGCGGGTTGAGAAATCCGTAGAGGAGGTCGGTGATCGCGGTCGACACGACAAAGACCGCCGTGATGAAGAGCACGCAGACTTCTATGAGTGGCGTGTCCTGGGTTTTGACCGCTGACATGGTCAAGGAACCCAAGCCTGGAAACCCAAACAGAGTCTCAACGACGATGAGGCCCCCGAAAAGCCAGCCCATGTTCATGCCGATGATGGTTATTGTGGGCAACAGGGCGTTTTTGAGCGCATGTTTGAATATGACTTTCCGCATGGGCAGGCCTTTCAGAATAGCGGAACGAATATAGTCAGAATTCATCACCGAGATCATCGACGCACGCTGCATGCGGGAAACATAGCCGAACATGACAAGAGTGATGGAAAGCGCGGGCAAAACGAGAATATTGAGATTACTCCAAATGCTTTCGCCAATGGGAATTACGCTTGTAATGGGAAACCAGGCGAGCTTTACCGCGAAGATCGTCATCAGAATGATGCCTGAGACGAATTCAGGCAGCGCCATCGTAGCCAGTCCGAAGAAAGATATGATCGAGTCGATGATTTTGCCTGCCTTGACCCCTGCCAGAATGCCAAACACAATTGACAGAGGAACATAAAATAGAAGGGCGAGCAGGGCGAGCACGAGGGAATTGCCCACTTTTCTCCAAAAAATCGAGGCGATAGGGACGCCTCGCATATAGAGCGAGGTCCCTAAGTCTCCGCGAAGCATTCCCGTCGCCCACCGGCCGTAGCGAACCCACACGGGATCATTCAATCCCATGGATTCGCGCAGCGCCGCGACCGCTTGTGGAGTCGCGCTCTGTCCGAGCACTCTCTGGGCGGCATCGCCGGGCATGAGTTCCACAAGCAGAAAGATAAGAATCGACATGGCGATCAGGGTGATCGCCATGCCACCCAGACGTCTGAAAAATGGCCTGAAAAACGTCATTTCACATCCTTGAGGTGAGCGTATTTGAGTTGCGGCAGCATAGTGATGGGCTGGCGATAATCTTCTACGGTGTCTTTCATTGCGACAAGATAAGGAACCTGAACATTGATGAGGGTTCCTCTCTCATAGAACACTTCCTGAAGCCGGTCGTACAGCGTCTGCCGGGTGGAATCGTCTACCTCTTTGAGTATCTTCGTGATGATTTGATCGACTTCCTGATCGTTGATGTGGGATTCGTTCCATGGCCCTTGTGAGGTAAACGCCAGATTGAGAAGTACAGATGGATCGATGCGGCCGCCCCAGCCGGTGATAGAGAGCGGTGCATTCATCCAGTATTGGGAAAGGTACACGTCGCGGGGGTAGCCCTTGAGCTGAATGTTAAAGCCGGCCGGCTCCGCCAATTCTTTTACCGTCTGTGCGAGCGCGGGGCTGTAGGGATGGTCGGACGCATAATAGAGTTCTACCGAAAGCCCATTCGGATAGCCGGCTTGCGCCAGAAGCGATTTTGCCTTTTCGATATCGCGTCCGCGCGAGGGAAGCATGTGATATTGCGCGAGAGAATTCATAATCGGCGTTTCATTATAAAAGACATCGGTGTTGAGGGTGCCCTGGCATGCCTTTGCGAGGATTTCCGGGTCCATGGCATATTTCAACGCCAAGCGGACGCGATTATCATTGAAGGGCGTTCTGTCGGAGGCCATTGAGAGAAATCTCTGCTCTTGATAGGGCGAGACAACTTTGAATCCATCCGCCTTTTCAAGGCGTTGTTTGATCAGCGGTGTGACCTGAGGGACGATGTCCACCTTCCCGGCTTCAAGCATCTCAACGCTGGAATCGATGTCAGGCACAAAGTAGATGAGCAACTCGTTAGCCAGTGGATAATCCTTGTCCCAGTAATTCTTGTTGCGGACAAGTTTTGCAGACTCTTTCTGAATGAGCTTCTCCAGCTTGAATGGGCCGGTACCCATCGGTTTGGTCTCGCCTGACTTCGCGTAGTCGTAGCTCGAGGAAAGTATCGCCATGTTGTAGTCTGTCATCTGGTAGATGAATGTAGGCCGGACTTCTTTAAGATTGATGACCACGGTGTGTTTATCGGGAGTTTCCACAGAATCGACCACGGAAAAATCCTGTGCTTTCAGATGCCCGACCGTGGGGTCCTGTGTCCGCATGATGGTGAATTTCACGTCTTGCGAATCGAAATCGCTGCCATCGTGAAACTTTACTCCTTCGCGGAGCTTTATCGTCCAGACCTTCCCGTCGGGGGTTTCCCACGATGTAGCGAGCGCCGGAACCAGATTGCCTTCGGTGTCTATGTCTACGAGATATTCATAAATGCTTGAATCGAGGGAAAATGCCTGGCCGTCCCACACGCCCGGAGTGATAAGGTTTGGGACCTGTTCGGCAATTCGGATTGCCTTATTTTGAGAAGCTTGCTTGTCTTTCCCAGAACATCCAGAGAATGCAAGCAAGAACACAATCCCAACTGCCAGAAAAAAATACAATTTCTTTTTCATGTGCTCCTCCTAGGTTCATGATAATGATATATAGCATACTATGATATTTTTGGTGTATCGTCAATATAATACATTGAATTCAATGTTGTTTATATAGATAAAAAATTATTATAACTAATCAATATATATAATTAAAATTTTAAAGTTACAATTTTATCATTGCATAGAATACATATATATCTAATTAATTGTATGCATCCTGTACAAAAGAGACAGCCTCATATACTATTGAGAGAACTGCATTCGCAGAGAGGAAACAATATGGACGTTAATGTGAGCGAAGAAGTGCTTTCCACGCTGAGAAAGATAAGCCACGCTGTAGAACTCTATTCGAGGATACTTTTTCGCGAATATGGATTGACTAGTCCCCAGCTGACAATTCTTACGGCAATATTTCGTTCTGGACCGTTGGCTGTGACAGATATCGCAAGAAGAGTCAGTTTGAGTCAGGCAACCGTGACGAATATCCTCGGCAGACTCGAACAGCAGGGCTTTATTCTGCGGGCGCGAAGTACCCAGGACAGAAGAATGGTGTACATTGAGCTTACCGACAAGACAAGAAAAATTTTGGAAAAAAATCCCAGCCCTCTTCACACTGACTTTTTAAGCAGATTTGATCGACTTCAGGATTGGGAAAAGACCTTGCTCCTGTCTTCTCTCCAAAGAATTGCGAAACTCATGGATGTTGAGCAGCTGGAGGAGCCCGACATTGAGCATATGCAGGGGAAAGCGTTGAAAGAATAAATAACAGATGATAATTTTGCAAAACAGCTTGTATTTCGCTGTATCGTCATATATTTCAACAAATTATGAAATATTGCCAATATTTTGCATATCTTGACATATTTTACAGATTATAATAGAATCTCGCAACAGAGAGCAGATGCAGCGCTTCGGTGGAGCGCAAGCTCTGCGCTTTGTGTTCCTTTTTTTGGAGGATTGTATGAAGCTGGTAAAGGTTATCGGTGGTGTGCTTGTCGCGCTGTTGCTGTTTTCCTGCGGCGCGCCGAAGCTTGCTCAGACGGACCTCGATGCAGCCAATGCTGCATTTGCCGATGCCCAGAACGCCAAGGCCGACGCGTATGCTCCTGATGCATTCAAGGCTGCTCAGGATGCAAAAGCCGCACTCGATGCAGAACTCGCCGCTCAGGATGCCAAGACCTCTGGCAAGTCCTACAAGCAGGCGAATGATCTGATTAAAGCTTTTGCAGATGCAAGCAACAAGGCAAAAGAAGCCGCAGCTACCAATATGGATCAGGTTAAAGGCGAAGTTGCTCAGCTCATTACTGATATTGACACACAGTATGCCAATGTTCAGGCCCTTGCGCAGGCCGCATCCAAGGATGCAAAGAAAGCCGCCAAGGCGAAGCTCAATGTGAAAGACATCGAAGCGAAAGTCGCTGCTGCTGGCCAGGCAATCACGGATGCGAAAGCCGCGAATGATTCTCAGGATTATGCGGGTGCCCGCGATCAGCTCAACGCAGTTAAATCCACCCTCGATGAGCTCAAGTCCACGCTCGAAGCCGCGGGATTCACCGCTCAGTAAGGCCTGTAGGCAAAATTTGTACGAAAAAAAATTGTGAACGCAGCGCGGCGGTAAGTCGTGCCTAGGCTTCGCAAGAAGAAATGGGTCGCCCGAAGCAAGTAGGGCGGCCCATTTTCATCCTATCGAGTCTGCCTTCCTTTTATATGCTGCTTTTATTCCTGTCAGTCCTTTGGCATTTAATAAATATTTTTATATATTTCGAATATGCAGATAGTTGCTCAATCATATAAAGTCGTTGCCGATAGTCCGCTCGATATCATTTCCTTTGAGGAGTGTCTGGTCAGCTCTTGGACAGGCAACAAAATAATTCTGCTTTTCTATGTAAATCCACCTTCAGTGATCATAGGTCGCAATCAGAATTATTGGCGGGAAGTCTCCCCATCGTGCAAAGTACCAGTGTATCGGCGCTCTTCCGGTGGAGGTGCGGTATACCATGATACTGGCAACTTGAATTGGGCTTTGATTGTGCCGCGGACCATTCATTCTCAGAATGATGAACTCACTTTCATTGCAAAGGCGATTTCAGAGCTTGGCGTGTATGCCCGTCCTGGTGACAGAGGTGGAATTTTTGTTTCTATGGGCGATGGTGAAACGAAAGGTAAAATTTCCGGTACAGCCAGGCGGTTTGGCACGCGCAATGTACTGCATCACGGAACCTTGCTTGTTTCCGCAGACATACAGGCCTTGAAGGCATCTTTGGGCGGAATCCAAATGTTCGAAGATGTATCCATCGCCTCGGTACCTGCTCGTCCGGTCAACCTCACCCGATTTGTTCCTTCGCTCTCGGTAGACGAAGTCATGTCGCAGATCTCAGGTGTCCTTTCGGATGTGGAGCTGAAAACAATTGACCTTGAGGGATCTTGGGATGAGCACAGCTCACGGGACGACTCGCTGTTCAAGAATCCCGAAGATTTGGGCGAGGGACCTGATTTCTGTATCGAGCGCGAAGATTTCGATGCCTTCAAGTGTCAATTTGGTTCACGCGAATGGATTATCGATCGAAGCCCACCATTCTCGGTATTGGTTTCGAGTGACATGTCGCGGGCCGTGGTCAGGATTGAGCAAGGGAAAATCGCGGAGATACAGCCTCTGGAAGCAGAGGATGAACGTTCGGCCGTGTATGCCAAACATTTGCATACACGGTTCAGCGGCACTCAATTTGATTTTAAAGTTCCGGAAATATTGGAAAAGGAGCATGTATGGACAAATATGTGGTATTGAATGAAGTACGGTCGCTGATCGATGAAGTCAAATTTGGTGTTCTCGCCACGGTCGATGCGGACGGATACCCGCATCAGCGATGGATGAGTCCAGTGCTTTTGCCGCGATTCCCAGGCTCGCTTTTCTGCGTGACGTCCGAGAAGTTCGGAAAAATAGCGCAGCTCGAGAAGAATCCGCAGGTGTCCTGGATATTCCAAAGCATGGGACTGGATCGGGTTGCGACAGTGCAAGGCCGGGTAGAGATCGTGCGCGACCCCATGCTGGCAGCAGAAGTACAAGAGGCGATCGGCCCGAGACTCAGAGTGTTCTGGAAATATGCAGAAGATCCTTCAAAACTTGTGGTACTGGAAACAACCATCGAAGAATATCAATTTTTCGCTCCCCTCAAATCGATAAATGAATATGTGAAGGCAAAGGCGGTGAGTTATGAAAGCTGAATTCGCCCACTATAAAAAAGAAGAGCTGATGCGCATGCTCACCATCATGCAGACCATCAGGACTTTTGAGGAAAAGGCCGGCATGATGTACGGGCTTCGGAAAATCGGCGGCTTCTGCCACCTGTACACAGGCCAGGAGGCGGTCGCCGCGGGCGCGATTTCCTCTCTGGATTTGTCGAAGGATTACGTGGTCACGGCCTACCGCGATCATGGGCATGCTCTTGCCTGCGGTATGGATCCGAAGAAGGCAATGGCGGAGCTCTTCGGCAAGGTGACTGGCTGTTCCCACGGGAAAGGCGGTTCGATGCACCTTTTCGATGTTGAACATCATTTTTTTGGCGGCAACGGCATTGTGGGCGCACAGATACCGGTCGCGGCGGGCGTTGCCTTCGCTCAGCAGTACCAGGGATCGGATGGTGTGACGCTTTGCTTTTTCGGCGACGGCGCATTCCATCAGGGAGCGGTGCATGAAACCTTCAACCTTGGGAAAATCTGGGATCTGCCCATTGTCTTTATCATCGAAAACAATCAGTGGGGCATGGGCACAAATTGGAAAAAGGTGTCCGCAGTCGATGATTTTTCGGTGACAGCCGGTGCGTATGGCATGAAAGGCTCTTCCTGCAATGGCCTCGATGTGCTCGATGTCCGCGCGACAATAGAGAAGGCGGTGGCTGAGGCGCGCCTTGGCCGGCCTTCGCTGGTCGAAGCTCGGACCTATCGGTACAAGGGCCACTCCATGAGCGATCCTCAGAAATACCGGACTCGGGAAGAGATCGACGAATACCGGAAGCGCGACGCAATTCAATCTTTCAGGTCCAGGCTTTCCGAGGAGAAAATTCTTTCCGAGGAAGAATGGAGTGCGCTCACTCAGCGTATCAATACGCAGATCGAAGAAGCAGTGGCTTTTGCGGAAGAGAGCCCCGAACCAGCGCTTTCGGAACTCTACACCGACATTTACGCGTAAAGGATGGTCCTTATGGCAGAAATGACGTATAGAGAAGCACTCAATCGCGCCCTGGATGAAGAGATGGCGCGCGACGACAGGGTTTTCTTAATTGGCGAAGAGGTCGGTGAGTATGATGGCGCATATAAAGTCTCCCGCGGGTTGCTCTCAAAGTACGGCCCGAAGCGCGTCAGGGATACACCGATTTCGGAGCTTGGGTTTACAGGGCTCGGTGTGGGCGCGGCGATTGCCGGGCTGCGGCCCGTGGTCGAATGGATGACCCATAATTTTGCGCTGCTGGCACTCGATCAGGTCGTGAACAACGCGGCGAAGCTCAGGCAGATGTCGGGCGGCCAGCTTTCCGTACCCATCGTTTTTCGAGGGCCGAACGGACCGGCCGAATTTCTCGCCGCGCAGCATTCCCAGGCTTTAGGCAGCTATTGGATGCATGTGCCCGGGCTCAAGGTTGTGGCTCCTGCGACACCGGCCGACGCATATGGGCTTCTCAAGAGCGCGATTCGCAATGACAACCCAGTCGTCATGCTTGAGGCTGAGCTCATGTATGCCTGGAAAGGCGAAGTTTCCGAACAGGAATTCCTGGTGCCGATAGGCAAGGCGCGGATTGCCAGAGAAGGCGTGGATGTCACGCTCATTACATATTCGAAGCCGATTCGGGTGGTCGAAGAAGCGGCGGATCGTCTTGCGGAAAAGGGTGTGCAGGCGGAAGTGATCGATCTTCGCAGTCTGAGGCCTCTCGACGAAGAGACCATCGTCAATTCGGTGCGGAAAACAGGCCGCTGTGTGGTCGTCGATGAAGCCTGGCCTCTGGCGAGCCCTGGCGCAACGATTGCCCATCTTGTGGATTCGCGGTGCTTCGATGTGCTCGACGCGCCTGTAGAGCTTGTGTCGGGCGAAGATGTGCCGATGCCCTACAACCACACGCTCGAACTTGCTGCGCAGCCTTCGGTGGAAAAGGTGATTGCGGCTGTGGCTAAGGTTCTCTATCGGGAGGATGTATAGTATGGCAGAGGTTTTGCGGATGATTGCGCTTTCTCCAACGATGAGTGAAGGCAGAATTGCCAAATGGAAGATGAATGAAGGGACGGAATTTTCATCGGGCGATGTGCTCTGCGAGGTGGAGACCGATAAAGCGAGTATGGACTATGAGGCACCTACAAGCGCGTCGCTGTTGAAGATAATTTTGCAGGCCGGCGGAACGGCGAAGGTGGGCGACCCGATCGCGGTGATTGGCCAGAAGGGTGAGGACTATGCTTCTCTCTTGAAGGAAAGGGCCTCTGAGGCGGGCGTCGCCGAGAAGAAGGCTCCCGGGCAGCAGCCTTCGAAGGAAGTTTCCCAAAAAGAGAAGGCTGTGCCTGGAAAAACAGAACAGGAGCCAGGGTCGACTCCGGAGAGTGCGCCACAGTCGGATACAGAGAATGCACCGCCGCGTGCGCCGAAGGCGAGCCCGGCGAGTGTGGGCGCCGCTCCGCGCCAGACACCCCAGGCTCCGGCGAGCGTGCCCCCATCGAGTCCTCTCGCGCGCAAACTTGCGCTTGAAAAGGGAATTGATATCCGTCTTGTGCCGGGTTCCGGTCCCAATGGGCGCGTCGTTGAACGCGATATTCTGGAATTTGCGGAAAGGCCGAAAAACACTGTAGTTCCCGAGGTCGCTCCGCAAGAGCTTCGCCAGGGGCCAACCGTCATTCAGCCGAACATGAAGCGCCTAGTGATTGCCCGGCGCCTGAGCGAATCGTTCTTTACTGCTCCCCATTATTTTCTCAAGAAGAAAATTAACGCGGAGGCCCTGCTTGAACTGCGCGCGACCGCCAATGCCGGCCGCCCCGCCAAACTCTCATTCAACGCCTTCCTTATGAAAATTGTCGCGGAGGCCCTTGTTCGCCATCCCGAAATTAATGTGTACTGGCGCGTACCGGCCGCCGCAAGCGCCGCAGATGCCGCCGCAAGCCCTGAGCCTCCCACGGCTATGCGCCCCATCCTCGAGCAGCGCCACAGCATCGACGTTGGGCTGGCGGTCGCGCTTCCTGACGGCCTCATCACTCCGGTGGTCCGCGACTGTAACCTGAAATCGGCGAGTGACATCGATGCGGAACTTGCGCAGCTCATTGAAAAGGCGCGCGGGGGCCGCCTTGCCCCCGAGGAATATGAAGGCGCGGGCTTCACTGTCACCAATCTCGGTTCGTTTGGCATCGACGAGTTCACCGCGATCATCAACCCCCCAGGGTCCGCGATTCTTGCGGTGGGTGCGATTGTAAAAGAGCCAATTGTCGGCGATAATGATGTAATCCGTGTTGCGCAGACTCTCACCCTGACCCTCGGGTGCGATCATCGGAGCATCGATGGGGCAGTGGGGGCCGTATTTTTGGCTGACCTTGCCAGAATGCTCGAAAACCCTGGAATGGCGCTGGTGTAAGGCGCGAACCTCTTGCACGACCCGCCGCAAGGCGAGTTCAAAGTTTGAATTCGGGAGCGATGAAATGGAATCAAAGCAATACGATTTTGTGGTGATCGGGGCAGGCCCGGGAGGCTATGTCGCGGCGATTCGCGCCGCGCAGCTTGGCCTCACGACAGCCGTCGTTGAAAAAAACCTTGTAGGCGGGGTGTGTCTCAATATCGGCTGCATCCCGTCCAAATCACTTATTCACAATGCCCGCCTGTTTGCCGAGGGCAAAAAACTGCTCGAAACGTGCGGCGCAAAGGTTGACCTGAGTGGTTTTGATTACGCGCAGGTGTGGAAAGCTTCACGTTTGGCCGCGGACAGGCTCTCGAAAGGTGTGAGTTATCTTCTAAAGAAGAATAAAGTGGAACTCGTTCAAGGGAAAGCGACGCTTTCAGGCGCGGGCACGGTCGATGTGGAGACTGAGGGCGGCGCCCGGCAGCTCAAGGCAAAAGCCATTCTTCTCGCCACGGGTTCGAGACCACGACCCATCCCCGGATTCGAGTTTGACGAAAAGAAAATTCTCTCATCCACCGGCATGCTCATGAGCGAAAAATTGCCCGGGCGTCTCTTCATTCTTGGCGCCGGCGCGATCGGCATGGAGTTCGCGTATGTGATGAACGCCTTTGGCGTCGAAGTGACCGTCGCCGAACTTTTGCCGAGAGTGTTGCCGCTCGAGGATGAAGAAGCGTCGAAGATTGTCGAAAAGGAATTCCGTGCCCGGGGTATTGCCATCCATACCGGGGCAAAGGCCAGCGGCGCGGAGGTCAAAGGCGACCATGTGGTGGTTCATCTCACCGATGCGCAGGGCTCTCCTCTCGAGATCGAGACCGATGCCGCGCTGGTGTCGGTCGGGCGTACGACGAATATCGATGGTCTCGGCATTGAGAAACTTGGCATGCGCGTGGAGCGCGGCTACATAATCACCGGCGAATATCACGAGACATCCTGCGCGGGTATCTATGCCGTGGGAGATATCACGACCTATCCGCAGCTCGCGCATGCCGCATCGAAGGCTGGGGAAATCGTCGCAGAGCGGGTCGCGCATCTGTTGAAAGGCGCGCCGAATCCCCGGGAGCATGTGCTCGACAGGCTGCATGTGCCCAGCGCCGTGTATTGCGAACCGGAAGTGGCCTCCTTTGGGCTCTCGGAGGCGAGCGCGAAGGAAAAGGCTATTCAGTATGAAGTGGCGAGGTTCCCCTATCGCGGGAATGGGCGCGCGGTGGCGGTGGAGGCGCCCGAAGGTCAGGTGAAAATCGTGTTCGACCCGGACACTAAGGCTATTCTCGGTGCTGCGATCATTGGCGAGAGCGCGGCGGCAACTGTTCACAAGCTACTCCTTGCTCACCACCACCACACTCC
>Ga0074197_1001239_pt1 | contig 22704 bp, 31 predicted proteins | sample EPASupsiteSAE305_FD_64526 | JGI IMG/M metagenome (GOLD analysis project Ga0074197, IMG submission 64526) | Bioremediated contaminated groundwater microbial communities from EPA Superfund site, New Mexico - SAE3-05 reassembly with SPADES | ecosystem: Environmental > Aquatic > Deep subsurface >...
TGCACACATTAGCCCGGGGATTTTCTGTAGTTGAACGTCAGATAGATGGCAGGATTATACGAAATGCAGCAGAACTGAAGACTGGTCAGGAAGTACGGTTACGGTTACACGAGGGAGCTGCACTCTGTCTGGTTGAAGAGACCTACAGTGATTCAGGTGTAAAGGCCACCACCTGATCAATACTATCTGCACCAACCGTCAGCATCACCAGGCGATCAATTCCCAGTGCAATACCTGCTGATGGCGGCATGGCAGCCAGCTCAGACAGGAACGGTTCCGGTAGCGGCAGCTCAGGTTTACCCATCTGTTTCCTTACCTGATTTGCCTCTATAAAGCGACGCCGTTGTTCCTGTGGATCTGTTAACTCACTGAACCCATTGGCCAGCTCCAACCCACCAACATACAATTCAAAGCGTTCTGCTACATCAGGTTTATCAGTGTGTAATCGAGCTAAGGCAGCAAGCTGTGCAGGATAATCCTCTAGAATGATCGGAACAGTATACTCTTCAAAAGCTGGCTCCACCTGGCCGGTCAGAAGCTCATCAAAGAGCCCGTTTTTGATGCTGGCCAAGGCGTCGGTCTTGGCAAAGCGTAAAAACGCCTCCTGGACGCTAAAATGCTGCCAGGTTGCGTGGGGATCTATTTTTGAATGGTTTCGGGTAAAACAAGAGTCTGTTGTGCAGAAATCTGCCACATGCTGAAGCAAGCCAAGGCAATCCTGCATCAGGTCATGATAATCGGCATTACTACGGTACCATTCCAGCATGGTAAATTCGGACAAATGTCGGGAACCGCGTTCGTCAGATCGCCAGCAGCGGCAAATTTGGAATACTTTATCATACCCCCGGCACAGCAGCCGTTTCATGCAGATTTCCGGTGAGGTCTGAAGCTGCCAGGTGAGGGTAGGGATAGGGTCAATATATTCTTCAGGTGCATTAGCAGGAATACGAACAGGGGTCTCTACTTCGAGAAACCCCTGTTTGGTAAAATACTGACGTATGGCCTGCAGTACCTGCGCCCGACTATGAAGAGCGCATGATTGCAACAATTGATTATCCCTTAACGCGAGTGGAATATTCACCAGTACGGGTGTCAATCACAATCAGTTCATTCTCCTCAATAAAGGGGGGAACGCGCAGCACATAACCGGTTTCTACAGTGGCAGGCTTTGAGTCACTACCAGACGTATCACCTTTTAGCCACGGATCAGTCTGGGTAACACGAAGGTTAATAAAGTTAGGAAGAGTTACACCAATTGGCTTATCTCCAAACAGCAGCACAGAAACCTTAGTGTTCTCCAGCAGGAAGTTCTTTGCATCACCAACTGCATCTTCCTCCATGACAACCTGCTCATAACTCTGCTGATCCATGAAGGTGTAGTGGGTACCTTCTTTATACAGATACTCCATATCGCGCTCATCCATACCTGCCGGTTCAAAGCTTTCACCTGAACGATAGGTGCGATCCAGTGTAGAGCCACTGATCATATTTTTCATCTTACACTTGTAAAGTGCTTGGCCTTTACCTGGCTTAACAAAATCGAACGAGGTTACCACATAGGGATCACCATCGAGAATAAGCTTGGTACCTTTTTTAAGATCAGCAACAGACAACATACATTCCGTCTCCTTTGAGTAATCAATAGATATAACAACATAAAACCCATGCACTGCAGAGGGCAGCAAGCATGAGTTCAGTGTTGTTGTGTGCTTAAAAGGTTGTTATTTAGCCCGGTAGGTGATCCGGCCACGGGTAAGGTCATAAGGAGAAAGCTCAACCGTTACTTTGTCGCCAGGCAAGATTTTGATGAAATACTTGCGCATTTTACCGGAAATATGGGCCAGTACAATATGGTCGTTTTCCAGCTTGACCCGAAACATCGCATTCGGCAACGGCTCGATAACCGTGCCTTCAACTTCAATTGCTTCTTCTTTGCTCATGCAGCAGGTTGCTCCTTTGTTTGCTCTCTATCTAAAGCGCGGCGTTACACTACCGGTATTCTGTGTGATTTGCAAGCCTTATATCCAAATGCTGTATACCGAGGCCATACTATAATCGCCCATAAGCTATATTATGTAAAGTACGCTTATGGGGTGTATTATGGGTTCAGCCAGAAAACATAAAATCCTGTTATCTTTAAACGACTCTGAATATAGTCTTTTGCTCCTTATTAAAACTTCGTTACAAAACTCCTCTGCTCGTAATATTTCTAAGTCTGATGTTCTTCGGCGTTCCCTTTTTGAAATCTCTTTTCAAAGCTCACTTTCTGACGTTCTGTTCGTCCTAGACCTCCCGGCCGATCCGGCGCCGGCGAAGCCAGCCGATCGGCCGGAGGTCCATAACGTCAGTACGGCTATTAGTAGCACCCGTACTGAGTGCACTATAGTTCACAAACCGACATTTTCAGGGGGTGCAAAATGACCCCTTCACATATCCAACAACCTCCCGTTTTTGATTCCTATGCTTTCTTTGGTCAATTCATCCAAAACCGTACCGTTCGCGCTCTTCACCCTGCTGCTTTCACCCGTTTTATGGAATGTAGACCTCTTACGTGCCCAGAATGCGGCGTTCTTCTTCCATTAAACTCTACTCCTGATGATTACCTTCATTGTGTTTCATGCTCCACTTACTGGGACTTGCATAAGCACCGTCCTGTAATCACCAAAACTGATTCGTTACCTCAAATGGTGTTGCCTCTGTGATTGATACTATTAAGCTTGGATATCCCTTGACGGGCAATTTGTACCGGCTTCTTGAGGAGAGATCAGAACGCCTTCAGAAGATCTCCCCTGATGGAGACATACTCTGGGAGCGCTCTTTCGTAAACGGCGACTGTATGCCGTCTCATTACTCCGGCCTTCGTATCACCACCCGTACCAGGCGCGATTTGATTGATATGGGTTTTAATGCAGATTTTATAGATACAGAAAACGATATGGCTTATTTTGAATTTAGCCTGCAAAAGTATCAATCTCCCAGTGCTTACAACAACTACAATTCGTCAATCGATAACGATTTGCTTGCTCTTCGTACCTGGATCAAAGAACTTAGTTCTGCTCTTGACTATGTTTTCTCTTTTGATCTTTTTACCCTTTACCGCGTCGATCTTTCCAGAAACTTAACACTTTCCGGCTGCCACCCTCCGCTTTTTATCCGTTCGCTTGAAATACATTTTTCAAAACATCATGAGTCAGATTCCAGGCTCACTCGTCATGAGGGCAATTCTGTCTGTCTTCGCTCCAACTGGATTGGGAAAAAAATATATTTCAAGTTTCAAGAATTTATGGATGTCGAAAAGAAAAAACACTTTTCAGTCTATACCCCTGCCTATTTAGCTGGTGAACCTTCCGCTGAACGTCCTGAATCCTGTTTGATTGAACCTCTGACACTCGCTGAAATCAAAGCACTATCGTCAATGGTCCGTTTTGAAATGGAATTCAAACGTGCATTTCTGAAGAGGTACAACATGTGCAAAATAATTGACATAACTCGTCTTGTTTCCCGTTTCGAGTCTGAACTCGACAAGGTTTTTAACGTGCCTGTCATAACAAATGATCAACTTGCTTCCATGTCTCTCCAGGAGAGATCCCTAGTCTCACTTGTCCAGGACTTTGGTTATCAAGGTGGTAAAAACGTTTTTCTTCAACATTATTCGCCTCGCTATTTTTACAAGCTCAAGAAAAGCCTGCTATCTCGCGGCATTGATCTGGATAACCTCGAAAACATGAAAAATCGCGCCTCCATTAATGATCTGGTTCGTCATTCTGAACAGGCAAACGCTTTCACTTTCGAGCCGTCTGCATCGTTTGAGCCGTTCTTAAAAGCTGCATAGGCTTTGGCCTAAAACCATAAAACCGGAGGTTTACAATGTCTCAAATTCTAACAGGTTTTTTATCAGGTCGTTTCTGTGGTGCTTTCGCCGGTATTGAAACAAAACTTGTCCCTCAAACCGGACAAGTTAAGTCAATCGCAACATTCATGACAACAAAAGGCAAAAAGTACCGTTTCGTGATTCAGGGTGATGTTGAATCCGCCTTTGAACTTGTACCGCCTTTTTCAGTCATAGTTGTTGACCTTGTTAATCTTGAGATCGGCAAGCCTGGTGAATATGGCAACTACGGAGATCAGAATTTCACTGCCGAATCAATTAAGCTTGTTCAGTCAAATGTTGCAGCATCTGCTGATAATCGCGGTAAGGATCTCGGCCCGATCTTGGCCGAAAAGAAAGCCGCATAACGCGAGGTCGAAATGATTTCTTTCATTCTCATAGCATTAACCATGCTCACTCTTTTTCCTAAGTCTGTTTTGGCAGCTTGGACGCCTTTGATCTCTGTTGCTGATTTTGACGGTATCAAAGTTGATGTGCTTTCTACGTCTGCCGGAATTGTCGCTGTACTACTTATTATTGTTGGTATCGGTCTACTCGTCAGAGTTTTGGGCCGTTAGAAGATCCGTCCCAGCGTCCGGCCGGCGTTGGTTTTTGGATAAAACAAAAAAAGGAGAAATACTATGTTTAACAAAATCAAAACCGCTGCAATCACCGTTGCTGTCGCTGCTTGCTCCGTTACCTCTGCTTTCGCTGCTCCTGATCCGCAAGTTGAAGCAATGTTTGCTGCTGTCGATCTGACCAGCCTCAAGACTCAGGTAGCAACGTTGCTGATGGCAACCATCTTGATTCCTCTGATGTTCGTTGGTGCTCGTCTGGTGAAGAAGTCCATTCGTCAGGCCAACTAGTAAGGAGATCGGGGGGGCTTCGGCCTCCCCGTAAACCATGACATTTGATATCAACTCACTATTTACCGGCGCTCAATCTGATATCAATGCGATGACCTTTGATATCGGCTCCGCCTTTACTGCAATCATTGCAATTTTAATTATTGTCCAGGCTCTTGAAATTATCGTTGATATTTTAGCAACACGTAACAGCAAAAAATCAGAATCTTCAGAATATGAAGACTGGAAGTCAAACAAAGAAAAGATGGCCCGTTGGCAGGCCACCTATGATGCTGAACATTCCGACCATGGGCCAACTGCTCCAGGTCGTAAAGATACAACAGGATATTTATAAGGAGTATTTATATGGAATATCGTGGTTATTGCATGGATTGCGGCGTACCTGTTCTTTCTGAATTTGATGATTTTTTTCTCTGTGAATCTTGTTCTGAAGAAAGAATGCTTCAAAAAGAAATTCGTAAACAACACGATTCTGATGTTTTTGATCAAATGTATGAGCATGATTCTGATTTTAGAGAATCTATTGACTCATTGCGTGAAGATTATGAGGACTTTTAACCATGTCCATTGAATATGTAATAGGTACCCCTGGTAGCGGTTCTACTTTTCTTTTTGGATTTTCCAAAACTGAACCAGTTACTGCTTCAATTTTTCTTGCCCTGCCCTGTGTCTGCTGCGGTGAAGATTCAGTTAAAGATAATCTCTGTCAATCCTGTCTTGATTCTCTTCACAAGGATCTGAACCAATGACCATTGATCTTCAATGGCTCGGCTACGGTGCCGGTCTCGTCATGGTTGGCTATCTGTCCGGTATGATCGTCAATGTTGCACTGTCTGTAATACGGAGTCTACGCGGATAATGGACCCTCTTTTTATATCTCAATCGCTCTCGTTTTTTGTTGGTGCCATTGTAGCCATTGCCTTTGTCATGGCTGCTACATCGAGGTATTGAAATGATTTCTTTGCCACCTGGCTTTGATTACCTTCAGCTTATGCATGATTTCTTTTCCTTTGCTACTCCCTTTATTGCTATCTCCGGTCTGTTTGCCGCTGCCTACCTGGTAAAGCGTGTCATTCGTGGTGCTGCATGACATTCGATGCCGACGTAATACGCTGGCGGTTTCTCGTCGCCGGTTTCCTGTTCCTGTTTTTCGTTATCGGTGGCGTTCGTTACACTTTGAAGAAAGTACAAAATTATACCAGTCGTGAGCCTTCGGAGCTGCGCGGTAATTATCCATCTGCTTCCCTCGCTACTCAAGTTCATGATGCACAGAAACGGGCAAAAATTGACGATGAAACTAAACCGTAAAATAATATCTATCGTGCTTATACTGTTTCTGGCGCTTCCTCGTCCGGTCCGCGCTATTGAGCCTATGACTACTTTTTTGCTTGTTTCCCTCGCTGCTCATGTCGTTGTCGGTGGCGTTGTGTGGTACCAGTCTTTGCACTCCTCCCCTACCACTGGCGCTGCTGTTGACCCTTCTGGCTCCATTGGTCGGGGTGCCACTGTCCAGTGGGTAGATACTAAGGACATTGGCACCGATGGTCTTCCTAAGGCAAAGCAACAGGATGTTGTTGTAAAGGCTGACACTCAGAAGGTCATGGATGCTGCTAAGTCTAATCCGTCAAAATATCCCAAATTATCTGCTGCTACACAGGTCCAGACAAATGCTATCCCTGCGGTTAATCCTCTTGATGTTTCAAACCTCCCTAAATCCTCCCCCATCCAATTTACTTATGCAGGATCTACTTGGGGCAATGGCACTTTTTCGCATACTTTGTCGGGTGGCTGTACTAACGTTTGTGCTCCTGCTGACGCTTTGCCTTTGATCGGTAATTACGGCTGGAAAATTACTATTGCTCAGAATTATAACTACGGCGCTAAAGATGTTTGGACTGCCTATCCGATAACTCCGCCTGCTCCTTCCTTCGCTCCTGCTACTCCTGCCCAGTTTTCCCAAAAACTGGCTAATAAAAGCTCTGTCCTCCTTGCTCCTGAAAATGTCTTCAGTGACTACTACGGCGAAATAGATGAGTATATAAAAGAGTATCCGGGTCAAGTATCTGTTTTGTATACCAATGACCCTAAACAGGTCGCTACGGCCCCAAATGCCACGCTTCCTACTCCTGCAACGCAGACTGCTGTTGAATCCGCTGTAAGTAAGGCTAAAGCGTTAAAAGATGCCCAAGCGCTTGTCGATACGCTTACCACTCTTTATGCGTCCAGTACGACACCTGATAATCTTGTACGTCTTCAAGCTGCCCAAGCTGACCTGTCACGCCTCCAATCTGGTCAGGCTTCCTCTGCTGGTGCTTCAACTGCTATTTCAGGCGCTTCTACCCCCTCCGGCACTCCTCTTGCTGGTACCGGTAGCACTTCCGCTGTTACTTCTGGCGGCTCTGGTACTCTCTCGGCTGGTTCTGCTGGCGCGTCTGGTTCTGCCGGTGGCTCTCCTACCACTGGCACCGCGTATGGCTCTAAAACGGATGATGAGCTTTCTCTTGGCACTCGCTTTAAGACCTTTTTTGATCAGATGAAGACCACCGCCGTCTTTAGTCTTCCGAATCAATTTTTGACCAGTATTCCCAACGGCTCAACCTCTGTTGTTGCTTTCAGTGCTGGCCGTTTCGGTGATCATACTTTTGACTTCTCCACGTTCTCCAATGTTTGGCTCATGCTTAAGGCTGTTGTGCTCGTCTTGTTTGGCTGGTTTTCTTTGCGTATCGCTGTTTTAAAAGGCGGGGGTGGTTAATGGAATCAATTGCCGCGTGGCTTTCTGCCTTTTGGGGCTTCCTTATGGACGCCTTCAAATGGTTGATTGACGGTTTTTTATTCGTTCTTAAACTCGTTGCCTTTTTCCATGTCGATGGTCTTTTGACAACCATTTACTCGATTGTCGGCACACTTGATGTTGGTAGTCTTGCAACAAATTATGTCGGCCTGTGGGCTGGCCTCCCTCCTCAACTGCTTTATGTCGTAAATGCTGTCGGGCTTCCAACTGGCCTATCGATGCTACTTTATGCCATTGTCATACGTAAGCTGCTTGACTTAATACCCGCTGCTTTTACGAGGTTTTAAAATGATTGTCTTTTTTGTTGGCACCCCTGGCAGCGGTAAAACGTATGAAGCTGTTAAAAAGATTATTGATAATCTTCGTCTTGGTCGGACCGTTTGCACTAATATTGACGGCATGGATCAGCCTAAGCAGCAAGAATATATCAAGGCTCTCCTTGATATGGATGACTACACTTTTTCACAGCGATTTAGATTTTTAACACCTGTTGAGGTTGTCACTTTTTGGAAAACAAAGCAGGTAACTAAAAAACGTTATCTTCCCAACGATGAAACTGAAGACGTTATAACATCAGAATTGATCTGCCCTAAAGGTTCTTTGATCGTTCTTGATGAGTGTCATAAATTTTTTAACTGCCGCTCCTGGAATGACAAGGAAAAGAGTCAAACAAATTTGCAAATGGCTGATTGGGCATCAACCCATCGGCATGAAGGTTATGACCTGGTTATGATTACCCAGGATATTGAAAAGGTAGAAAAGCAGGTAAGAAGTTTAACGGAGTGGTGTTATTTCTTTCGGAAGGTTAATTTTCTTGGTGGAGCTGTTCAGAAAAAGTACCTTTGTTATGCATACTCTGGTGACGATCACCGTGGTAAACCTCTTTCAAAGTCTGCCAGAACATATCAACAGAAATATTTTCCTTGTTATCAATCCTATTCATCAGCCGATGCAAAAGAAGTTGGCTTCATGACCCATGTAAACGTTTTGAAGCATCCGGTTTTTTTTGCAATTCCCCTTGTACTTGCTTTCTGTATCTGGATGGCTTCAAAATCCAGCCTTGCCAGTGGGGATCTTTTTGGCACTGATAAACGTATGAAAGCTTCAGCTGCTAAAATTGAGCAAGACAGGAAGTTACATAGTCAGTCTTCTTCTCCTGTTGTTGCTCCAGGTGCTCTTGTTCAGCAACCTGTTTCATCCTCTCGCCCTCCTCTTTTGTCTTCTGGAATTGTTACAGCAGCAGAAGCTTTCTATACCTATCCTGTCCAGGGTGTTGTCCACAGTGGCCTTCAAACGTTTTATCTTGTTCATGATCGCATTTTCCGTCCTGCTGATTGTCGTAACTATAATAGTGTTCATAAAACCATTGAATGCTTTGGCCCTCTCCTTCAGTCTCCTTCTTCCTCCTCTCCGGTTGTCTCTGAGTCCGCGCCTGATTCTCCTAAGACTGAACGTGTTTATGTTCCGTCTGAATATTCAGTCTCTACTGTCTATGAGAAGATTGACGGTGAATGGAAACGACTTAAAAAGACATATAGACGTACTTCTGATCGTCTTGAACTTGTCAAGGTTGAGCCTGAATCTTCTTGATCATGACGCATAACTGACGTTAAACGTCATTTCGCGCCATTGGCCTATCGGCCAACTTGGTTTGGTTTGCAGCAATTATTGCCGGTCTTGCCCATTGCCGCTGCCACTTCATCCACTCCTGTTTCCTGTGGCCTGCTGTATCTCGGTACAGCATAGCCATGGGCATGAAGCCTGCCGCCATTGTTTCGGCCATACGCTTGTCAGCAGCATCAAAGCTGTCTTTCGGCCAGCCGACCAGCACGTAAGCCCTCAGTGCATGGCTGGCAGTGGTAAAACCAGAATCAAGCAGCATCCGGCCTGCACGTTGCAGCGGTCCAAGATCGTCAGGGGTGTCGTAGGCGAAGAACATCTGTTTTGGTTTTAACTCCCGCAGTGCGTCAACGTGCCACTGTTCAAGTCTCTTTGCTTCCAGCCCACCGGTAAACTGTACATATCCGTTTTTCTTGTTGCGCTTCAGCATTGCAAACACTTGTTTCTGGTGTTGCTCACTACAGGCCAGCAGGTTGTCGTCAAGCAGGTTCCACCCTTCAGTAATAGGCAGTTCCCTTATGTTACCCTCACGCTTTGGCACGGCACAAAACCAGCAGCTATTCGGGCAACCGCGAGAGGTCAACACATAACCTTGCTTCACATACCTACCCGGCACAAACTCACCGCCACGCTCTCCGGTTGCTGGGCCTCCGATCTTCACAGGGGCGACACATGACCATGCTTTAACCAGCTTTTCAGCCAGTGGTAAGTCCCAGGTGAAAGTCACGGAAACATGCACCTCGTCGGCCTCGTCAAAAAACCCCGGCTCGGTTCCAATCCTGACTAGATCGTCATCAGGTGTTGCATTAGTTTTTCTTGGGAATACCCGTATAATCTTCATGTCTGCTCCGCAGCCAGCCTATCGGCGGCGCAAAAAGACGTTTAACGCCTTAATCAACGCGGACTGGCTTACGCCGTCCGCAATAGGTTGCATTTCAGTGGTATCAGTGTTCATCTTGTCTGTCCTTTCAGTTCGCCAGCCGGTTATCACGGTACGTTATGCGTCATGATTCATAGGCTGCGGGAATGGTTTGTCATAGTTATCTAAGTAAAACTCGAATTCTTCGTGCACTTCCTCGTTATGAAATAATCTTGATGCAATGCCTCTTAATGCGAGCAATTCTCCGAATAACGTTTGACTATCGTGACTACATCCTATTGGGTTACTGTTAATCAGGTGTGCCGATAATGCGGTTTTTCTCATTGCTTCTATAACCTCTTGCTTTTTCATGGCCGTTCCCCCTTTACCTTCCTTAGATTCAAAGCCCCTGAGAGGGTTTTGTATTTATATGTGCAATCTTTTAAGCGTCTTTTCCGTTCCTTGAGTTCTTCGCCCCTTCGCAGAAGATAGGGGCGAAAACTCCAGGAACGGAAAACGCTGCACATATAAAAACTACTTGAGATCGGCATTCCTGCCGATCCTGCCGCAGTGCATGAGCTGGAGAGCTGGAGTGAAACGAAGGAATGACAAAGCGTAGCGGTCATGAACCGGGGCAAAGCGTAAGCGTAAAAATTTGTGACTCTTAAATTTTTTTGAACTGGTGAGTGATTGGCGTGACGTAGTTGATCGGAAGATCGGAAGTGAATGAAACGAGGACCTTGATTATAAGCCCGGCTTTATGGGCTTACTAATTCCATCTGATTACTTTTTGGTTCATGTCTAAGGTGTAGTGATAGTTTTTCAAGAAATTCATTCCTAGCAACCCTTGATGACCTTTTTGTCCTATCTGTTGCATTACTCTAATTTCAAAATTTCTTGCTATTGCTGGCCCTACAGAAACAGAATCAACATTTCCGGCCAGCTGCTGTACCTGGCTTCCATTGGCCAGCGTCGCATAACTGTTTTTTGCATTGGTCAATCTTATTCCTGGTGCTGCATCTTGATATATAACTAAACTTGTCGCTCCGGTGTCCAGGAGCAACAGAAGATCTTTCTCTATTCCTGCGCTTCTTATCTTTACCGGAACATAAACTTGATCTCTTTCAACGATGATCGGCGTTTCTCTCCCCTGCCCTTTCAAAACTTCAAATTTTCCGTCTGTAGAAGATCCGTTCCAGTTTTTTGCCTCTGCCCCCTGGGGAATGCTTTTCTGATTGTCTGTAAAGCTCGTAACGCCGTTTTTTTCCTTGTATTGATAGTATTCGCCGTTGTTTACTCTCTGCTGCGGTATGTGTTCCATTATTTTAGGTTGAGTCTGATTTTGTTCCGTGGTCTGCTGATCCGGTGGGGGTGGTTGGTCGGTGTCTGGTTTTGCCATTGGGATAAAATAGGGGTCTGTTACTTTGCTTGTGTCTCCGAAGATCCAGGAAGTGGGGTTATATTCAATTTGTGTAATCATGCTGTAAATAATTCCTGCCAGCATTACACCTATTGCTGCAGAGAGTATTTTTCCTGCCGTAGTGCTTTTTTCTTCAGGTCTTTCTATTCTTTTTGGTTTTAACCCTGCTTTGATTGCTGCAGGTTTTTTCTTCTGTTCTTCGTGTAGAATTGCTGTCTTGCATTCATTGAATCCGGTACATACCCAGAATTTTTTTCCTTTATCTTCCCCGGAGAGCTTTTCTTTGATCACCATTGGCTTACCGCAATTATGGCAGAATCGGTTGCCTCTATTTGCGTCCTGGTGATTCACGCGGCTTTCCTCTCTGGTTCTTCTTCTTTTATCTCTGCAAGCCGTTTCTCTTTCTCAGCGATTCTGAGAATATCCTCCTGTGCCGCTGGGTCCAGCTCCTCCATGATCTTTGCCACTGCTTCAATTTTTGGATTGCTGAACGGTTTTCTTTCTCCAAGATACAGCTCTAATATCCTTTTATGCTGTTTTGTTGGCTCCTGATTTCCTGAAAGTAATAGTGAAATTGTTGCTTCTGAAACAGCTAATATTTCAGACATTTCCTTTCTTGTCAGTTCTGTATGCCTAAGCTTATTTATGAAATCTTCTTTAGTCATTAATTTTTCTCTTGACAGTTTTTAGGTTTTAAAAATATATATCGACTATGCAATCATTTAATCCGCTTAATACTTCTGCTTTTGATTGTCGTGTCGTTTCTTCTGATGGTGAGACTGTTACCTTGCAAATGCAAGTGCCTTGTCAGTTTGTAGACGTTATCCCTGCTCTTTTTACTTCTTTGCATGGTTCTTTCAAGCTCTTGAGTCATCGGTCTAAGGTTGCTGTTGCTGTTGCTAGATCTAGAGATCCTCTCGAGATTGCTAAACGACAAGAGCAGGCCCGAAGGTTTGACGCTGTTGTCCTTGCTAAGTATGACAGCTTTATACTTTCTGGTATGACTGTTCGTGAATCATTGAGGGCAACAAAAAATGCCCTTAATGGTTCAATTTGTACCTATTCAATTGAGTTGATTTGTCGTTCTGCTGGTCGCTTCTCAAAGCGAAAAAATAAAAACGTTTTGATTATATCACCTGATTCAAAAACATCAAAAGACAATAAAATCAAAACGTTTTAAGTTGTTGTAATCATTAGCTATATTATGTAAAGTACGATGAAGGCCGGACACTATTTGCTAATATTCCGAGATTACTGGTACTGGATGTAAATTGGCTTAGGATTAAGTTTCAACAGATCCTGAGGGGTCATGAGTGGATCCCCCTTCTTGGTGTCATTGTGATAGAACAATTTAAAGCCAGTGAACTGAACCGGTTCAGCAACAATATAATCTTTGTACGAATCACGTTTTAACCAGGGAGCTCCCCAGCCGTCCATGTGCATGACAATCTGCACTTCCCGGCGTAGCACTATCTTGTCAGCATTAGTGACACCATTACGGGTAAACCGGTGCACCGTAAACACTTTTGGGGGCAGCTTATATTTTTGAACCAGATCCTTAAGGTAACTACTGGCATAGTTGATATCAGCAGCGTCATAGGTCCCAATCTTCTTGCCGGGCTTTACTTTGCTCGAAATCAGGTTAAATTCCGGATCAATCCCCAGATGGACATCCGGATTTTTTAGTATCCATTCGAACTGTGGCAGAATTGCACGAATATCATCATGACCGGTCTGGATATCAATAAACAGAACTGCACCGGCTTCCTTGGCCCAGCCATAGACCTGATTGATCAGGTCATTGGTCATGACTAACCGGTACTTGCCTGCTTTGCCTGGTGCGCCTTGAGCAACCACAGCTATCAGGTGCAGCGCAGGCTGGACCGGAACTCCCGGATCGGCCTTTTCCCATTTGGCAACCTCAAGCTTTAAACGCTTGAGCATCTCATCCTTGGGGAATTCCCCCAAGGATCCCATCCGCTTTGAGAGTGGATTGCCATAGTAGGCTACAATCCGCTTCTGAGGAATAATAGCGCCCTGTAAGGGTGTCGGATACTTTTTAGGCCAGCCCTTGCGGCGTGCAAATTCGGGGTCTTCTCCCGCATTATATTTAACCTTTGCAGCCCTGGCGGAACTTAACTGTGATTGTGTCGGCAGTTCTGAACCAATACAACTGCTCCGTTGGTCAAATCCTTTAGGCTGCATTGGTTTTACAGCGGCAGAGCTGCTTGACGCCGCTGACTGCACAATCTTTTGAACAGGTGCAGCAGCAGTTTTGCTATGATCTTGGCAGGCAGTGAGTGTAACTGGTAACAATACGGACAGGAGAAAAAATGAAAGTTTCAGCTTCGGGGACAATGGATAGTTAGTAGACAACACTGCAAATGACTCCAACATAATAAATTTACACAGAAAAGCCGCAGCACCAGAAGCGCTGCGGCTGACCTGAGTTGATTATTTCAATACCATAAAACGTTAAAAAAAGGCAATACAAGAAGAGCTTATAGGCTCCGTTTATCAATAACCCGTTGGGCCTTTCCTTCATGCCGGGGAATACTATTCGGTTCTACCAGCTTGACCGTGGCGCCAACCCCCAGTGTTGAGTGAATCTTACGTTCCACAGACTCAAGGAAGGCCCTTTGCTTCTTCATTTCATCAAAGAAAATGTGCTCCGTGACTTCAATATCAATTTCCAGGACATCCGTGGTGCCGACACGTTGGACAATCAACTGGTAGTGTGGTTCGCACCCTTCAATGGCAAAGAGCACCTCTTCAATCTGCGAAGGGAATACATTGACCCCCTTTATAATCAGCATGTCATCACTGCGCCCCATGGTCTTTTTCATCCGTGCCAGGGTCCTGCCACAGGCACAGGGGTCGTAGATCAGGCTGGTGATATCACGGGTTCTGTAGCGGATCATGGGAAAGGCCTCTTTGGTCAGACTGGTCAACACCAGCTCACCAACACTGCCAGGGGGCAGCACTTCACCGGTTTCCGGATCTATGATTTCTGCAATAAAGGCATCTTCAGCAATATGCATACCGCATTTCTGCTGGCATTCACCGGCAACTCCAGGACCGATCACCTCGGATAGTCCATAGTTGTCAGTGGCGCTGATCTGCAGACGTTGTTCAATCTCAATGCGCATTGCCTCTGACCAGGGCTCCCCACCAAACAGGCCGACCTTTAAGGAAAGAGATTTGGGATCAATCCCCATCTTTTCCAACCGGTCAGCCAGGGTTAAGGCATAGCTAGGGGTGCCAACCAAGGCGGTTGTGCGATAATCCTGCATGATCATGATCTGCTTTTCGGTGTTGCCGCCCCCCATGGGAATAACGGCCGCACCAATGGCTTCAGAGCCATAATGCAGACCAAAGGCACCGGTAAACAGGCCGTAACCAAAGGCGATCTGAACCACATCATCCGGGGTGACACCAGCAGCTGTCATGAAGCGGGCCACCAGATTTGACCAGATCTTAAGATCATGCTTGGTATAGCCAACCACCGTTGGTTTGCCGGTGGTGCCGGATGACGAATGGATCCGAACTACTTCGCGCAGCGGTACGGCAAACATACCGTAGGGATAGTTGAGGCGCAGGTCTTCTTTGGTGGTAAACGGCAGACGGGAAAGATCAGCAAGCGATGTGATGTCTTCCGGAACAATTCCCAATTCATTGAATTTGTTCTGATAGCAGCGAACGTTTTTATAGACTCGGTTAAGTGTGGCCTGCAACCGTTCCAGTTGAAGTTGCTCAAGCTCTTCACGGGGCATGCATTCATGCTGGGTATCCCAGATTGCAGGATTACTCATCGAATACCTCCGCAGGCCGCCTTAACCTGTGCAATAACAGTTTCAATTGCCTGCTCTGGTGCCAACAGTTGCATCTCTCCACCTGCCCGTTGCTTAAACTCAACCTTGCCTTCTGCCAGGTTTTTTCCACCAACGACAATCCGTAGCGGAATGCCGATCAGGTCATGATCCTTAAACTTGACTCCTGGGCGTTCATCACGGTCATCCAGTAGCACCTCTACTCCAGCGGACTCAAGACGATCATGGATATCTTGGGCTGCAGCCATAACTGCCTCATCCTTCTGGGCATTGATCGCCACAACCGAGCAATGGAACGGTGCCAGAGGCAGTGGCCAGATCACACCGTTATCGTCGTGGTTCTGTTCAATGGATGCCGCCACGGTACGACCGATACCGATACCATAGCAGCCCATAAAGATGATCTGCTCCTTACCATCCTTATCCAGGTAGGTGGCATTCATACTGCTTGAGTATTTGGTTCCCAGTTTGAATACGTGCCCCACCTCAATCCCACGCCAGACCTCCAGCGTGCCATCTGAACAGCGTGGGCAGGGATCACCGGCCCCAATCAGACGGATATCCGCAATCTGGCTGATTGAGAAATCACGGCCTGCGTTGGCACCGGTATAGTGCTGGGCTGTCTCGTTGGCACCCATAGCAAAATCTGCCATTGCTTCAACAGCATAATCAGCCACCACCAGCAGATCTTCTTTCAGTCCCAACGGGCCGAGGAAACCGGGAGGTGAACCGGTAAAGCGCAGAACTTCATCGTCAGTGGCCATCTGGATCTCGTCCCAGCCAAGACGGTTCTTCAGTTTTAACTCATTCAGTTCATGATCGCCCCGCACCAGGGCCATTACAAACTGTCCTTCGCCGTTTGAAAGTACCAGTGCCTTGACAGTACCAGACTGGGGCAGTCCTAGAAACTCGGCCACCTCCGCAATGGTCTTTTTGTCAGGGGTATGGACCTTGGTCAACGTCTGCTGCCCTGCCCCACCCTGCTGTTGCTTGATCCCCTCTGCCTTTTCCACGTTGGCAGCGTAACGGCAGGCATCGCAGGAAACAATGGCATCCTCACCAGAAGAGGCCAGCACCATGAATTCATGGGATGCTGAGCCGCCTATAGAACCGGTATCTGCCTCCACGGCCCTGAAGTTAAGGCCACAACGTTCAAAGATACGATTATAGGCCTGATACATCTTGTCATAGGAAAGATCTGCCGCTGAGGAGTCAACATCAAAGGAATAGGCATCCTTCATGATGAACTCACGGCCACGCATCAGGCCAAAGCGGGGACGAATCTCGTCACGGAATTTGGTCTGGATCTGATAGAAGTTTACCGGCATCTGGCGGTAACTCTTGACTTCACGCCGTGCAATGTCAGTAATAATCTCTTCATGGGTTGGCCCCATGCAGAATTCATTATCCTTGCGATCCTTGAAGCGCAGCAGTTCCTTACCATATTGAGCCCAACGTTTTGACTCGATCCAGAGTTCTGCTGGCTGGACACCTGGCATCAGCAACTCAATCGCCCCTGCCCTGTTCATCTCTTCCCGTACAATCTGCTCAAACTTACGGATTGAACGCAACCCCAGCGGCATGTAGGTATAGATACCGGCAGCAATCTTGCGAATCATACCTGAGCGCATCATCAACTGGTGGGAGATCACCTCTGCATCGGACGGAGTTTCTTTAAGTGTTGGAATAAAAAATTGTGTATAACGCATTGCAATTAAACCACCTTAGATCAATTTATGGCGCTGTAGCATCTGAGTTACTGCTTCACGTTGGAACGGTTTGACCACATAGTCATCACAGTCACCTTCAAAAAAAGCATCTTCGATGTCCTGTGGTGAACTGCAGGCGGAGATCATAAATACCTTGGTTCGCATCCCCTGTTGCTGATCCCGCTCCCGAATGCCATGCAAGGTTGCCGTGCCATCCATAATCGGCATGACAATATCAAGGCAGATCAGATTGTAGGGAGATCCTGCGGTAATCGCAGCATCAATCAGTTCAAGGGCCTGCTGTCCGTTTTCAGCCTGATCGCAATGGCCCAGTTCTTCCAGAAAACTGGCCAGCATCAGACGCCCCATCGCATCATCATCAACGATCAAGCTTCGCATAGTCGTTTCCTTATAAATTATTGATTTCTTCAAGCAATGCATCAGCCAGCTCTGCTTCGCTGACCTTACGGACTATCTCTCCCTTACGAAAGATCAGTCCTTCTCCTTTACCGCCGGCCACGCCCACGTCGGCTTCACGTGCTTCACCAGGACCATTTACCGCGCATCCCATCACTGCCACGGTAATCCTTTTATCAACCGACTGCAGCCGTTTCTCTACCTCTTCAGCCACCTTGATCAGGTTGATCTGGCAACGGCCACAGGTGGGGCAGGAAACAAAATTAACGCCCCGTTGCCGCAAGCCAAGCGATTTGAGGATCTCGTAACCGACCCGTACCTCATCCACCGGATCGCCAGTTAAGGAAACCCGCAGGGTGTCACCAATACCATCATAGAGCAGGATGCCAAGCCCAACTGAAGACTTGATGGTACCTGAAAAGATGGTGCCTGCCTCAGTAATGCCGATATGCAGGGGGTAGTTAACCTGTCTGGACAACAGACGATAGGCTTCAACGGTCTTGGGCACATCAGAGGCCTTGAGGGAGACCTTGATCTCCTGATAGTTCAGTTCTTCAAGGATGCGGATATGGCCAAGGGCTGATTCAACCATTGCTTCGGCGGTCGGATGCCCATATTTTTCAAGCAGATGTTTTTCCAGAGAACCGGCATTAACCCCGATGCGGATCGGTACCTTGCGCTCAGCAGCAGCTTTCACTACCTCTGCAACCTTCCAGTGCTCACCGATGTTGCCGGGATTGAGGCGCAGGCCATCAATGCCTCCCTCCAGTACCCGCAGGGCCAGTTTGTAATCGAAGTGAATGTCAGCAATGACCGGAATCGGGCTTTGGGCCTTGATGGTAGCTAAGGCATCTGCAGCATCAGCATCAGGAACTGCGCAGCGGACAATCTCACAACCAACCGTATCCAAGGCTCTAATCTGTGCCAGGGTGGCATTGACATCACGGGTATCGGTGGAACACATGGACTGGACAGCGCATGGAGCGCCTCCCCCCACCGCCACTGGGCCTACATGCAGTTGTCTGGTAAGTGGTTTCATAGCCGTGGAATACTAGCGGAACAGCCAAGGAAATGCAAGGAGAGCCTAGCGCCGGTTTAAAGGTAGGTGTACATATGAATAAGCACAGGCCACAAACAGAGCCCCACCCACAATATTACCCAGAGTTACCGGAAGGATATTGCCGTACAGGAAGGCGCTCCAGGTTAATGCAGGCTCTGTGATACCCAAGCCGGATTTAAGCAGTAACCCAGCAGGAATAAAGTACATGTTAGCAATGGAGTGCTCAAATCCACTTGCCACAAAGGCAGTGATTGGCACCAGGCAGGAAAGTAGCTTGCCACTTACATCCCGCGCAGCTGTAGCCATAAAAACAGCCAGGCAAACCAGCCAGTTACAAAGGATTCCACGCACAAATGCGACCCAAAAGGAGAGTTGACTTTTGGCCGTAGCCGTAGCAAGTACCTGTTTTGCAATGGTACCACCTTGCCAAAGTTGAGATTCATACAGGAGCCAGGCCATAAAAAGCGCCCCTAACAGATTGCCAAACAGTACAATAGACCAGTTTTCGATCAATTTAATCCAGGAAATTTCACCATCCAGGGCAGAAGAAACCAGCAGGCTGTTACCGGTAAAAAGCTCCGCGCCACAAACCACCACTAGCATCAGGCCAAAAGAGAAGACCACCCCTGCCAAAAGTCTGGCTATACCCATACCAACGAAACCAGCTGCATCATGGAGTACGACCGTGGAGAGCTGAGCCCCAAAGGCAATATAGAATCCAGCCAATAGTGACAGCAGAAACGTACGACGCCGACACTGGGTTGTAACCCGTTTACCGCTCTGCACAATGGCATTGATGGTTTCTGTGGGTGTCAGGTAGTTCTTTGTTTCCACACCTGCTCCGGCATACTGAAATTGTTGAAATCAATTAGTACAGCTGCTGGAATGACGGTATCAAGCTCATTAAACGGCTTACTAAACAAACGCTGGGTAAACTCCCTGAATAGCAGTTGTTCCTGGGTGAAGATGTCGTTAAAATGCCAGCGCAACTCCTGCATCGTCAAAGGATCAACAGCCGTAAAATTAAGGGTACACCACTCATTAAACAGGATCTCACCGCTGGTATCAATCAGAGGAATGCCGTTCAAGCGGCAGGTCATGGGTCGGTACGCATACACCAGACAGAGTCCATCTTGACCCAACAAAGGACAGGGGGTCTCATCCTCTTCCGGCATAACCTGATCCCACTCTTCTTCCGGGTAGCTATTAAACAGGTATGGTTGATCAAAGTCAGGCCACCTGTTTCTGATACCTGCAATGCTTTGCTGGGCTGCAGTCAGTACGGTTTGCTGCACATCCTGTGGGAGCTGTTCAAAGCCTTCCCGTAGCAGGCGGGCATCCAGCAGCGTGATGTCAAACAGGCCGCGGCAACATGCAGAACAGCCCCGCTGGCAGGCGATCTGGTCACCTGCCGCGAGGCTGCAGTGCGTAAACCAGGCGTCCACTTCAGACAGCAGTTCCTGGTAGCGATGAAGGAGCGTCATGACTTCAGTCATTACATGTAGATCATGACCTTCAGGTTGGCGCTGCCATCCTTGTTGGTAAAGGGAATGGTAACCCCTTTACACTGTACGTTCATACTGGCACCTTCTTCAGCAGGTTCGGTGACGGTGCGCAGTTGTCCTGATACCACCAGTGGCAACCCCATAGCCACGTTACCATACTGGTCGTGGTACTTGGTCTTAAAGGCTCCGGCAATGTTGTTGATCAGTTCACCAATGGCATCCCGGATTGAATCTTCATCCGGTTCATCATCCATCAGCATCTCACGTGCCACCAGTTGTGCGGTTGCCCGGTCTGCAGCCACAATGATATAACCGACACGATCTCCGGCAACACCAATAATACCGGTAATATCAGAATCAACCGGCGCCACCTTGCGGTCCACATGACCGGCAAACAGATCAATATTCATGTAGCACTTAAAGGTGTCCTGGGTGGCCGTCATGACCGTAAACATTACCTCTTCAAAGCTGATTCCCGCCACAGTAGTGCCTCCTCTGGGAAAAGTTCTATAATGAAAGCAGGTACTCTACCAATGCAGCTGCTTCTTCCGGCTTCAGATGGCTGCTAAAGGCAGGCATGCCGCCAGTACGCCCATCCAGTATACTTTTTTCAATTGCAGGTCTGTTCTTGCCATACTTGAAACGGGATACCGTTAAATCAGGTCCAACCCCGCCCCTCGCTTGTATACCATGACAACCGGCACACAGCTCAACATAAAATTTCCGTGCTTTTAAAAGCACGTCACCTGCTGTTTGTTTACTGCTGGCTATGTTGCTTTCCTGCTGCGAACATGCTGAGGCCGTCAGCAGACCAGCTATCGACAAACAGACAAATACGTTTTTAAATAGCCTTGCCACTGACCTTGAAAACAAAATCATAGTTTAGGATATCTTCCCACTGGAATCCTTTGGCGGTTGAGCGGGTGTCATCCCCTTCTCCGTATGGTTTTCCCGGTGTAAAGAACCAGTTCATGATCGCCTCACCTGAGGCACGGAAGACAATCCAGTACTTACCAGGTGCAAGCTGCTGCGGTTTATTGCCATCGAGCGGAAATGAAAAGTCAACCCAGTAATACCCCGGCTTCCTCGGGATTTTTTCCAGATCCAAAAGGTTGGAGCGTGTTCCCTGCATGATATCTGGTTTACCACCTTTATCTTTAACCAGATCAATATAGACAGAACCATCACCGCCAAACTTGCGCATGGCCAAAGAGATCTTCTCCAGGCTCATACGATCCTTGACCTGGATTGCCTGGGCAAAGATATGCTTTGAGGTAACATATTCAGAAGTCTCACGCTCAAAGACACGGGTACCGGTATCGCCCTTAACGTTATACAGGTTAACCAGTGCGGGGAAATCCATATTGCCAAAGGCCAGGACCGTGCCGGGACGTGGTTTCTTATGGGCAGGCTCAACGATAACCGGTGGCTTGTGCTCCACCTTGGGCGGTTTAGGTTCAGTCTTGGGTGGCTTTACTATGACGACCTTGGGTGGCTTTGGCTCAGTTTTTGTTGGCTTATGCTCCACCTTGGGCGGTTGTTTTGGTTTTACCGGTTTTGTCGGCTTTGGTTGATCATCATCCGATGCATCATCATCACTGACAAAACGGGTTTCTGCCGGGCCCGCACCAGTGCCTTGCGAAGGAGGCGTTGGCTTGGCTGAAGCCACATCCGTCTTTGGTTCGACACGAGGTGGAGGTATGATCCGCCCGGTATCTGATGTGTCTGAAACAGCAGCTCCACCAGCGGTTACCGCATTACTTAGGATGTAGGGGCGTGGGGCGCTGGCATAGCGCTTCATCTTCAGTTTAATATCATCAGAGGTGTAACGCCCTTCAATCAGCTCGTTGTAGGCTGGCAGGTACGGGCCACCCTTCCAGGTGTCGTTGATATCACGTGAATCCAGCCCATGGGTCTGCTTGATATGACGTGATGAGGTAAACTGGCGTGATTGTTGTGGATCGTAGGGCAGCCAGCCCAGGTCAGGGAAATAGACCTCCAGCCAGGCATGTCCCCCCTGCCCCATACTCTGCACAATGGAATTTTTGGCATCAATGGGTACCTTCCAGGACTCTTTCAGGGTTATTCCCCCTACAATCCGGGCTGGAATTCCTGCACTGCGCAGCAGGGCAATGGAAAGATGGGCAAAGTTCTGACAGTTGCCGCTTTTGGTTGAGAGGGTATAGGCAGCATCATACTGAGGCGGGTTAAAGGTGTATTTAATGTTATCAGTGACCCAGTTGATTATTGCCGATACAGCCTCATATTCACTTTTGGCACCACTGGTCAGCTGACGGGCAAGGGCCTTGATTTCTGAGTTCCCCTGAACCATCTCAGTATGCTGCAGGTAGAGGGACTCTTTTGAGGCAAGGTTACCCAGCGGAAACCCTGTCTTGCTAGCCATATCTGTTAGTTGGGTATGGAGATTAGCGGTATAATTCAGGTTAACCCGGATGTCCTGGGTTACATTGTTCCAGCTGACCCGCTGGAATTTGTTGCCAAAACGGTCGGTTTCAACGGTTGAGCTGGTTGGTTCGGGAGACAGGGCAATATCAAGACCATCAACCTTCTGGCTGACGGTCTTGGTTGCAAATGTGGCAGGCAGAGCAAACTTGAAGGAGAAGCTGGAAACCGTTCCTTTATTGACCGAAAAATCCATTGACTGACGCATGGCAACAGCGCCGTTAAGATTGCCTTCGAGAACCAGAGTTTTTGCAGAGGCAAACAGTGAGATCATAAAGACACCGCAGAGCACCATA